>Ga0116152_10001875_pt1 | contig 17167 bp, 15 predicted proteins | sample AD_UKC119_MetaG_FD_89894 | JGI IMG/M metagenome (GOLD analysis project Ga0116152, IMG submission 89894) | Active sludge microbial communities of municipal wastewater-treating anaerobic digesters from Hong Kong - AD_UKC119_MetaG | ecosystem: Engineered > Bioreactor > Anaerobic > Digestate... | reverse complement strand
TCAACTTTGAAACCGGCATCTATTACATGGGAGCACCCAAATTCACTATTACTTCCGATGGATTGCTTGAACCCACATCGAACCCTGACTTGGGCCAGGCAGAATACCTGGAAAGTCAATTTAGTGCCTATACCATTTACCCGGTAATTAAATTGAACCTTGCATACAAAATATTTTAACCTTCAAAAAAAATTGAATTATGAAAACGCAGGTATTTACAAAATATAGAAGAAGTATTCTGGGATTGTTGTTTCTGCTGGTTTTGGCAAGTTGTGGCGATATGTTTAGTGATCCTTTAAAAGACAAGGAAACAGGAGAAGACATCAATTTACTGATCATCGACTTTAACTTTTTCACTACCCGGATGTCGTATAAATTCCTTGATGTAACTACCGAACAAATCATTACACAGGACGCAACGGTGTGGTTCACCGGAGCCAATGCCAATGATATTGTTACGTTCACCGGGAATAAGGAAGCCGAACATTATACAGATGAAGGACAGCTCGAGTTAACTGTTGATCCAAATGTTGAATTTTCAGCCAGTTCACCGCTGGATTTTACAGTCCACGTTTCTATAGAAGGATACGACGAATTTTCACAAACTATCCAGATTAATACTGAAGGAGAAAAAACATTCGAATTATTTCTTTCTCCAACCAATAGCAACAATGATGAAGTTCTCACCGGAGGTGAAGATCCAGCGGATGATGATTCGTTCATTTTTATGAATTTCAATACAAAATCAACTTCGGCTGACGAGAAACCTTACGTTATTAATTATTCCATTAAAAAAACCGATATCCTTCTTTTTACAGATTACTACGGACAGCCTCTTTTTAACAGCCTCGAAGATATGATGGCTGCATACCAAAGCGATCCGGCCAATTTTCTGAAACTTACCATGGACATTAAAACCGGATTTCCAGCTTTTTCAGGAAAAGTTTGGGTGAACGATACACGTGAGAATGGACTGATTCAGAAACTGGAAAGTGGCAACCTGGTTAGTTTGACAATTGGTGGCACTCAGGTGTATAATTTAAATGGTGGCGTAATTACTCAAAGTTGCACCTACCTGGCGACGCCCGCACCGGATATTTTTGGATTTGCAAAACTCGAAAACGAAGCCTGGCAGGTTTCACCCAATCCAATCGTTTACACCAATTTACAAATTTCGTATACCGTTGCTTCTGTTTCGCTTGCAGACATTTGTTCAACTGGATGCACAATTAAGTTTTCGTCTACTTCACAGACCAGTTTCTCTATCGACGCAGATGTGTATAACGAAAGCGGACAACGAATTTTAACCACCAATTTTAAAGGCAGTTTCCCGAAGACTTTCACGCTTGAGAATGTTCCCGGAATTCCGGCAAGAATTGTATTCAGAAATAACAATCCTGGCTTTAAGGAAATTTCACCGCTGGAAGTAGCCAGTTTATGTAGCGGAAATTACGAAGTGGAAGTTCAGGCTGCCGACGGTTATATTGAATACATGGTTGTTTTGAAAGCCAGATGTGCAGATAATCCAACAGTGGCACTGGCACCTACGTACAGCGGCGAAATGAGGATTAAAAACAGCAACGATCCCTGGCAGGGAATTGACATGGTAGGCGGAGTGGTTGATATTCTGGCAAAAGAACATCAGGATTACGAAATCCGGTTCCTATGGAAAGACGACTGGGAAACCGATAGTTTTACTACAGAATTTGATTCGAGCGGAAATTACCTCGGTGAATCATCTTCAAAAGTAAGTTCAGAAATTTTGGAAGATGGGCGGATTAAAATATCTATTGAGCACATTTTTGATCAGGACGTTTGTAACGATATGAACTGGTAACTACAAAGGAGATCCAATTGTAACTTCATAAAAATCAGTAACCAGAGTTGCCATCATACCGGCAGCTCTGGCTGCTTCCATACCAGGTTGTCCATCTTCAAAAACCTGGCAGTACTCTGGCTCTACTCCCATCAACTCGGCACATCTTAAAAAAGTATCGGGTGCCGGTTTTGGATGTTTCACATCGTCTGCCGAAACCAATATATCAACATATTTATCTAATCCAAGAATTTGCAATGTTTTCCATGCCAGCCGATGATACCCACCGGTTCCAACAGCCATCGGAAGTTTTCCGTGATACTCTTTTAACAGGGAGACCACCGGATCAATGGGTTTCATTTTGTGCATTATTTTCTCATATTCTGCTTCCTTTTCATGACCCACAATTTCCGGAATCATTGTTGTGCCAAAGATTTCGTTAATCTTTGCGATGGTTCCTACTGCCGGAATACCGGCGAGGCTAGCAAAAAGCTCAGGAGTAAAATTTATTCCGAGATCTTTTAAAATATGCTGGTATGCCCAGTAATGTACCGGCATGGTGTCTGCAAGTGTTCCATCCAAATCAAAAATCAAGGCTTTTGCCCGGGGATCAACCAATAATTTCTTCTCCATTTTTTCCATTTTACCGCACCGAAATTAAGCTTTTCTTTTTCTATTGAAAGAAAGGCTTTTACATTTCATAAAAATTTTAAACTTTGTTCTACTTAAATTAAAATTCAATGAACCAGGTATTCTTATACACCTTTCCACAATGGATTGTTTTTGCAGGGCTGTTTATGATCATTTATGGTTGGGTAGAAAATAAAAAAACATTTCGTTTAATCGGGATTTCTATTTTCATTGCTTTAGGCATTTTTGCCGCTGTTGTTCTTTTGGGCGATTTCCTGGCTGCTGGAAAATTTCTCTCTCCTGAAGAGGTTGTTGCTGAAGAAATTGACGGAGAGATATTGAATGAAGTACCTTTGGAAGCTAAATTGCTGCCGGCATATTGGAATTTTCTACTTTCCTCGGTTATCGCCATTCCTGCTTTAATACTTGACCTGAAACAGAAAAAATTCGCACAGCTTGTAACCATTATTATGGGACTGGTTGCCCTGCTTGGTTTCTTTATTATTGTAGGTGCACTGCGTTCGGTTTAAATCATTTTCAATTTCTTCAAATGAGATTCAAACTGCTTGTCGTAGTCATTTCACTTTTCATATTCTTTGGATGTTCTCCAACTTCCACTCAGAAAAAAGAATGGAAGAATCAAATACTGGAAACCGAAGAAACATTTTCCAAATTGTGTCAAACAGAAGGAATTGCAAAAGCTTTTTCTGAATTTGCAGCTGAAGATGTCGTAATTAACCGCAACGACAGCCTGATTTTAGGGAAGGAAGGTCTGATGCAGTTTTATTCTCAAACCTCAAACCCATCGCGAAAAGTTGAACTAAGCTGGAAACCTGATTTTGTGGATGTGTCTGACTCTGGCGATCTTGGATATACTTATGGAAAATATTTGTTCACGATGACCGACTCAACAGGACTGTCTCAAAGTAGCACAGGAATTTTTCACACTGTCTGGAAACGACAGGAAGATGGAAGCTGGCGCTTTGTCTGGGATTAAACATAGAATTGCTAATCTACCTTAAGAAACTTTTGTCTTTGATTTTTGTACAGAACAATATACAAACCCGGGTTCCATGAACGGATATCGATTTCTTTTGTTTCATTTCGTTCAAATTGCATGCTCCGACCTGTGGCATCAAAAATTTTTAATTCTGTTCCATCTACCTCACCCGCTGTTTTAATATGCACAAAATCGCGCGCAGGCACCGGATAAATTTCAATCTGAGAAATATTGGCAGAGACATCATTTACCGACACCAAATTCTCATTACTTTTACTGAAAGTAGAAGCCTGCAACCGAAATTCACCTGTCCCGTTCGGATATCTTGCATATGAAACATCTGCAGATTGTTCGCCAAAATTCACACTGTCGATTATATTCATATCCCTGTCAGACAATATCAAAACCTCACCATTTGCTGATAATTTGAAAGAGGTATGCATTGGTCCATCTTCAATATCATCGTCGGCCCAGACGATAATGTAAGCATGCGCAGGAACTTTGATTCCATCAGGAAACTGCCATTTTTGAAGTTCGTACAGATCATCGGATAAATAACAGCTATCCAAACTCACTTCAAAATCATTAGTATTATAAAGTTCGATCCAATCTTCGTATTTCCCTTCTTCATCAGTAATCGTTCTTTCATTATCAGCCATCAATTCATTAATAACCAAACCGTTTTCATTTAAGTTGCTTTTTACCCAATAAACAAAAACATCGTGTTCTGCACCGGAAGGGAGATACGATACCGATTGTGCACTATTTTCTGCCACAGCTTCAATATAATAACGCACCATCGTTCTATCCTTTATCCCGGATATTTCAGCACCATAAATTCCATCGCCGGAAACCTTGTCGTTATGCACGCCATCGTCAAACATTTTAACTTTATTAAAAGTACCAGTTACCCCCGTTCCATAATACAGATTAACAACCTTAATTGAATCTTCAGAGACCACTTCAGCTTGAATTATAGCCATCTCTCCGGTTGACGGAGATACATCTGGGAGCATTTGACTATTAAACTGCTTTGCCGACTTTATTACAGGAGCTTGTTGAATAATCTCAGGATTTTGCATAAGAAAATTTCGTCGTTCAGTTACGAAAGTTTTGATTTCTGCAACCGATTTGTGGTACATCTCCATACTGTATAACTTTTTTGGATCCTGTTCAACCAAATCTGAAATTAGTGTATCAATCTCATCGACAATTGAATCAATCAGTTCAGGTTGCAGGCTTTTATCCAAAATTGTTCGGTAGTGAGCCAGGTAACGTTGGCGGTATTCCGGAATGTTTAATAATTTATATAAAAGAGGAAAATCTGCTTCAGCAGCATTTTTAAAGGGATACCAGATAGAACTTGAAGCATATTTGAGCTGAAAAGTAGAATTCCCATCGTATTCCAGTGTGTTTAAACGATCATCATCAGGATTGAAATAAATTAAATAATCGTCTTTTCCTTTATTAATATAACTGTCATCGTCAGTAAAAATATTTTCGATGGCAAGAAACCAAAGTATTGCATCAACATCGAAGTATTTTTTTGTATTATCAAGATTATTAGCCGTAGCTTGATAAAGTGCATAACAGGCATCTACAAGATATTGCCAAGGATTTTCAACATCGCCCGATTTGAGTGTGTAATATTCCTGATAAGTTAAGGTATCCTTTCCAAGATATTTTAGGGCAGAATTACCTCCCCACTTTATCGATTTGGTAACATTGTCTTCAGCATATGCCCGATAAAATGCACCATCATTATCCGGAAACCATTCTTCTAAAAAGGTTTTATCCTGATGCTGACCATTTACATAAATTCCCCAATTTTCTCCGTTTATTATTAATTGAATGTAATTTGCTTTGGCAATCGGTATATATTTGGATGCCACCCTCCCATAAATAACTTCCCTCATAAACGACGGATCGAGATATCCATTGTTAAACCGTAAATTTTTATACCCTTCAACAAGAAGATCCTCGTCTACATAATCAATTTCCAGTTTAAATGATTTTTTGTCGTTGTAGAGAATCCCCAGATAAGAAGAGTGTCCCCGGAACCTTACGCCAATTTCTCCTATCAAAACATTATTATATTTCAGAGTAGCAACAATTGGTATTTCTGATTCATAATTCTCAGTTAATTGTTCCCAATAATTCTCTTGTGCAAAAAGAAGTTCAACTTTTGCAATGTTTGATAGCTGATAGAATTCCGGTGCAGTACTTTGTCCACGATATAATATGTGTTCATTCTCCAAAAAGTTATATTCCAGAGGCAGTGTTTGAGCCACAACACTTACCCAAATCAAAAGAAAAAACAACATTATTCGAAACTTCATTTTTGACTTTTTGTGTGCGCTCTCAAAGATAAGATATTTGCTTACACAAGAATTCTAAAGGTAGTTTATAAAGAAAAAAGTTTTCTTTCCTTCCAGTCATAATCAAAATGTTAGCATTTTATAAACATTTGTAGCAAGTTACAACGATATACTCCCAATATTCTACGCTATTGTTTATCTTGCATCAAAATCAAAGAATTTAACAGACTTAAAGAAAAGATAGTATGAATCCACAGGCAGCTGAACTGAATACCATTATACAGGAGAAAAATCCGATTGTTTTTGAAATGCTTTCGGAGCGGGGAAAGAACATTTTCTTCCCCAAAAAAGGTATCCTGGGACAAACGGCCGAAGCAAAAGGAACCAGGATAAACGCTACAATCGGTGCTGCCATCGAAGATGATGGTTCACCAATGCGTTTGGAAACCATTGCTTCTAAAATCAATCTCGATCCTTCGTTGGTTTTTCCGTACGCCCCCAGTTTTGGGCGCCCCGATATCCGCGCTAAGTGGAAAAGTATGATTTATGAGAAAAATCCATCGCTAAGTGGAGTGGAATTGAGCCTGCCCGTTGTAACCAATGCGTTAACTCATGGAATCAGTATGGCAGGTTACATGTTTTGTGATCCTCAGGATCAGGTGATTGTTCCCGATTTGTTTTGGGGAAACTACAACCTCACTCTTACCAACATGTACGGCTCGCCGATCGTAAAATTCAACCTTTTTAAGAATGGAGGTTTCGATCTCGAAGCTTTTGAAGCCAAACTAAACGAGGGTGGAATTGGCAAAAAAGTAGTAATTCTTAATTTCCCTAATAATCCATCGGGTTATACACCAACTTCTGAAGAACAAGACGCTATTGTAGCTATTATTAAAGCTTCTGCTGACAAAGGAAATAAAATTGTAGCCATTACCGACGACGCTTATTTCGGACTGGTGTATGAAGAAGGAATTGCCGAAGAAAGCATTTTTGCGCCATTGAGCCAATTGCACGAAAATGTGTTAGCGGTAAAAGTAGATGGAGCGACCAAAGAAGATTATGTTTGGGGTTTCCGGGTTGGTTTTGTTACTTATGGTATTAAAGGAGGCGATGCGGCACTTTATGGCGCGCTCGAATCAAAAACAGCCGGAGCCATTCGTGGTAATATTTCCAATGCTGCCAACATTTCTCAATCCTTGTTGCTTTCGGCTTTCGAAAGCCAGGAATACGCCGATCAGAAAAAGGCAAAATATGCGATCATGAAACGCAGATACGATGCTGTTAAAGCAGCGCTTGCAGATGAAAAATACAAAGAGTATTTCGTAGCGATTCCTTATAACTCGGGGTATTTTATGTGTGTAAAACTTGCCGAAGGATTGAATGGTGAGGAAGTTCGCCAGGTGTTAATCAGTAAATACAGCATTGGCCTGATTAGTTTGGGTAATGTATTGCGTGTAGCGTTTTCAGCGGTAGCGGCATCGGATGTAAAAGAAATGTTTGAAGGAATTTACAACGCATGCAGGGAGTGCAAGAAATAGTCTCAGTGATCCGCCACTGCTTAAAATAAAAGAGCCGGTTTGAATACAAACCGGCTCCTTTATTTTGCTAATCCAATAGTTCTTCAAGTTTTGAAGAAGAAATCATTTCCACTCCTAGCTTTTTCCAGTCCTCAAAAGGTAGTGCAATATTCGGTAGCTCTTTAATGGCATCTTCAACAACAAGAATGCGATCTACCCTTTGAGACAAACCCACTACGGCATCATTTACACAAACATTAGTCGTAACGCCAAATACAATCACGGTTTTGGGATTGATAATCTTCACAATCTCTTCCGTGTAAGGATTCCCTGCAAAAACATCAAAAGCATCCTTTCTGATCACAATATTTTTGCTGTGCATGATCCCTTCCAGCGAAAGATTTTCGTTGTTCCAATCCACAACAAATGGAGATATCGGTTCAGTTTCGCTAACGTATTCCGCGCCTTTAGTGTTAGCCATGCAATGTTCCGGGAAAGTGGTGATAAAATCGGGCTGATCGGAAAGTTCCGCAGACTCAGTATAATGAAAATCTGCGGTATTTACCACCCGAATATTATTTTCAGCAGCGATAGAAAGTATTTTTGCCCAAACAGGCTTTAACAGCTCGGCACCAGGAACATACAATTTACCTTCGGGCTCAACAAAATCAATTTGTGTATCTACATTCCAAAATAGTATATCATTTCTCATAACTCCTCTTTGAATAATTGCATTAAAGTTATCCTGTTTTCTGCAAAAAGACACAAAAAAACCCTGAAGTAACTTCAGGGCTGTATATTAGTCTTCAATTCCCAATTTTATAAAATCAATAAATTCCTGATCATCGAAAGTGGTACCCATGGTAAACTCAGTTCCGTCGGGTTTAATTATCACATGGTAAGGAATACTGTTCGTACCATAATTTGAAATCTGAATATCCAGATTCTTCTTTCCAAGTGTTTTCAACACTGTTCCGTCAGCTGTGGTAACCCAATCGCTTGCATCCAGTTTTGTCCGATCATCATCGTACAAACCAATAATGACATATTTCTCCGATAACAATTTCATTACTTCAGGATTTAACCAGACTGAATTCTCCATTTTTTTACAGTTTGCGCAAGCGTGACCTTTAAATACCACAAAGGCGGGTTTCCCCTGTTCTTTTGCACAAGCCATTCCCTGTTCGAAATCGAAATAACCCGTCAGGCCATTAGGTAAATGCAGCTTTTCGCCATACTTGGCAGGGCCGCATTCCGCTTGAGTTGAACCTGTTTGAACTGTTCCGTAAGAAGTCCCCATCATTACCGGATGAACACTTGGCGGAGGAATCAAGGATGAGATAGATTTTAACGGGGCACCGAAAAGTCCAGTAAAGAGATAGAGAACAAAAACGAAAGTTGCTACCGATAAGAAAAATCTTCCGACTCCAACATAAGGCAGATCGCTATCGTGTGAAAACTTGATTTTGCCAAGAAAATACATTCCCAAAAGAAAGAAAAGTACAATCCAGATTGAAAGATAAATCTCACGACTAATCAGTTCGAAACCATACACCTGGTCAATATTACTCAGGAATTTTAAACCAAATGCCAGCAGGATAAATGCAAAAACTACCTTAATACTATTAAGCCAGCTACCTGATTTTGGCAATTTGCTTAATGCTGACGGGAAAATAGCCAGCAAAGCAAACGGGGTTCCAAATGCTAGTCCAAAGAAAAACATACCAATTAGAGGCCTGATTCCACCATCCTGAACAGCTTGTATAATTAGCGCTCCGATAAACGGTCCTGTACAAGAAAAAGAGACAATTACAGTAGTAAGTGCCATAAAGAATGCGCCAACCAAACCACCTTTATCGGATTTGGCATCGGTTTTATTTACCAGACTACTTGGAAGTACCATCTCGAATGCACCAAAAAAGGAAATGGCAAAAACCAGGAATAATCCAAAAAATAAAACATTCGGAATCCAGTGTGTACTTAAAATATTCCCCACATTCGGACCGAAAAGCCCAATGGAAAACAGCGCTCCGAGTAAAGTAAAAATCGCTACAATCGATGCACCAAAAAAGATTCCGGTACGAATTGATTTTCCACGATTTTCGCTCCCACGCATAAAAAATGACACGGTCATCGGGATCATTGGAAATACACAGGGTGTAAGAATAGCGGCAAAACCAGCCAATGCAGAAATCAGAATAAACAACCAGATGGATTGTCCCCCGGTTGATTCCGGCCCGGATGTATTTATTTCTTTTTGCACTTCAACTTTCTCTGTGGCAGCCTTACCTTCGTTAAAGGTAAACGAGAACTCGGTTTCTTCAGGGGGAGTACAGGTTTCGTCGCTGCAACTCATAAAGAGAACATAACCGTTTATCTCCACTTCGTCATCCGATTTCAATCTGATTTTTTGTGTAAACGTTGCCTCCCCGTTAAAATAGCCAACATTCATTTGGAAACTCTGATCGAAATGAATTTCAGGTTCCGGCACTTTTTGCAATGGACCAACAAAATCAAACAATGTAGAATCACCATAGACAAAAGCGGTTGCAATTGGGCCTCCTTCAGGGAGGTCGGTATCATACAAATGCCAGCCACGGTCTATCGTTGCGTGAAATATCAAATCCACGTCCCGACCGTTTTGTTTGGAATCAAAATCCCATTTGGTCGGATTGACTATTTGCGCCTGTAAAATCAGGCTCGAAATAATTAGCGTAAAAGCCAGTACAAGTTTCTTCATTTTAAAATTGAAAATATATGAAGTTCAAAAATATGTAATATTGGTAATACATCCATAAACAAAATGTAATCCATTTAGTTTGCCACAAATATTCGATAATTGAACAAATTAATATGTAACCTAGGTGACAAAAATGACGATTGACACAATCATAAAAAAAAGCCGCTCAAATCATGAACGGCTTTCTTTTTCAAATGATAATTTCTTCCATATTCTCGTCGTAAAAATGATACTCGAGATATGTTAAAGCACTGTTGGCTTCTACATTCACCCATCTGTAATATTCCTTAAACCATTTGATCCGCTGACTTTTTAATCCTTTTGTAAGGTAAGCCGCCATGTATGGATGAACTTTTAAATGCAGTTTTTTCTTATTTAGCTCTTTCAGAGCGTAACGTACTTTGCCGTTTAATTCGTCGGCAAATAAGATAGAAGGCACTATTTTACCACTTCCTCCACAAGTCGGACAACTTTCGGCCGTTTCAATATTTTCCTCCGGTCGAACACGTTGTCGGGTAATCTGCATCAGGCAGAATTTGCTTAATGGTAAAATGTTGTGCTTAGTTCGGTCGTTTGCCATCACCTCCTTCATGTGTTCATTCACTTTCTGGCGGTTTGCGGCAACATGCATGTCGATGAAATCAATAACAATGATTCCACCCATGTCTCTCAACCGTAATTGTCTTGCAATCTCGTTACAGGCAGCCAGGTTTACATCCAGGGCATTTGATTCCTGGTCATTTCCTGCTCTGGCCCGGTTCCCGCTGTTCACATCGATAACATGAAATGCTTCGGTGTGTTCTACAATTAAATAGGCACCATCTTTAAATGAAACGGTTTTGCCAAATGATCCTTTGATCTGTTTTTCGATTCCGTAATGTTCGAAAACCGGCTGTTTTCCGCTGTAATACTTGACAATTTTACGTTTGTCAGGTTCAATGCTGCCTATATAATCAGCAATTTCCTCAGAGGCGTTTCGGTCGTTTACTATAATACTGCTGAAATCAGAATGATAGATATCACGCAGCAAGGCAGTAGTTCGATCCATTTCGCCAACAATCAGCGAGGGTGCCTGTACTTTTCCAAGCTTGTTGAACGACGATTCCCATTTATCGACCAAACGACGGAGTTCCTGATCGAGCTCCGCTACTTTTTTACCTTCGGCTACTGTTCGAACAATTACCCCGTATTTACGGGGTTTGATGCTTTGAATCAATTTCTTTAACCGGCTCTTTTCCTCGTTTGATTTAATTTTCTGCGATACAGAAATTTTGTCGCTAAACGGGATCAGAACCATGTTTCTCCCTGCAATAGAGATTTCGGAAGTTAACCGGGGACCTTTTGTAGATATTGGTTCTTTTGCCACCTGAACCAGAATCTTTTGTCCCACTTTTAACAGTTCATTTACTTTACCTTCTTTGTTAATGTCGGGTTCTGATTGAATCCGTGCAATAGAAGAAATCCTGTTTTTCCGGGATGCGGCAATTCGCAGAAATTTGTTTAGGGTTGCGAATTGCGGCCCCATGTCAAGGTAATGTAAAAAAGCATCTTTGCTGTAGCCTACATCGATAAATGCGGCATTTAAACTGGGCATTATTTTCTTTACTTTACCGAGGTATATATCCCCGACAGCAAATTTTGCCCCGCTTCTTTCTCTCGTTAATTCTACAAGCTTTTTATTCTCAAGTAAGGCAATAACAATTTCGGATGGAGTTACATCAATAATTAAATCGCTACTCACAACCTTAATTTTAAAAAGCTTTTATTATTAATACTACTATTTAAACAGATTAAACCTAAAGCAATAAATGCTTTAGGTTTAATCATATCGCTCAAGAATTTTATCTTAATAAAACTCTATTTCTTTTTCTTGTGCCTGTTTTTACGCAACCTTTTTTTGCGCTTATGAGTGGCCATCTTGTGTCTTTTTCTTTTCTTACCGCTTGGCATAACTCTTATTTTACTTGGTTTTTAACTTTAGAAACAAATGTTTTTGCTGGCTTGAATGAAGGAATATTGTGTGCTGGAATGATAATAGTAGTGTTTCTAGAAATATTCCTAGCAGTCTTCTCAGCTCTTTTCTTCACAACAAAACTACCGAAACCACGGAGGTATACATTTTTCCCGTCTACTAATGAGTCTTTAACTGTTTCCATAAAAGCCTCAACTGCTTTTTGTACGGTCACTTTTTCAATTCCAGTTTCTTTCGAAATTTCATTTACAATATCTGCCTTAGTCATCTCTTAAAATATTTAATTTTCAATGTATTAATCGTTTTTATACGAGTCTGCAAAAATAAAAATAATTTAAAAACCGGAAAGCATTTCAAATAATTTATTTTTGTTTTTGTCAAGATTTTAAATGGGTTACAACGAAAATGCAGGATTTTACAACGACTTTATACAATTGGTACCACCTCAATAAACGTGATCTTCCATGGCGTGAAACCGACGATCCATACAAAATCTGGATATCAGAAATCATTCTTCAGCAAACCAGGGTAGCGCAGGGAATTGCTTACTATCAGCGTTTTACAGAACATTTCCCAACAGTACACAAACTCGCATCTGCTAGCGAAGATGAAGTTTTAAAACTCTGGCAAGGGCTGGGTTATTACTCCAGGGCAAGGAATTTACATAGTGCAGCCCGTTCCATCGTTGAGGAATACAGTGGAATTTTTCCGAATACTTTCGATAAAATAATTCGTTTAAAAGGAATAGGTCCATATACTGCCGCTGCCATCGCATCTATTGCTTTTTCGATTCCAAAAGCCACGGTAGATGGTAATGTGTATCGGGTGTTGTCACGCTATTTTGGAATTGAGACACCAATAAACTCAAATGCCGGGAAGAAAGATTTTACTCAAATGGCAGAAGAGTTGCTCGATAAAAAGGATCCGGGAACTTTCAACCAGGCATTAATGGAATTTGGCGCTCTTCAGTGTGTTCCCAAAAAACCGGATTGCAAAAGTTGTCCACTGTCAGAAAGTTGTGCGGCACTGGCTTCAAAATCCGTTGACCGTTTACCCGTTAAAGAGAAAAAAACAAAGCAGACTGAACGCTTCTTTTATTATTATTTAATGGAGAATGGGGAAACTATTTACCTGGAAAAAAGATCAGAAAACGATATATGGAAAAATCTTTATCAATTGCCTTTGGTTGAAGAACCTTCTCAATTATCGGATACAGAGATAATGAGTAAGCCTGTTCCGTTTATTATTAATGGTAGAGTAAACTTGGTTGCTGTAAGCGAAAGGAAAAAACATATTTTGAGCCACCAGATAATTTGGGCATGGTTAATTAGGATTGAAATTTTGGACAACACCGAGATTAGGAATGGGCTGATACCGGTAAATAAAAAAGATATTTCTAAATTTGCTGTACCCAGGTTAATGGAGTTGTTTTTTAACGAATTTGAATTGAATGTTTAAATACATAAAAAAAATCATTAATGTTAACCTTAAAAATTAAAGATCATGTCAGTAAATAAAGTTATTCTGGTTGGAAATGTTGGTCGCGATCCTGAGATTCGACACCTTGACAATGGGGTTGCCGTAGCGAATTTTCCGCTGGCAACTTCAGAAAGTTATACCGCAAAAAACGGTGAAAAAGTTACTACCACCGAGTGGCACAATATTGTTCTGTGGAGAGGTTTAGCCGATGTAGCCGAGAAATACGTAACAAAAGGGAGGCAACTCTACATAGAAGGAAGAATCAGAACCCGTTCTTACGACGATAAAGACGGTGTTAAAAAGTACGTTACCGAGATTTATGGCGATGTTATGCAAATGCTGGGGTCTAAATCTGACAGCCAGGGAACCGACAACCAAAGTACAATGCAAAGTTCTTCAGGTCAAACTCCCCAGGTGAACGAACCTGATCTGGAAGAGCCGGAAGGAGATGATGATTTACCGTTTTAATTCAAAATAAGTTAGTTTGGAAAATGATCCTCGAATGGCGACTGCCATTTTAAACGGTTGGACAATCGAATTTCATCCCCTTACTCTTGGAGTAATTATATCCTTGATTATTGTTTTATTGCTGCTACTGACTTCGGCGCTAATCAGTGGCTCGGAAGTTGCCTATTTTTCACTAAGCCCTTCAGACAAGGGAAAGCTGAAGAAAAAAAGTAAAACAAATGAACGCGTACTTCAGAATCTGGAGAAACCGGAAACTCTGTTGGCTACCATTCTGGTCACAAATAATTTTGTGAATGTTGGTATTATTATTCTGACTGCATATATTTCGAATAACCTCATCTCTTTTGTAAATGCTCCGGTATTGGAATTTATTTTCCAGGTGGTGCTGATTACTTTCTTTCTGCTGTTGTTTGGTGAAATTATACCAAAGGTTTATGCAACACATTTTGCTCTACGCTTTGCAAAAACGATGGCTCTCCCGTTGCAAACACTGTCTAAAATTTTTAAACCGATCAACTCTTTACTCATCTATTCAACAGGATTTGTAAACAAAAGGATGCAAAAGCACAGGAAAAATATTTCGATAGACGACATTTCACAGGCGCTGGAGCTTACTTCGCAGCATGAACTGTCAGAAGAAAAGGATATTCTTGAAGGCATTGTAAAATTCGGGAATAAGAATGTGAGTGAGATTATGAGACCAAGAGTGGATGTGGTTGCCCTGGATATTAAGACTGAATTCGACGAAGTAATCAAAATAATTAATGATTCCGGCTACTCGCGAATCCCGGTTTACATCGACAGCTTTGACAATGTAAGCGGAATTCTTTACATCAAAGATTTACTGGCCCACAGTCATAAAACAAAAGCGTTCAAGTGGCAAACGCTCATACGACCTCCGTTTTATGTACCTGATACGAAAAAGATAAGTTCTTTGCTCGAAGAGTTTCAGAAAAATAAAATTCACCTTGCTATTGTAGTAGATGAATATGGTGGTACTTCGGGTATTGTGACACTCGAAGATATTCTCGAAGAAATTGTTGGAGATATCAGTGATGAATTCGACGAAGAAGAACACTTCTTTACTAAAATTGATGAAAATACATTTGTGTTTGACGCTAAAGTTCTGTTGGGTGATTTTTACCGGATCACCAATTGTGACGATACTGTTTTTGATGAAGTAAAAGGAGATGCAGACACACTGGCAGGATTAATTCTTGAACTAAAAGGTGCGATTCCGAAACAAAATGAAGAAATCAAGTGCAAGCAATTTGTATTCACCATCAAACAGGTCGACAACCGTCGTATTAAAGAAATCAAGGTCAGTATCAAATAAATAGGTTGTAAGGCCGTTTTAAGCCAAAGGAATTCAACATGCGAATCTGGAAGATGTTACTTATTCTATTTCTTTTTGCAGGATGCAACGAACACTACACACCTAAACCCCGTGGTTTCTTTCGGATTGATTTTCCCCAAAAATCATATCACGAACTACAGGGAAATTATCCGTATTCATTTGAAGTTCCGGACTATTCCATTATTGAAAAAGACTCAAAAAATCCAAATGAACCCTATTGGATCAATGTTGATGTTCCGGAAAATAAGGCAGAGTTGCATATTTCGTATTATAATCTGCAAAATAAAACAAAACCAACAAGCCAACTTTTATTCGAGTTGATGGAAGAAACCCGCAGTCTTGCATACAAACACAGTATCAAAGCTGATGCAATTGATGAGCAGATCTTTATGAATCCAGGAACAAAAGTGTACGGAACGATCTACAACATAAAAGGGAATGCCGCATCTCCCATGCAGTTCTTTCTCACCGACAGCACTTCTCATTTTTTACGGGGAGCACTCTATATAAGCGAAGTACCGGATATCGATTCGCTGCAACCGGTCATCGATTTTCTTGAACCTGATTTAATCCGCCTGATCGAAACAACACGCTGGAGATAAATGGGGTTCTATCGTAAAATAGAAACAAATGATGGTTTAATCGGGATTTGGAAACTGGAAGAGAAACCGGAAGAACTACTCAATCAAGTTCAGCTTTCAACAAACGAAACCTTACGATTTAGTCAAATTAAATTTGAAAGAAGACAAGCCGAATTTTTAGCCACACGCTTGTTATTGAACAAACTTTTAGATGCTCACGTCCGGATTGGATATGAGGAAAACGGGAAGCCATTCCTGAAAGATCACTGCAAAAACATCAGCATTTCGCATTCAATCAATTTTGTATGTGTTTTTATTTCTAAAAAGAACATTGGAATCGATGTAGAACTTTCCACTCGCCCCATTGACCGGGTTGCCAACCGTTTCCTTCATCCCAATGAATTGGAATATATTTCCGGTTTGAGGAATCCTCAACTGGCAAAAATTGCATATTGGGCAGCAAAAGAAGCTATTTTTAAATGCTCACCGGAACAAGGAATTGAATTCAGCAAGCAAATACAAATCGACCATTTTGATCCGGAGACAGAGAAACAATTCTCAGCCAAACTCATATTTTCTGAAAAAATTTTAAATTATCACCTTGTTTGTGAGCAAATTGAGAACAATGTTCTGGTATATTGTGTTGAAGAATAAAATAAAGTCAACCTGAATCGGGTAATCTAATTGCTAACACTCACATTTTAATTGGATGAAACAAGCTCAAAGTCAAATACTGGTCATTTTTGGTGCTTCCGGTGACCTTACAAAAAGGAAATTAATACCTGCGCTTTTCGAACTGTACAAACAAAAAATGATTCCTGAAAATTTCGCGGTTTTGGGTGCATCACGGACTGAATTATCGGATGAAGAGTTCAGAAACCGGGCCGATGAATTCATCGGAGATCATGAATCGCTCGATTTATTCAAAAGTAAATTGTTTTACCAGTCAGTTCAAACCGAGAACGCAAAGGACCTTATCCCACTAAAAAAACGTTTGGAAGAAATATCCAAAAGCCAGGGAATTGAACCGAATTATATCTTTTATTTATCTACTCCACCGTCGCTTTACTCCGTAATACCAAAGCATTTATTTGAGAATGATTTATCGAAATCAAATCACTATTTCAGGCGACTTATAGTTGAAAAACCGTTTGGAACAAGCTTGGAGACTGCACAGGAGCTAAATAAAGAACTAACAAATTATTTTTCAGAAGATCAGATTTACCGAATCGATCACTACCTGGGAAAAGAGACCGTGCAGAATATGTTGGTCACCCGTTTTTCGAATG
>Ga0116152_10001874_pt1 | contig 17169 bp, 13 predicted proteins | sample AD_UKC119_MetaG_FD_89894 | JGI IMG/M metagenome (GOLD analysis project Ga0116152, IMG submission 89894) | Active sludge microbial communities of municipal wastewater-treating anaerobic digesters from Hong Kong - AD_UKC119_MetaG | ecosystem: Engineered > Bioreactor > Anaerobic > Digestate... | reverse complement strand
GTCGTGGAACCGCTACTCGTACGTAGTCAACAATCCGCTCAGCTTCACCGATCCGAGTGGGTACTTCCTCAGTGGGCTGAAGAAGTTCGTCAAGAAATACTGGAAGCCCATCGTGGCCATCGTGGCGGCTGTCGTCACTTACGGGGCAGCATCTGGATGGATCGCTGCCAGTGCAGGAACTTCCGCGGCGACCTCGGTTACTGCGCTGACCGGATCGGCCATGACTGGGGCCTATGCGGGTGCGTATGCCACGGCTGCGGCGGCGAGTGCCTGGAGTACTGCGGCGATTGCCGGTGCGGCAGCGGGAGCTGTGGCGGGAGGTATCACGGGCGGATGGCGTGGCGCTGCCGCCGGCGCGGTCACGGGAGGACTATTAGGCGCAATCGGTGCTCACTATGGAAATCGCTGGACGGCAGGCCGTGTTGTCGCGGAGGGTGCAGTTGGTGGAATCGGATCGGAGATTCAAGGAGGAACATTTGCGGACGGCTTTAAGTTGGCGGCCGGCTTCAGTGCGCTACGATGGGGAGCTTACGAAATGAGGCAGGCAATGGTTGCGCAGTCGTGTTCTGGACCTGGCCCAAATCCGAATTGTGCCGGCGTATCCGCCGGTGCGAATGGCGACAATATCAAGCTTGGTGGTGGACGTGTTCCAGAAGGACAAGCTTCCTACGCAGGTGTTAGCCCGTCTCCATTGGGAGGAAATCAAGGCGGCCCCGGCTATATCGGTATAGGACGCTTCGGGTTCGCTTATCAGCCCGGCAGCTTATGGGACCGCCTGATCGAGTCCTATGCCGGACCTCACGATTGGCTTAGTTCATTCCGGTACTTACCGAACGGAAACATCGCTAACTGGACTGGCGCGTCACGATCCATATTCGGAATTTGGAGTGCGGCCGCGATAGTGCCGGCGACGCCGTTCGCTATAGCGACCGCATTTCCATCCACAGTCATTCTGCCTGCAACCCTCGCAAGGAACTAAGATGCCCAGTCGAGCAATTCTGAGCTTACTCGTGCTGGTCGCGTGCATGATCCAAGTGGTCGCTTGCACACCAGTTCGTGCAACGAGTGCCCCCGCTTACCCGCTTAATTGGCCACGTATTGCAGAGCCTCAGAATTGCGAGAAAATCGCTGGGAAGTACCGAAATCGGGCAATCGACACAACATTGTGGAAATCGCCGAAAATGCCGCAAACCGCAAATTCTTACCTCGCGCAGCTGCTCTCCGATGGCACAGACGGCTCATTCGATAGCACTCAATCATCCATTCAAGCCGTCTTCTGGGACGCCAAGAGCAGTGGAGCGACTGCATTCTTGTCGAACAACGAATCAAGACGGGACATCGAGCTGCCGGGCAATGCAGCCATATTTTGTTCGGCGGGCGGTAATGTCGTCGTTGAGTTTCAAACGAGAATTCAATCCGAGGCAGGAATCAGCGAACGCCAAGTCATCACATTGGTTTTTAGCTCGGCTATGGACCGCTCTCTGGTTCTGCGCCGGACGATCTCGCATCGAGGTATTGGTCCGCTATTCTTGCCAGCGAGCGGAACAGACGTGACGTATATGCGATTCGAGCGGCTCTGAGAATAGGGCGGCAGCCCGACGTACGCATTCGTGCCAGCGTCTGCAAAGCTATAGAAGACCATACATGAAACTGATTGCGAGACAAACGTGCTCGTCTGGCCATTGCCGGCAATGCTCTGCGGCTTGTTGTTCGCCAACCAGGTGACCGTCGAGCCGTTACGGGTGGTGATACCGACGGACGTATTGGCCATCTCGCGCGCCGCGGTCGCTTAAGGGGGATACACCACAATGCGACTCATCGTGTCCGTTCGAGCTACCCGCGCACCGAGCTGGATGAGCTTGGCGATGTCCGCACAGGTGATCCGAACCGCATATTGATCTTTGACGTGATAAATCACCGAGACGGTCGGACTGTCGATTCGCTTTTCAAGGAAGAACTGACTCAGTATCGTGTCGAGGGTGACGTTCTCACTCGACGCCCACAGGTCAGCAGCCGAAGGCTCGACGAAGCCGCCGATGGCGCACGGTTCGTTTGGTGCGCTGTCGATGGTCAACACCATCCTCTTTTGAAGCTTGATCGGTTTGCCGATCAGGCCACGCGCCTGCTCGATCTTCAGCGGTGAACCCACGCTAGGCTGAGGACCTGACAGCAGCCCCTGATTGTAGAGTAACGTGGGCAAATATTCAGGGAGATGGACCATCTGATGCGCGCTGCCGTCCGGAAACTCCACAGGAAGAATGATGTAATGCCTGCCGAAAGCTAATTCCGCGACACGAGGGTCGAGCGTCTCGATTTCCTGGCCTAGACTTGGATTCGGCACAACTTCCTCTACATAGCCGCCGCATGCTCCACACAACATTGCGCAGACGGAGAGTGGCAACGCCGGGCGCCAGGTACGTGGCACTGATTGCGCTTCGCTCATCGCGTACAGTCCATGCAGTACTGTCGCGGCACTCGCAAGAATCCATAATGACTACGTAACGGCGAGCCCATCCACAAGCGATGGCCATTTTCGACCACTGACGCTACGATTTCAGCAGGATCTCTGATCATCGTCACCGTGAAAGTTGTTAGTCCCTGACTATCCACCGACTCAATCACGTTGCGTTGTACGAACCGCCCGCCCGGATAATAGTGCCCTGTCTCGTGTGCGATCAAATTGCCAATGGTAGCCGAGCGGTATTGGTTGCCAAGGGGACCGGAGCCACTATTTCGATAGGCGGCGAGATCTGTTGGCAACCCAAGCGTATGGTTTCCCGCGTCCGAGTCGAACCAGAATCTCGCAGCTGAGTTAAAACTCGGACTCTCAGAGATTGACAGAGTCTCTCCAGTTCGCCGCAGTCCCTGGAGAAACCGCTGTCCCTGTGGACTTTGAGAAAACTCGCGCAAGCCACCCATCGCGTCGCTGCTACAGGGGTTGCAGGACACCTGCCCACTTCGAATGGCTGAGTTAAGTAGATGCTGACGATACATTCCCATCGCGCCCGCCGTGATCCCGCCGGTGATCGCACCGCCGGCGAATCCGCTCCAGAATGAGCCACCATACACTTCTGAGGTCAGGCCACCAGCGATTCCGCCCGACAGCGCACCCCGGAATACCTGCGTACCGATGGATCCGCCAGCCATTCCGATTCCGGTAGAGATACGTCCGGCAATAGGTCCGGCTACCATACCGGCGGCCGCGCCGATCACGAAACCGCGCACGAAACTGCCAACATTGCCGCCGTTTGCCGCTGTTGAAAAGGCGCTGGAGACCAATGCACCGACGAACGGCATACCAGCCATTGAAAAGGCCACACTGATGATTGCCCCACCCCATTTCTTGACGAACTTCTTCAGCCCACTGAGGAAGTACCCACTCGGATCGGTGAAGCTGAGCGGATTGTTGACTACGTACGAGTAGCGGTTCCACGACTGCGTATCGAGCGGGAACTGGACGTAAGGATCGGCGCTCAGGAAGCGCCCGATGGCCGGGTCGTACACCCGTCCATTCATGTGCACGAGCCCGAGATTGTCGAGCATCGTGTGATCGGTGTAGCCACGGCGCGTGGCATTGGCAATCGCGGTCATGTCCGCTGGGGTTGGTGTGCCTTGCCAGTTCGAGCCGCGCCGTGCCCCGAAGGCCGTGAATGACTCGCGCACCAGCACCGTGCCAGCGCTGTCGGTGATCGCATCGGTGCTGCCGAGATGATCCGTGAGCGGATAGATCGTGTTGGTCGCCCCGGTGCTCGCCCGACTGTAGATCGCGACCGTGCGGCCATTGGCCTTGATGTGATGCCGCCACGAGGTGAGCGTGCTATTGGTGACTTTCTCCAGCAGCCCGCCAATGTAGAGCGTGGTCTCCGGGCCGTTCGAGTAGGTCGCGGTCTGTTTCCAGTACTGGCCGCTCGGCCCGTACTCGAATGTGCTCGTCTGGCCATTGCCGGCAATGCTCTGCGGCTTGTTGTTCGCGAACCAGGTGACCGTCGAGCCGTTGCGGGTTGTTATATTGCCATTGGCGTCATAGACATATGAGAACCCGCCGGCTGCTGTGACCGCATGGATCTTGCTCGCGTGGTAGGTATAACTGCCGACATCGCTGCGCGACATGATGTTGCCGTAGGCGTTGTAGGTCATCGTCAGCGTCGGTGCGCCCGTGACGGTCGACTGCGTGAGTCGATACAGATTGTCGTAGGTCAGGCTCTCGGTCAGACCCTGATTGGCATCGTTGCGCGAGGTGAGGTTGCCGACCAGATCAAAGCCATAGTTGAGATTCTGTGTCGCGGTGCCGCCGCCCGGACCCGTGCGAATGAACGTGGGCAGGCCGGTGACGGCATCGAAGCCGCGAGTCGTGCGCAGGCCATTGCCCAGCGACTCGTCGGTGATGTTACCGCGCGCGTCGACGTTGTTCGCCAACCAGTACGTGACCGTGTTGCCGATGTCGCGGACTTTCCTGAGCTGCCCGTACTGATACTCGTACACGACCTGATGTCGATACCCGGACGTGCTGGCCGGATACATGATCGAGTCCATCAGCCCGGTCGAGCTGTTGTAGGTTAGATTGATGGCGTGCGTCTCGCCCGGCGTATTGACGTAGGTGACGCTCGGACGTCCCAGACTGTCGAACCCGTACGTTTCCCAATAAGCTGTTATGCCCGTCCCGTATCGGTCTGCGCGCGTCAAACGACCAATGTCCTTCGCTGCAGCACTGTTGCCCCAGGTAAACGCGGTCGTGATGGTGCCACCCGCGTTCGGCTCGGTGCGTAAGACTTCCCGTCCCAATGCGTCATACTGCATCGAGGTGACCTGATTTTTGGCGTCGGTCTGCGAGGTGAGTTCGCCCAGGGCATTGAACGTGTAACTCCAACTGCCCATGTCGACATCAGTCGACGCCGTGCGCATCCCGCGAATGTTGTACGTGCCCGTTTGCATAACGGTGTTGTAGTAGTCTCTCACGCGCACAGTGTTGCCAAATGCATCGAAATCGAATTGCTGATGGTACTGACTGTGATCGGCCGCGCGGACCACCTGTCCGTTGGCATTCGAGATCGTCCACGACTGCTTGCCCTGCGGATCAACCGTGCGCGTCTTCAGTCCTTCATAATAGTTAGTGGTGGTCTGAGGCGTGGAATTGGACGCGCTGATCGGCCGCGATACACTCGTGACTCGATTCAAGACATCGTACGTTGTCGTCACGTACCCGGCGGCCCCGCCAGTGTCGAAGTACGGCAAGCTGACAGCGGCAGTTCGACCCAGCGCGTCGAAGATCGTGTGGATATTTGTCAACGAGCCATTGAGATTGCTGCGCTCGTCATACTTCGTGCGTTCGAAAATATCAAAGAAAAGTAGTTGATAGCTGATTGTCGCGCCACCGGTGTCCAGTGATGATTGCTGAACATACCCGCGCAGCAACGGATCGCCGCAATAATAGGTGGCAGGGCAGCTGACATAGGTCCAGGTGCTCGCCGTTCCATCCGGCCGGTTCTCTCGTGTCTTGCGATTGAAGTTGTCATACAACCACAAAACCGTGAGCCCATTGGGATCGGTCTGGGAAGTGGGCAAACCGGTCACGCTGCTGAACGCGGTGGTGGTGGTCTGTGCCAGCGCGTTGGTAGTCGTGGCGGGGAAACGCCCATCGCTAGTCCAGATGGTCGTGGTCGTGCGTGCGGTCATGCCGGCGCCCGTCACAGTCGTCTTTTTCACATTGCCGAATACGTCGTATTCCAGTGCGTTGACAACGTTCCACGTTGGATCGCCCGGCTGAATCGTGGTCGCGTCCGGTCGACACTTGGCTGTATTCCACGAGGCTGACGTCGTGCGAGTTTGCTGCGTGCCACCATATCCGGTATGACTACTTTCGACCGATACATATGCAGGAACGCCTAGACACCAGTTGTTCGTGTCATTGTTCAGCGTCGTCGTGACCACTTCGGTCCAAGTTTGACCGGTACTTAGTCCATTCGCGCCCGACGGCTCGCTGACGACCTTAGAGACCGACGTGGGCACGCCACTCGTTGAATCGATGACGTTAGTAGTTTCTGTGACGATGCGGGTGCTGACAAAACCGTAAGACGGATCGCGATCGGTATGCGTGTTCTGGGTGTAGTACGGAAAGTAGCGGGTTTCGTAGCCGCTCCCTAACGTGATATGGCTGGCGCCAAACTGGTCCTCGGTGACTGCGTTGCCCGATGGTTCAACCGTGCGTCTCGCGTTTGACACAATCCCTGTATAGGGAAAGGCTCGCCAGTAGGACCGGCGTTGCGCCGTATTGTCTCGACTGTCCAGCCACGAACGGTACAAGAACCCTGCAAAGCCTCGACCCTGTCGATTGATCAGTGCGCCTTCATAATAGAAGCCGCTCACATTGTAAGTGCCGCCGATTCCGTCGCTCTGCGTGACATTCGTGACCACCGAAATCGGTCCGCTGTAGTCCTGGTAAGGAAAGACTGCGTTGAAGTATCGGTATGAGTTCGCGTTCGAGAGCGCGGCATAACTGAAATTAACGTAGTTGCCAAATCCGTCGGTCGCCGTCGTGAGCAGATCTGGAATCACGCCCTGATGTCTGTGCACGCTGACCAGACCATTGCTCGCCGAGATCGTCAGCACGTCGGCTAGGCCATCGCCATCCACGTCCACCAGAAAATCGCTGTCGAGCGAGCCCACCGACACGCCAGTGCTAATCACCGTCGACAGCTGCTCGCCGCTCGAGCGGATGACCTTCCAGATCCCGTCGGTGCCGGGCACGAGAATGTCGGAGTAGCCATCGCTGTCCCAATCCGTAACGATGGCGTAGTAGGTATTCTGAGCGATATAGCTCGCACCAGAGTATTCGGCGGTCATATCCATACCGGTGCTGAATCGATAAGTCCATTGCCCGCCCGTGCCCATCGGGATAGCGATATCGCTGTATCGGTCGGCATTGAAGTCGCCGGTCACGAGACCATTCGGCGACGAAAAGCTGCCAAGGAACATGACATTGCTCGTACCACACAAAATAGCTTCGGTGAGGTAGATGTAGCCTCCGAAAGGCCATTCGTAGGAAGTCGTGAGTATCAGGTCGGCGTGCCCGTCGCCATTGAAATCTGGCGCCATGCCGTGATTACGACCTGAACCTCCCTCAAGCAATATCGTCGCACCAGGGTCTGCCAAGAGACTAGCGGTAGAACTGAACGTGCCGCCCCACACGCGCAGTCGATACCAAAGCTGCGTGCCTGTGTTCCAGACGAGGTCTTCGAGCCCATCCCCATTGACGTCGAGAGCTCGTGCCTCAACCGCTCCCACGGCCGAGACACCCGTATTGACCGCGGCCGCAAACCCGCTCGTCGTGCCCTTTATGAACCACCAGGTCGAGTTGTTATAGGGCACCAGCAGATCGCCCAACCCATCAGCGTCGTAGTCGATCGGGATCGCGTACCAGTACATGGCGTTCGACACGCCGCTGCTAAATGCGGTGTTGTAGCCGCCGTTGGCGTTGGCGAAGGCGATCATCCAGGTGCCGGCGCCTTGCGTGGCGCTCGACGGATACACCAGATCACTGCGGCCGTCACCGTTTACGTCTAGAACCATCGAGCGGGTGTTCTGCAGCGCGTAGTTGGGCGTGGCAGTCGACGCCGTGTAGGCGTTGGTGCCGTTTTGATAACTGAAGGTTGTGGCCGGCAGGCAATCCGTGCCCGAGCTGCCGGCGCATTCGGTAATCGAGGCCACTCGACTACGACTCGCCGACGAAAGCGTGCTCTCGTACGCGACGGTGTAACGACGCTGCAGCGTGCTACCAGCATGGTTCACATCGACTCGCGTCAGGCGAATGACGTCCTTGACCAGTTTGCCACCCTGGTAACCACTCTGGATTTCCGTAACTGGCTGCGTCTCGTAGGTAAAGACGATCGTGTATGGCGCTGTCGTCAAGCCTTGCGTGGGATTCGTCGTGTATTGCACATTGGCAATGCGAAAACTGCCGTAAGTCGTATCTTCGGTGTAGTTGTACTCGATGCGGTTGTCATTGCGATCGCGCGCCGTCGAGACGGACCAGACACGCACGGTGGCCGATCCCAACGCTTCGATGCGCGAGTCAGCGCGCGTGCCATATTCTGTTACCGTGCCATCCTTGTGCTCGACTACAAAATACGCCGGTCCCGTGCCGGCAACGCCGTAGGAACGAATCCGCGCAAACGACTCTATCTCGGTGCGGTATTCCGCGCCGTCCGCGCCATACGTCCCGTTAAAGAGCTTGAGCTGCTGGCCGTCGAGACAAAAGCGATCGGTCGCATCCAGCTGGACACCGACTGACACGCCGTCCTGCGCCCAAGTCTTGGGACAGCGCGCAATGGCCGTAAGACCCGCGATGTCCCAGCCGGCGCCGAGCCACGCGTTGCCGGCACCCGCCCGATGCGAGTAGCTGAACGCCAGCTGCGGCGCGAGATTGCGGATCCCGGCCGGCGCAAAGATCGGCACCGTATAGGTTGCCTCACCTGTCGGCGATACCTCGAACGCTGTCGCCGTTCGACCCGCTGCCGCGAAGACGTAGCCATGCACAAGGGCCAGTAAGGCGAGTCCCGCGCGCATCGCCAATCTGCTGCCCGCGCTCATGGGCGTTTCCCCGTGGTGGTCAGCGCGGCTGGCGTGCCGACTGGCGGCAGCGTCGGAAACTGCGGTGCCTCCGAAAACCGTTCGATCACAGACGGTGCCGGCCGACCACAATTGGTCAGACACGCACTGTAGCGCTCCAGCGCCTCGTAATGGCAGCGTCGCGTGGGCGGCGGAATGCCACGCCGCTCACGTTCCTCCTGCTTGACGTAGCCGCCGCAGATGCCCCTGTCCTCGTTCATCATGCGCTCGCACCCGGCGGCACATTGCATCGGTTCGGATTCGGGAGCCGCCGGATCCACGGCGTCCGGCCGCAGTCCAGCGACTGCATTAGCCGCCCATTGCTGTACAAAGGTTGGTGATTCCGCCAGCGCTAATAGGCCAAACACTGCCGACAGCAGCAACATCGCCACCTGCAAACGGGCGCGAGAAGTCAGGAATTTCATGTGACAGCTCCCAAGCTTGATCGGCAACGGAACACCGCGCGCGGACCAGCAGGCCCACGAGCTACAACGGCAAACGGCTGGAAATTGCTGCTGTCAGAATCCGCAGCGCCGCGAGACGGCGAGACGGCGAGACGGCGAGAATCCGTCATTTGACTCAAACGATGATCGCGAAAAACTGCGCATCGTCCATTCCCTCGCGCACAGATCGAATAGTCTGTGGCACGTCAGCAAGACAATACGCCCGCTATGTGTCTTTGGGAATCCCCTGAAAAATCTCCTGTCCAAGTGAGTTGATTTCGCCTTCCATGACACTCTCTTTGTCATCGATGGCCAGATGCAACATTGGAGCGCCATGCGACCTGGTCGTCCGGTGCTCACGCTACCTATCGGCGCACCGATTCAATACCCCTGCGCCGCCCCATCCTTGCGCGACTCCGAGGCCCCGAAAAACACGCCCGTGGCGGGATCACGCAGGATCGCCTGGTAGCCGCCGAAGTCGCCCTCGTTCGCATGCCGCACCCGATGACCGCGCGCCTCGAGTGCGCCGGCCAGTTCGAGCGAGAACGCGGGCTCCAGCACGACGGTGCCGCCGTCGCGCATGCGTTCGCCGGTCGGTTCACTGGAGCCATCGTGCCGGATACGCGGCGCGTCACCCGCTTCCTGCAGGTTCATGCCGAAGTCGATCAGATTGACCAGCACCTGCACCTGGCCCTGCGGCTGCATGCCACCGCCCATGACGCCGAAGCTGAGCCATGGCTTGCCGCCCTTCGTGACGAAGCCGGGGATGATGGTATGGAATGGCCGCTTGCCGGGCGCATAGACGTTGGCGTGGCCGTCTTCGAGTGCAAACAACTCGCCGCGATCCTGCAGCACGAAGCCCAGCCCGTCGGGTGTCATGCCCGAGCCCATGCCGCGGTAGTTACTTTGTATGAGCGACACCATGTTGCCGGCCTCGTCAGCGACGGTGAGATACACGGTGTCCGATCGATCGAGTGACGCGCTGTCCGTCGGGTAGCGGCTGGCGGCGCGCTCGGGTGCAATCAGTTTGCCCCGGGTCGCGGCGTAATCCTTCGAGAGCAAGCGCTCGAGCGGCGCGCGCGAGAACTCGGGATCGGCGTAGTAGCGCGCTCGGTCCTCGAAGGCGAGCTTCTTGGCCTCGATGAACAGATGCGCGTAGTCCGCGGCACCGAACCCCAGGGCTTCGAGGTCATGACCCTCCAGAATATTGAGCATCTGCAGCGTCGCGAGGCCCTGCGTGTTCGGCGGCAGTTGCCAGACGTCGTAGCCGCGATAGTTAGTGGCAATTGGCTCCACCCAGGTGGAGCGATGCGCCGCCAGATCGCTCTCGCTGAGGTAGCCGCCGTTCGCGCGCAGGCAAGCGGCGATCTTGGCCGCTATGGCGCCGCGATAGAACGCATCGCGACCGCCCGCGGCGATAGCCTCGTAGGTGCTGGCCAGTGCCGGATTGCGAAACACTTCGCCCTTGCGCGGCGCCCGCCCGCCCGGCATGAACACCGCGGCGAAGCCGGCGTACTGCTGCAACTCCGCTGCGTTCCACTGCCAGTGCTGCGCGATGACTTCGGTCAGCGGGAAGCCCTGGCGGGCATAAGCGATCGCGGGCGCCAGCACGTCGCGGATCGGCAGCTCGCCGACGCGTGCGTGCAGCTCGAACCAGCCATCTACCGCCCGCGGCACGGTCACCGGCAGTGGCCCGTGCGGCGGGATGGTGGTGAGCTTGCGTCGCGCGAGTTCCCGGCGCAGCTCGTCGAGAGTCAGCCCCTGTGCTGATCGGCCGCTGGCATTCAGCCCGTAAAGTTTCGCGGACCTAACGTGCCAGACGATCGCGAACAGATCACCGCCGACTGGGTAGCCAGCGGTTGGCTGGTGGCAGCCATGCCATTTCGGGCGATGACTTCCGAGCGCGTCGCGACGCGGCCGCCACCGGAAATCGCCATTGTTAGCGGGACGCTACGGGCAGCCCTGAGTCGAACACCTGTCGCACCTCGCCATTGGCGATTCGCTCCTGGTATTGGCCCTTGGTATAGGCGGCAACGACACGCCGCCAGAATGACACCGCGCCCACGTTGCGCTGATACTCCAGTATCTCCCAGCGGCCCGCGAATCGGTTGAGTATGAGCTCGACGGCGAGCCGGCCCACGCCGAGTCGCCGGAAGGGACGCGCAACGAAGAATTCGGCCATGCGAAAATCCGCCGGCTTCACACCCGGCGCCGCGGGCGCACCGCGCGCCACCATCGCGAATCCCACCGGCTGATCGCCGCGCAGAATGACGAGCGGCCGTACGGTCGAATCCCCGAACCAGCGTGACAGCTGATCGGGCTCACTGTGCCCCACTTCGCCGAGGGCCGGAAACATCCCAGTATTGAGCGGCGCCAGATCGTCGAGGTAGTCGCGATACACACTCGCGATCCAGTCCCGATCCGTCGGCGACCGTCGTGCATCCCGCACGCTCACCGGCATAACAACTCCAACTCTGTAGTGCTAAAAAAGACCTGGCCAAAAAACAAGGCCCGGGCAGATCATGACGACACTGCCCGGGCCTTGCGAGAGCCAGACGGCTCAGAATGATCCAGTCAGGATCACTCCTTCTTCATCGCATCCGCGGCAGCGCCGGCAGCGTCTTCCACCTTGGCAGCAGCGTCACCCATGGTGTCGGCAGCAGCGTCGGCAGCTTCACCGGCGGCGTCCATCGCTGAACTGGCAGCGTCCATCGACGCGTCACCAGCGGCAGCGGCGGCATCACCTGCGGCGTCAACAGCCGAGCCAGCAGCATCGGCAGCGGCATCAGCGGCATTGGAAGCTGCATCGGCAGCGGCGCCAGCGGCTTCAGACATCGAGTTGGCAGCATCGGTTGCGGTGCTGGCAGCTTCCTGCTTACCACAGGCCGTCAGAGCGAGAGCCGCGACGAGGGCGGCAAGAGCAACATTGGTTTTCATCGATCGATTCCCCAGATATAACAAGTGGTGATTAAGAACACGGGTCTACAAACGTTTGTCCGCCATATCCTGTGCGGATGAGGATTCTAGCGACTTGGCATCGCTTTTGAAACTCGAATCGACCTATCTGTCGTCGCTTGCAGACAGACTTGCCGGCAACGCTTGCAGCGGGCCCACAGGCGCGCAAGCGACTGCTTCGGATCGAGTGATGCGCGAAAGAGACAGCCGGCTGCGGCGCGTGTCTGTGCACCCAGCGCAGCCAGCCAGGGGCAGCTACAATGCGTCCAATGAACGTCCGAGAGGCTGCTGACATAAGCATGCAAGAGTCCGCTAACGGCGGCGACCAGTGGGCGACGCTGTTTGCAGGGCACCTGCAGGCGTTGGCGGCGAGCACGACGCGGGCGCTCGCGAACGCCAAATACGATGCGCTGCTGCTGCACTCCGGTTCGGCCCGTTATGTCTTCCGCGACGATCTCCACTATCCCTTCAAGGTGCACGCCTCATTCAAGCAGTGGGCGCCGCTCACCGATGTACCGGACTGTTTCGTGTTCTTCGATCCCGCGCGAGCCAAGCCGCTGTTGATCTTTCATCGCGCCGAAGACTACTGGCACAAGGCTGCGCCCGTTCCAGACACCTACTGGTCCGGCTGCTTCGAGATACGCGTGGCCGCCGACATGGCCGGCGCGCGCAAGCTGTTGCCGGCCGACCTGTCGCACACGGCCTTCGTCGGCGAAGCGTTCCAGGATCTTGCGGGCTTCGGCGTCGGTGCGATCAATCCAGAGCATCTACTAACCGCGCTCGACTATCCGCGTGCGATCAAGGACGACTACGAACTCGAGTGTCTCCGGCAGGCCAATCGACTCGGAGTACTCGGACACCAGGCGGCAGCCGCGACTTTCGCCAGCGGCGGCAGCGAATTCGAGATCGCACTCGCGTTCATGCGGGCGTCGGGCCAGCGCGAAAAGGATCTGCCGTACAACCCAATCATCGCGCTGAATGATGGCGCGGCGGTGCTTCACTACCAGGTACAGGAGACGCACCCGCCAGCCGTGCTGCATTCGCTGCTGATCGATGCGGGATGCGAGTTCGCAGGCTATGCCAGCGACATTACGCGCAGCTACTCGTTCGCCAACCAGGAGTTTGCCGCGCTGATCCAGGCGTTCGATCGGTTGCAGCAACAACTCTGCAGCCGCGTGCGAGCGGGCGTGGAATGGACCGAGATCCACACGGCGTCGCATCTCGCCATCGCGGGCTGGTTACGCGACGCCGGCGTGATCAAGGCTACGCCAGAAGAAGCCATGGAGAGTGGCTTGTCGGCCGTGTTCTATCCGCACGGCATCGGTCATTTGCTGGGCCTGCAAGTGCACGATGCCGGCGGCACGCTGGGCGGGCCGGATGGCCGGCAGATTCCGCGACCGGCGCGCTATCCCACATTGCGCCTGACGCGGCGACTGGCAGCCGGATTCGTCGTGACTATGGAGCCGGGCGTCTACTTCATCCCGCAGCTGCTGGACCAGGCGCGCGCATCAACAGCTCACAATCGCAGCATCCTCTGGTCGCGCGTGGCCGACCTCCAGCGATTTGGCGGCATTCGGATCGAGGACGATCTCGCCGTCACGGCGACTGGCTGCGAAAACCTGACGCGCGACGCGTTCGCCGCCGCCTGACATGCTGGCCGCGGTCAAGAGCTTCTTCGAGCGCGAGATTGCCGCTCGCCCCGCTGAATCCCCGGCCGCTGCCCTGCATCGGGCTCATCTGGCCGCTGCCGCACTACTCGTGGAAGTGGTGCGCAGTGACGAGCGCATGTCGCCGACCGAACGCCAGAGCATTCTCGACTCGGTGCAGCGGAAGTTCTCGCTGACCGGCGATGAGGCGCGACAACTGCTGGAGCTCGCTGAGCTCGAATCGCGCGAAGCGCATGATCTGCACCAGTTCACTTCGCAGATCAACAACTCGTTTTCGGAGGCTCGCAAAACCCAGCTGCTGGAGGAACTCTGGCGGGTCGCCTATGCGGATCAAACCTTGCAAGACTACGAGGAGCACTTGATCCGTCGGGTCGCGGATCTCTTGCACTTGCGCCACGCGACCTTCATTGCGACCAAACTGCGGGCGCAGGGCGCACGCCCAGCCCAATAGAGCCGAGCCCAATAAAAAGGGGTGCCGACGGTCGTCGACACCCCCGGTAACGAACTTCAATCAGCCGATCAGCGTTTCGCGAGCAGATCGCGGATTTCGCCGAGCAGCACTTCTTCCTTCGGCGGCGGCGGTGGCGGCGCGGCCGGGTCCGGCTTCTTGAGCTTGTTGAGCCCCTTGATCGCCATGAACAGCACCAACGCGATGATCAGGAAGTCGAACACAGTTTGCAGGAAGGCCCCGTACTTCAGCAGCACTTCCTGACCATCCGGCCCGACACCGACGCTGGTCGCCATGTCGGAAAAATCCATGCCTCCCAAGGCATTGCCGACCACCGGCATGATCACGTCGCCCACCAGCGAGGAGACGATCTTGCCGAAAGCGCCGCCGATGATGACGCCGACAGCCATGTCGACGACGTTGCCTTTCATGGCAAATTCTTTGAACTCTGAGGCCATTCCCATGTTTGCTATCCCCTGTTATTGGAACTACCCCGTCATGGGGTAGCGCAAGCCTACTGCAGGGAATGAGCCGTCGCCAGCACCGACGCGACGGCTCGGGACCGGACAACTGCCAGCACGCTCAGGCCGCTGCCTTCTTGCGTGCTCGCTTGGGTTTAGCTGCTGCTTCCGCGCCTTCGGCGGCCGCCTTCTTCATGCGCGCCCGCGGCTTCTTGGCCGAAGGCTCGGCGGCCTCGGGGACTGTTTCGCCTGCGCGATCCACGAGTTGCATCAGCGCCATCGGCGCCGAATCGCTAGGCCTCGGCATCATGTGCAGGATGCGCGTGTAACCGCCGGGCCGCGCCTTGAAACGCGGACCGATCTCGGCGAACAGCTTGGTGACCATATCCACATCGCGCAAGCGGGCGAATGCCAGTCGACGATTGGCCACACTGTCGTTCTTCCCGAGCGTGATGAGCGGCTCCACCACCCGGCGCAGTTCTTTCGCCTTGGGCACGGTGGTGCGGATGGTCTCGTAACGCAGCAGCGAGACGGACAGGCTGCGCAGCAGTGCGTGTCGATGCGAACTGTTACGCGACAGTTGCCGACCGGATAGATGATGACGCATATCGAATCCTCGAATGCACGACCGGGTAGTTAGCCCGGCAGCGCGTAACAATTACATGATGCCGCGATCGGCGTCGTGTTTGAGTCCGGCTGGCGGCCAGCCATCGAGCCGCATGCCCAGCATCAGACCGTGGCTCTGCAGCACTTCCTTGATCTCGGTGAGTGACTTCTTGCCGAGGTTCGGCGTGCGGAGCAACTCGACTTCCGTGCGCTGCACCAGATCACCGATGTAATGGATATTCTCCGCCTTCAGGCAGTTGGCACTGCGCACCGTGAGTTCGAGCTCGTCCACTGGCCGCAGCAGCAGCGGATCGAACTGCATCTCGGAGACCTTGGCCGATGCTTCTTCCTCGCCCTGCAGATCGACGAATACCGACAGCTGATCCTTGAGAATACTGCCAGCGCGACGGATGGCTTCTTCTGCATCGATCGTGCCGTTGGTCTCGATATCCAGTACCAGCTTGTCGAGATCGGTGCGCTGCTCGACGCGGGCAGCGTCCACCGAGTAGGTGACGCGTCGCACGGGCGAGAACGATGCATCGATCTGCAGACGGCCGATCGGTCGGGTCTGCTCTTCGAACGCAGCGCGCGCTGCCGCAGGACGATAGCCACGGCCCCGCTCAACGCGCAGCTGCATGTTGAGTTCGCCGGCCTTGGTGAGATTGGCGATCACGAGCTCGGGGTTCACGACCTCGATGTCATGGTCGGTCATGATGTCGCCGGCGGTTACAGGACCGGGGCCGCGCTTGGACAAACGCAGCTCGGCATGGTCACGCGAATGCATCTTGAGTGCGACCTGCTTGAGATTGAGCAGAATGTCCACGACGTCTTCCTGCACGCCCTCGACACTGGTGTACTCGTGCAGCACGCCGTCGATCTCCACCTCGGTGATGGCACTGCCAGGCATCGAGGACAACAACACTCGCCGCAACGCATTGCCGAGCGTATGGCCGAAACCACGCTCGAATGGCTCGATCACGACGCGCGCTTGACGCGGCCCGGTCGGTTGCACCTTGACGACGCGTGGTTTGAGGAATTCGCCGATAGTTTGCATGCGCTACTCACCTTCCGCGCAACGCGCGGCTCATGGCGCAGGCCGCGAATACCGCGCCCTGCACACCCTTTCCAATCCGTTACTTCGAATACAACTCGATGACGAGGTTCTCGTTGATGTCCGGCAGGATCTCGTCCCGCGCCGGCACCGACTTGAAGACACCGCGCAGTTCACCGCTGTTCACGTCGACCCAGTCCGGCAACCCCACCTGGGTCGCAATCTGCATCGCGTTCTGCACGCGCAGCTGCTTCTTCGCCTTCTCGCGCACCGTGATCACATCGCCCGCCTTGCACTGATAGGACGGAATGGTGACCACGCCGTCGTTGACGACGATCGCTTTGTGCGACACGAGCTGACGTGCTTCGGAGCGCGTTGCCGCGAAACCCATCCGGTAGACGACGTTGTCGAGTCGGCACTCGAGCAGCTTCAGCAGATTCTCACCGGTGGAGCCGGTACGTCGCGCAGCTTCGCCATAATAATTTGCGAACTGACGCTCGAGCACACCATACATGCGGCGCAGCTTCTGCTTCTCGCGCAACTGTGTGCCGTACTCGGACAAGCGCGTCTTGCGCTCGCTCTTGACGCCACCGGGTGGCACCGTGAATTTGCACTTGCTCTCGAGTGGCTTGACACCACTCTTCAAGAACAAATCAGTGCCTTCGCGTCGCGCGAGTTTGCACTTCGGTCCAACGTATTTTGCCATCTTTGTCTCTGCCTCGAAATCTATGGAGCAGCGCAGTCGTTAGACGCGACGCTTCTTTGGGGGACGACACCCGTTGTGCGGAATCGGCGTGACGTCAGCGATGCTCGTGATCTTGAGCCCACAGGCGTTCAACGCGCGCACCGCGGATTCGCGACCCGGCCCGGGACCACCCACGCGCACCTCGACATTCTTGAGCCCATGCTCCTGCGCCGCATTGCCGGCCTTCTC
>Ga0116152_10001873_pt1 | contig 17171 bp, 6 predicted proteins | sample AD_UKC119_MetaG_FD_89894 | JGI IMG/M metagenome (GOLD analysis project Ga0116152, IMG submission 89894) | Active sludge microbial communities of municipal wastewater-treating anaerobic digesters from Hong Kong - AD_UKC119_MetaG | ecosystem: Engineered > Bioreactor > Anaerobic > Digestate... | reverse complement strand
CGTGTGCCGATGTTGAAAAGCGTATCGTGGCTGCGTGATTCGGTAAGCAGCACGACCTGGGCGTCCGGATCGATGACGCGAACTGAAAGCGCCGAGATCATCGTCGGAACCGGAAGCGTGATCTGCCAGTCGGCGTCGTAATGCAGGACAACATCGGATTGTGTCGTGATCAGCAGGGCGCCGCTCATACACGTGATCAGAGTTGTGTTGTCTTCGGCGTCGGCCTCAATGGCGCCGCTGATGAGGAACTCTCCCTGTGACGGCCAGAAGTCATAGGTTCCGCTGACGGAAGACGCGCCGACATTGACGTTGTGGGAGTCGCCAAAAGGATCCATGACTTGGGTGAAAAATGCCCTCGTCGGCGTCGCGGACGACGGGAAGATCCCGACGCCCAGCGACCAGGAGTCCATTGTGAAATTCGCGGCCATAGCGGGACGTGTCACCGCCAGGACAAGCGCGATCAGGATGAATCTGGAGTTACGTGCCGCCACCTGGACTCCCACCTTGGACCTTCATCCTAGATCGTTTCATCCGCTGACCGCAAGAAAAAACGACGGGGCCGCAGTTGTCGATGGAGGATCGATCATGAAAGGGGCGCGGAAATGAGGAATGACTGCGTGGGACATTTGACGGCGGCGCCTGACGACCATGGCCTCTCCGCACTCGGCGCCTGATCCCAGCTCATTGTCCGGCTCGTTGAAGTCGACACCGCGACTCGCTGATCCGCCAAAAATCGCCGTCCGACCGCGGCGCCGACAGTGACCTGGGCGACACACGTATGGCAATTCTCGCATTGCCATAGGGAATCGTCCCATTTCGCTTGGCATCTGCGCAAGGGATCACGTACAAATGCGACTCTGAAGTCGAATGTTGCGTCATCAGGGCGCGACAATCTCAAGGGCCGAGGGAAATGAAAAATCGCATCAAAACTCGCGGCGACAGCCTGGGGCGCCCGGATACTTGGCGGAGCGCCGGGCAAAGTCTGACGATATCGCCTGTCGGTCCTGGTGATCAGAGAGTCAGCTCAGGTGGCCGGAGCATCGTCGTGAACTGTCGATCATTGTCGTGCGACTTGCCACCACTACCTCCGCCGCCGTCGGAGCAGGAAGGCGACGGGCGTGGCGCAGATGGTCAATGTGCAGGGCTCCGGCGTCAGCAGAAAGTTGAACAAGCCCGTCGCAACGCCGAAGTGGCCGAAAGATGACGCAAGGGGAGACACATCCATGTAATAACTGATGTAGTATCGGCGCCCGGCAGGGAGGAGAAGATCCCCCGAGAGGGTCAATTGCCGCGTGCCGATGTCGAAGAGCGTATCATGGCCGCGAACTGTATTGAGCAGTACTTCCTGGGCGTCCGGATCGATAACGCGGACCGAAAGGGCCGAGATCATCGTCGGGACCGGAAGCGTGACCTCCCAGTTCGCGTCGTAATGCAGAACTAGATCCGATTGTGTGGTGATCAGCAAGGCGCCGCCAATATCCGCCTCGACGACGGTGTTTCCTTCCGCATCCGCCTCAATGGCGCCGCTGATGAGGAACTCTCCCTGCGACGGCCAGAAGTCATAGGTTCCGCTGACGGACGAGGCCCCGACAATGAGGCTGTGGGATTCTGCAAACGGATCCGCGACTTGAGTCAAATAGTCGCTCGTCGGTGTCGAGGACGAGGGGAAGATCGCGATGCCCAGCGACCACGAGTCCATCGTGAAATTCGCAGCCACGGCGGGACGTGTCACCGACAGGAGAAGCGAGATCAGGATGAACGTAGTGTTGCGTGGCACGAATGAGTCTCCATCGTCAACACGCGATTTTAGCCGGAGTGGTTTGCGCGGTGCAAGCCAGGAGCGTATGTGTTCGTGAGAAAGGAGCGTTGTCATGAGAAAGCGAAGAATTGCAATTGCATTGGTCCCGATATTGCTCGTACTGTTCAGTCGCAATGGCGTTGCGTACGCCGTTCCGAGGTTCGTCAAGCCGGGGGGCACAGGAAATGGGCTGGGAAACTGGAGCACCGCCACGGGCGACCTTCAGGCGGCGATCGATGCGGCGAACGCGGGTGACGAGATTCGCGTCGCGATGGGGACCTATACACCCGGCGCCGCTCCGGCGGACAGCTTCGTTCTGAAGCCGGATATCACGATCATTGGCGGGTACTTCGCGTCGTCGGCGAACGACATGTCGCGTGACCCGGATCCCTTCTCAAATAACACGATCCTGAGCGGCGATTTGGGAGGTGGCGTGCGGAGTCAGCAGATCTTAAGTGGCGCCTTCACCCCGGGATTGGTCTGTACGTTACAGGGTATGCGCGTAAGTGGCGCAGATGAGAATGCAATCTTTCTTCTGGCGTTTGCCCCCCTGAGACTCGTGGACATCATCATCGAGGACAATGCAAGCTCAAACGTGAGTGGAGCTGGCGTATTTCTTGATTCCACCACTATCCTGGCGACCAACTGTCACTTCCTCAACAATCACGGGACTGGCGATGGGGGCGCGATCTATGTCACGGGCGCCGGTGTCTCCCGTTTTCTGGATTGCGCCTTCCGGATGAACTCCGCGACAGCGCGAGGCGGCGCCATCTACGCGGACTTTGGCGCCACGATTCGCGCTGAGCGAACTGAATTCGAAGACAACTCGTCGCTGGACGGTTTCGACGGCGGCGCCATCTATCAGGGAGGCGCATCCATCGCGCAGAGCGATCAGGCGTTTGGCGCCAGCGACTGCGTTTTCATTAACAATCAGTCAATCGCGCTGAGTGTCGACACGTTCTTAGGTGGCGGCGGCGCCATCGCGCTGAACGGCGCGACATTCTCGGGCGAGATCGAGAACTGCGTGTTTGAAAACAACGTCGCCGGTTTCCAGGGCGGCGCCGTTCTGATTCTCTCGGATCAGGCTGTGCCCGCCGCGAATATCGTGAATTGTCGATTCAAGGGGAACGAATGCTACGAGCATGGCGGCGCGATGCGGGTGAACGGTTCCGTGAATGTGACCAACTGCATTTTCAGAGGGAACAACGTTTACCAGGAGCAGGACGCGCCTCCCCTTGGGAATGAAGGAACAGGTGGCGCCGTCTCACATGCGTTCGGCGCCTTGAGAATCGTCAACAGCACGTTCAGTGCAAATGAGATCGAGGGCGCGGGCGGAGGACTCCACAGTTCGCACGGCGCCAGCGAGAGCCTGATTGCGAACTGCATCTTCCGAAGCAACGTTTCAGACGCCGGGGACTACGAGAACGCTCAGCTTGTCGTTCCGGACGTCAATGATGCGAACAACCACCTTCAGGTGCGAAACTGCAATATTCAGAACCTTGCGTTCCGTGAGTATGACCTGTTCGACGGACAGCCGCCGAGCGTCGCCGGCGCCGGGAACTTCGGGACCAATCCGCGATTCGTGGATGAATTCGGCCTGAACGATCCAAATGGCGTTATCGACCTGTCGCTGGCGCCGGACTCCCCGTGTATCGATGCGGGCGCCAGCATGGACGCGGCCCTCGACGTGACGGACGCGGACGATGACGGTGTGACCACGGGTGAATTCGCGCCGGACATCGAGTTACTTCCCCGCGTTCTGGATGGACGATCCTCGATGTTTGACGCCGCCTGCGAGGGCGCGGTCGTCGATCTCGGCGCCCATGAGTTCGATGACTGCAACGGCAACGGGGTTTCTGATCTGGTGGAGCTGGCGGGCTGTCCGAACGACCCCAACTGTCCGGACTCCAATGGAGATGGAATCCTCGACGTGTGCCAGGACTGCGATCAGGATGGAACGCCCGATCCCGTGGAGATCAACGCGTGTTCCGGAGATCCCGATTGCCAGGATACCAACGCAAACTGCGTTCCAGATGGATGCGATCCCGACTGCAACGGCAACGGGATCCCGGATGATCTCGACATCGCGAACTGCGTCGCCGGCGATCCGGCGTGCGCGGACTGCAATCTGAATGGCGTTCCCGATGCGTGTGACGAAGACTGCAACGGAAACGGTATTCCCGATGACTGCGAACTGACGGCCCCGGCGGACACAAAGGGACGAGAGTTCATTATTGGGTTCCTCCCGGGTGGCTTCGCTTACCCACCGCTGGGAAATCCGGTCCGAAAGGTCGTCGAACTTCATCTGATGGCGGACGTCGAGACCTACGTGGTCGTGACCTATCCCATGAATTCACCGACGCCGACGCCGACAGACAAGGTCTACCTGACGCTCAAGCCGAACAAGACGGCCATCGTGCGATTGCCGAATGATGCGTCCGACGGATGGACGGCCGGACAGGTGAAGACGAATGCGGTTCACGTGCTGGCCGACAGCGAGATCCGCTGCCTGCAGATGACGCGCAATCCGGCATCGACGGACGGCGCGATCGGATATCCCGTCGACGCGCTTGGATTGGAGTATATTGCTGTCACGGCGAACGTGTCGCAGCTCGTCGGTCCCTTCAATCCCATGCTGCCTGCTGAAGGCCAGCATAGCGAGGGTGACAAGCCGCAGTTCGTGGTCATCGCAACACGCGACAACACGAATGTGACCATCATACCCACCGACGAAATTCTCGATGGCGCAGGAGGCGTTTACGCGGCGGGTGAGGTCGTATCGATCACACTCATGCGTGGCGAGGGATACCTCGTCCAGCCGAATGTGAACTACGGCGACGCCAATCGCGTCGACGATCTGACGGGGTCCATCATTCTGGCGGACCAGCCCGTGTACGTGATGAACGGAAATCTCTGCACCAACATTCCGGCCGCACTGACGGCCTGCGATACGGTCTTTGAATCAGCCCATCCCGTGGCCGCATGGGGCGATGAGTTTGTCGCGCCTGCGCTTCCTGTTCGGGGCGGCGTCGACTATGCCAGCCACTATCGGATTGTCGCGGCGCAGGATGACACGACAATTCTCCGGGACGGCGTCGTGATCGGGACGATCGATCGTGGCGAGTTCATTGAGGAGGCGCTGACCGGCAGCCATGTGTTCTCGAGCCAGGACAAAGAGCCGATTTTCGTCGTTCAGTTCATGCCGAGTTCCGGCAGCAACAGTTTCCGAGATCACGGCGATCCGGCACAGCTGAATCTTCTGCCGGCAAAGTACTTTGCGAACCAATACGAGTTCTCCAATGACATCGAATTGGTGCAGGGCGTCGTCGGGGGCGAGTTTGTACCCGATTCACCCCATCACTTCGTGACGATCGTCGCCCACGAGGATGACGTCAGCCAGGATGGCGTCGCCGTGGACGGTGTGACGCTGCCCTCCACAGAATTTACGCCGATTGGTTTGAGCGATTACCAGTTCGCGACGGTAACGATCGATCGCGGCCGCCATGTGTCGACTTCTGTAAGTCAGGGCCACTATGCCATCGTCGGTGGATGGGGCGATCATGATTCCTATCTCTATCCCGCCGGCGCCGCTCATCTCATCAGCCACGGCGTCGAAAACGACTGCAACGCCAACGGTCTGATCGACTCCTGTGAGATCGCGACCGAACCAGGCGATCGAATCCTCTATGTGGACCGACTCGCCAACGGCTTCGGTGATGGCCGAGACTGGGAAAGCGCGTTTAACTCCCTGCAGGACGCCATCGCGGCGGCGGCCGAATCCGGCGTCTGCGACAAGGTGGGCGAGATTCGCGTCGCCCAGGGAACGTATCGCCCCGATGACGGTGTTGGATACACACCGGGAGATCGCACTCACAGCTTCCATCTGCTGACGAATGTCGCCATTCGGGGTGGATACGCCGGGCTTGCCGAAACCAACCCGGACGTGCGCGATCTGAAGGCGTATAAGTCCGTCCTGGAGGGCGACCTCGGTCTGCTTGGCGATCCGACGGACAATACCGAACACGTCGTTGTCGCCGACGGTCTCGACACGACCGCGATCCTCGACGGGTTCCTCATCCTGCACGGGTACACGGACGGAGAGGGTGGCGGACTTCGCATCTCCAATGGCTCGGCGACAATCACGAACTGTCGCATCGAAGACAACGAGGCGTTTCTGGGGGGCGGCGTGTACTGCCTTTACGCCGATCCGAATGTCGTCAACTGCAGGATCACCTTCAACGCCGCCTACCTTGGCGCAGGCCTGAGCAACTGGAATTCCAGCCCGAATGTGACCAACTGTCTCGTGGCCCACAATACGGGCATCGAACCAGGCGTCGGCGGTGGCGGCGGCATGTACAACACCAACAGCAACGCGGTGGTGACCAACTGTACCTTCGCCGACAACGCGTCCGACTTTCCGGGCGCCGGCATCTACAACTACAACGCGAATGTGACTGTCTCGAACTGTGTTCTCTGGAGCAACAAGTACGACTGTGACTCGATCCCATGCCTCCCCGAAGACACACAGATCAACTATGACGGCACGCCCGGCTTCCCCATCGGTCAGGTGACCTACTCCTGCATCGAGGATGATCTCGAGGGGCAGGTTGTCTTTCCCGGCTTTGGGAATACGGACAAGAACCCGGAGTTTCAGAACCATGTCGACTATCGACTCTCCAGCGGTTCATCGTGTATCGACTCCGGCGACAACGATCGCGTCCCGCTCGACGTGACCGACATCGACGGAGACGGCGACGGATCCGAACAGACGCCGCTCGACATCGACCTGAGTCCGCGCTTCACGGATGATCCGCACATGGCGGACATCGGCAACGGGACGGCGCCGATTGTTGACATGGGCTGCTACGAGTTCGAGGCCCCTGGACTCCTGATGGGCGGTTCGGGCATGTCACACGGTGGGGCCGGCGACTACGTGGTCTCGCCGGGCGCCATCGAGTCCAGAGTCCTGAACGGCGCGATGACGATTGTGTTCAGCTATGATCGACCGGTGTACTCGTCGGATGCGGACGCGTTTGTTGTGAGCGACTTCACGGCGATCAACGCGTCGGTAGACAGTGTTGTTCAGTCGCCCAGTCTCGACACGATCGAGCTGACCTGTTCCGGCGTCACGAACGAAACCTGTGTGGCGCTGTCCTTCGTCGTCGAGAGCGAGGCGGGGAATGAGGTGGCCGCCGAGTTCACCTGGCGCGTTCTGGAGGGCGATGTGACAGGAGACGGCGTCGTCGACAAGTACGACTGGGAGGCTATCAAGGCCCTTGATGGTCAGGTTCCGACCAAGGACGAGTATCGATGCGATCTTGACGGTGACGGACTCATCGAAGGGAGCAATTCGGCGCCGTTTGGAGATGATTACGCCCTGGCGATCGCCGCCGAGGGAGACGCCGTCAGTGTGTGTGAACCGGAAGTGATGTCGATCGCTTCGCGAAGAACGCACAAGGCGAAGTACTTCGACATCGACAAGGGCGAGGTGGAGCCCCGCGCCGGTGTCATGCAGATCGTCTTCACCTTCGATCGCGAAATGCGATCCGCCGATGGGGATGCGTTTGCTGTCTCAGACTTTGCGATCTCCAGTGGCGCTGTTCTCAGCGTAAAGGCGGTCAAGACGTGGGACTCGTTCATCGTGGAGGTCGAGAATGTCGCTGACGCCGACCTGTTTACCGTGTTGTTTGACGCCGAGGACATGACGGGCTACCCGATTCAGGTGCAGGCGTGCTGGCCGATCCTGAGAGGAGACGTCAATGGCGACGGCGAGGTCGATGCGGCAGACGCCGACCTGATCAGCAACGCTGACGGCGCCGATCTCGATAACGCGAACTTCCGGGCCGATCTTGACGTGGACGGCTTCATCGAAGGAGTCGCGCCATCAGACGACGATCTCGACATCTGCACAAATCATGTGAACAACGAAGTCGACGCCTGCGGCGGGTAGATAGTCATCCGCAATGCGCCTGAGATTGTCAGGCGTTCATTGTGGCCGATACGTCGCAGAGGACGATGTCTGAGTTTCGAGGCCCGCCCCCCGGTGTCAACTGACAGCGGCGGGGCGGGCCGCTTCGTTCGGCTCAATCAGGGCCTGTTGACGTCTCGTCGCAGTCAGCGTTCAGACTCGGGCCCGGTACTGTCGGACACTCCTACCTTCTTGTTCGGAACTGAATTCCGGCGGTTCACTCAGCACACCTCCGCGATCCATCGGGACAAACGCATCGCGGAGGCGCAGAGGTCTTTGATTCACTGAACCGGCGTTCCTGACCGGGTCACGGGGCCATCAACAGGTCGACGAACCGTTGCGTGTCCAGACCGTTGACGAACCCGTCGTTGTCGATGTCGCCACGATCGATGACGCAATCCGGGAACGCGGCCGCATAGTCGTCCGGGGTCAGCAGGGCCTGCACGAATGGGGCGACGTCGGACAATGTCACCAGCCCGTCGCAGTTCATGTCGCCGGGCACGATCGTCGGTATCTCGATGAGGCGGGACGGATCGTCGACATCACCGTCCAGCGTCAGTGTGCGGTAATAGACCGGGCAGCCATTGGTGTTGAGTGTCGCCCCGGGTTCGACAATGAGCGTTCCGACGTAAAGCGCTTCGCAGCTCGATTGGCCGTCGTTGGCGTTATCGTGGTGATCGACGATGCTGACTGTCGTTGCCGTCGGTCCGATGCGAATTGCGCCGATTGGATAATGGTTCGCCATCGTGCGATCGAGGCCCGCGGCATCGGGACCAATGTCCTTCGACATGACCTCGAGCGATTGTGGAACCGCCGGCGCCATTGCGTTCAGGTTCAGCGTCGCGCTCGCAAGATCGAACCGCGTATTGGAATTGATGGCCGCATCAAAGGCGCCGTCAATCGCTATCGTGAATTCGGCGGACGGCATCACGAGCGATGCGTCTGCCCCTGACGACAGGTCGCCACGAATCCGCAGTCCGACATCGTCATCCGCCGGCGGTCCCCCTCGCGAAGTCAGATTGCCGACGATCGTTCCGTTGTTGGTCAGGGAACCGTCGATCGACAGCGATCCGTTGATGATCGTGGTGGCGCCGTGGTTCAGGAAGTCGCCAACAACGAAGCTGTCGCCGTTGAATGTCGCGGCGCCATCGTTATTGATGCTCGCCGCAATGAACCCCGTCGCGGTCAGCGTACCCGTCTCTTGATTGTTCAGACCTCCATCCGCGAACAGAATTCCGGTCATATCGATCAAACCGAAATTGGTCAGGCCGCCGGGCGCATTCACGTCGGCCACGCCGGCCGCCGCGATCAAGACGCCGCCTGTCGCCTGCACAATCACGCTCTCGGCCGCCAATGTGGCCGATTGGGCGACGCCGATTGACAGCTCGCCGTTGAGAATCATCGCGCCGCCCACTGCCGACGCCAATGTGGCGTTGTTGGCCAGCGTGATTTCGCCGCCCGCAGGCTGGGTAACGCCGCCCAGGCTGTCCAATCGGATTGCCTTGCCCGTGAAATCGATCGTCGTCTCCATGCCGAAGGCGCTGGCCGGCGCCTGCAGCCTGTCGCCGTTGACGGCGCTCGAAATGGCGTCGGCAATGCTCGAGTGGCCTGTGCCCTGTGTCAGATTTCGCACCTCGCCGCACGTATTGAGTGAATCGTTCGGGCAGAAGTCGCACGCGTCGCCTATGCCGTCGCCGTCACTGTCCGTCTGATCGAAGTTGGCGACGCTGAGACAGTTGTCACACGGATTTCTCACGCCGTCCATGTCGTCGTCCGCGATATCGGGATCGCAGCAATCACCGACGCCGTCGCCGTCGCTGTCAACCTGGCTCGCGTTGGAAATGACGGGGCAGTCGTCGCTGTCATTGCACACGCCATCGCCATCGGTGTCCCCCGTGGCGTTGTCGCCTAGGCAGGCGTCGCAGCCATCCGGAATACCATCGGCGTCCGTGTCGATGTGATCGTCATAGCCGGGGCAGATGTCATCAGCGTCACAGACGCCGTCGCCGTCCGCCTCCGTCGCGCAACTTCCATGGACTTCCAGCTCGTCGATGCACTGTTCGAGCGTCGTCGCGGAGATGACTCGGAGGCGCAGCGCCCGCGCGACAATCGGCTGGCCGGCCTGAGATACGCTGAATTCATGTCGGCGCCACATCAGACGGCCGCTGGTCGGGCTCGAATACTCGACGTCTCCGATGGGCGTCCATGAAACCGAGGCCGGATCCAGCGCCGCGCCGGAATCGGTCGTGACTTCCACGATGTAGGCGCCTTCCCAGCGATCCATGCACTCATCGCAGCCGTCGATGAAGCCCGAAGGATCCGTGTTGTCGTTGTTGTCACGCCCCCAGGCGATCGACTCGATGGCTTTCAGTTCGCCGAATTCGACGCCAACGAACGGCGACGGGTCTGTTGGCGCGGGAATCCAGGAGTGCAGGTTGCCATAGAGTCCGTCGTTGATGTTCCGGGCGAAATGCTGGACCGTCCCCGCCTGGCTGCTCGCAAAATAGAGGCCGCCGTTTGACGATCGGGCCAGATTGTCGGGCGCCGCGCCGTTGAAGAACTCACCGTCGCCGCCATGTTCAGCGATGGCAAAGCCTGGCTCCGGCGTGATCGCGATCGGATCGCATGCGTCGGGAACACTGTCTCCGTCGGAATCCACACTGTCGTCGCCTCCGGGGCAGATGTCCACCGAATCGCAGACACCGTCGCCGTCGCTGTCATCCGGATTGTCCAGCGGGCAGATGTCACATCCGTCCGGGGTTCCGTCGCCGTCAGAATCAACACCGTCATCGAAACCGGGGCAGATGTCGAGATTGTCGCAGGCGCCGTCACCGTCGGCGTCGCCCGTACAATTGCCATAGACTTCGAGTTCGTCGATGCACGGGTCGAGTCCGGCCGAGTCAGACCGGATGCGCAGCGCCCGTGCGACGATCGGCTGGCCATTCTGTGCAAGACTGAATTCGTGTCGGCGCCACATCAATCGGCCACTGGCGGGGCCTGAATACACGACACTTCCAACCTGCGTCCAGGAGACCGAGATGGGATCCTGCGCTGCGCCGGCATCCGTCGTGACTTCGACGATGTATGTCCCTTCCCAGCGATCCGTGCATTCATCGCAGCTGTCGTCGGCGCCCGATGGGTCGGCATTGTCATTGTTGTCGCGCCCCCAGGCGATTGAATCGATCGGATTCAGCACGTCGAATTCCACGCCGACAAAGGGCGCCGGATCGGATGGCGCCGGGATCCAGGAATGCGAGTTGCCATAGAGCCCGTCGTTGATGTGCTGCACAGTGTGGTCGCCGCCGAGTTCCCCGCTTCCGAAAGCGACACTTCCGGCGGACAAACTGGCGAGGTTGTCGGGCGTCGGGCTGTTGAAGAACTCTCCGTCGCCGCCGACTTCGCCGATGGCAAAGCCCGTCTCCGGCAGAATCTCGATCGGATCACACGCGTCGGGAACGCTGTCCCCGTCGGAGTCCGCACTGTCGTCCCCGCCGGGGCAGACGTCCGCCGAATCACAGACGCCGTCGCCGTCGCTGTCATCCGGACTGTCCAGCGGACAGCTGTCACAACCATCTGGTATGCCGTCGCCATCGGAGTCGATGCCGTCGTCGAAGCCTGGACAACTGTCGAGATTGTCGCAGATACCGTCAGCGTCTGCGTCACCGCTTGCTTCGATCCCGACGCAACCGCCATAGATCTCCAGTTCGTCGATGCACTGATCGAGCCCCGTCGAATCGCAACGGATGCGCAGCGCCCGCGCCGGGATCCGCTCACCATTCTGAGAAAGGTCGAATCGATGACGACGCCACATCATGCGGTTCGTGGTCACGTTTGCGTATGTCACGGTTCCGACATGCGTCCATGAAACGGAATTCGGGTTCTGAGCTGCGCCAGTGTCGGTCGTCACCTCGATGTTGTACGTTCCGACCCAGCGATCCGCACAGGCGTCGCACGCGTCATCCAATCCCGAGGGATCCGCGTTGTCATTGTTGTCGCGCCCCCAGGCAATGGAACCGATGAAACTCAGTTCGCTGAATTCAACGCCGACGAAGGGCGCCGGGTCAGTTGGCTGCGGGATCCAGGAGTGCGAGTTTCCGTAGAGTCCGTCGTTGACGTGCTGCAGCAGGTGGTCGCCGCCAATCTCGCTGCTTCCGAAATAGGCGCCGCCAGCCGTCGGACTGGCGAGGTTGTCGGGCGCGGGTTGGTTAAAGAACTCCCCTTCAATGCCTGCTTCGGCGATCTCAAATTCCGCCTCCGCGACGATGTCAATCGGGTCACACCCGTCGAGAACGCCGTCTCCGTCGGAATCGGGTCCGTGATCGTCAAAGCCCGGGCAGACATCGACGCTGTCGCAGGCGCCGTCGTTGTCTGAGTCGTCCGGTTTGTCCAATGGGCACGGGTCGCACGCATCCGGCCGGCCGTCAAGATCCGTGTCCGCGCCGTCGTCAAAACCGGGGCAGATGTCGAGATTGTCGCAGACGCCGTCACCGTCGGAATCGGCGGCGCAGACGCCGTACACTTCGAGTTCGTCGACGCATTGATCGAACCCTCCCGTGCCGAATCGAATTCGCAACGCTCGTGCAGGGACGGGCTGGCCGTTCCAGGTCACGCGAAACTGGTGACGGCGCCACATCGAACGGCCCATCGTCGGGCCTGAGTAGGTCACGACACCGACCGGCGTCCAGATCACTGAGCCCGGATTCTGTGCGGCGCCGGCCTGAGTCGTCCACTCAATGAGGTAATCTCCCTCCCAGCGATCCATGCAGGCGTCGCATGCGTCATCCACACCGGAGGGATCTGAGTTGTCGTTGTTGTCGCGCCCCCATGCGATCGAATCGATGAACTTCAGTTCGCTGAATTCCACGCCGACGAAGGGCGCCGGATCGGATGGCAGCGGGATCCAGGAGCGCGAGTTTCCGTAAAGTCCGTCGTTGAGGTGTTGCAGCAGGTTGTCGCCACCGATTTCGCTGCTGCCGAAGTAAACGCCGCCGGCCGTTGGCCGCGCCAGATTGTCGGGCACGGGCTGATTAAAAAATGCGCCTTCCGCGCCGACTTCGACGATGGTGTGGCCCTGCTGCGGCCTGATCTGAATCTGTGCGACAGCCAGGGACGGCAGGAATAACAGCCAGGCGACGACGATCCGTGAACAACGGTAGATCCGCATCTCTGAAGCTCCCTGTTGATGGAAAGGTCCCGCGCCCCACGAACGTCGTGGCCCCCGTACCTTCCGCGTCAGGCGTTCATGCGAAAACGACGTTCTTTATGCCCCAGGGAAATTCAGAATATTTCCGGATCAGCTGGGTTGGGGCGCCGCCGTCGCCCGATGACCTCCTGCAATCCTCGATCGGTTTGGGTAAAATGCGTCCATGACGCAGTCCAATGTGACGCAGCTTCTTCACGCCATCGAGGCGGGCGAAGATCGGGCGACGAGCGAGTTGCTTGCGATCGTGTATCAGGAGCTGCGGTCGCTGGCGGCGCAGCGTCTGCGGTGCGAGCAGCCTGGGCAGACACTTCAGGCGACGGCGCTTGTGCACGAGGCGTACCTGCGCCTTGTCGGTCCCGATGGGGAGTCGGAACCCCGATGGGAGGGGCGGGGGCATTTCTTCGCTGCGGCGGCGGAAGCGATGCGCCGCATCATGATTGATCGGGCGCGCGCCCGCGGCGCCCAGAAACGCGGTGGGGACGCCAGGCGGCTCACGCTTGACCCGGCGTCGCTGACAATGGACGACGTGCCGGCGGGCGTCGCGGATCTCGGCGAGTCGCTGGCGCGATTCGAGGCGGAGGCGCCGGAGAAGGCGATGCTGGTGAAGCTGCGCTTCTTTGGCGGACTGACTCTGGCGCAGGCGGCGGCGGTCCTGGGCATCTCATCGTCCACGGCGGACCGTCACTGGGCGTATGCCAGGGCGTGGCTATACAACGATCTGTCGCTCGACGACTAATTTCCCAATTCGCATGGGGTATCCGGTCACCGGATTCCGCATGGATGCTCGGCGGACCATTTTGTGGTCAGGAAAATCGCCGGGAGACGCACATGCCGAGCCTGACAATCCTGAATGGAGAGCGGAATGGCGCACAGTTCCCGCTGAGGCGTCGGATTCCCGGAATCGGGCGCGACCCGGTTCGGGACATCCATGTAAGAGATCCCATAGTCGGCCGCAAGCACGCGCTGGCGGCCGATGTGAATGGCGCCCACCTGCTCGCGCCCGCCAGGGCGCTCAACGGTGTCATCATCAACGCTGAGCGGATTGATTCGGCGCATCAGTTGGGTGACGGAGACTTGATCACACTCGGCGACATCCATTCGCGAGTCGAGGGCTGCGCCAGTCCACTTCAGATCGACGCCCTCCAGCAGCGAGAGCGGGCCACGGGCGTCATACGATACAGAAATATGCTGTTGATGACGGGGCGTGATGGAGATGGAGCGACGCATGGCTCGTGACGCGGAGTCGATTTTCCACGCTGCGCGCGACCTGCCGCACTCGGAACGATCCGGCTATCTGGATCGGACATGCGGCGACGACGCGGTCCTGCGTTCAAGAGTCGCCGCGCTGCTTGTCGCAGATCAGGAGGGCGCGGATTTCCTGCGCACTAGAGATCCTGACGCCACGATGCCGCAGTCATCCGGTGCGAGCGTCACATCGCTCGGCGAGGCGCCAAGCGATCAGATTGGCCGATACAAGCTGCTTCAGCGGATCGGCGAAGGCGGTTTCGGGACCGTCTGGATGGCGGAGCAGCGCGAACCCGTCAAGCGGCGCGTGGCGCTTAAGATCATCAAGCTGGGCATGGACACAAAGCAGGTGATCGCCCGCTTCGAAGCGGAGCGGCAGGCGCTGGCGATGATGGACCACCCCAACATTGCCAGCGTGTTCGACGCGGGATCGACCGATCGGGGCCGACCGTATTTCGTCATGGAACTGGTCAGGGGCGTCTCAATCATCGAGTACTGCGATCGCGAAAGGCTCGACACGAACGCACGGTTGAAGCTCTTCGCCAAAGTCTGCAACGCGATCCAGCATGCGCATCAGAAGGGGATCATTCATCGAGACATCAAACCCGGCAACGTGCTGGTCACGCTGCACGATGGCGTGCCGGTCCCAAAGGTGATCGACTTCGGCATCGCCAAGGCGACGAATCAGGAGCTGACAAGCCGGACGCTGTTCACTGAACATCGCCAGGTTGTTGGCACGCCCGCATACATGTCGCCGGAACAGGCGGAAATGAGCGGTCTGGACATCGACACACGCAGTGATATCTATTCGCTCGGCGTGCTGCTCTATGAGTTGCTGACAGGAACACCGCCGTTCGCGGTGCGGGAGCTCATGAGCCGAGGCTTTGGCGAGATGATGCGGATCATTCGCGAGGAGACGCCGCATAAGCCGAGCACACGCTGGTCCACGCTTGGCAGCGCGTCCGGGCGTGAGGCGTCTCAGATCGCCGAACGTCGCCGAACGGATGTTGGCCGATTGGGACTGCTCCTTCGAGGCGACCTCGATTGGATCGTGATGAAGTGTCTCGAGAAGGACCGCCGTAGGAGATATGAGACCGCCAACGGGGTCGCGGCCGACATTGCGCGCCATCTGGAAGATGAACCCGTCGTCGCCGGACCGCCGAGCGCCGGTTATCGCGTTCGGAAATTTGTGCGACGTCATCGCGCAAGTGTGCTCGCCGGGGCGTTTGTCGCCGCATCGCTTGTGCTCGGCGTCGTTGGAACCACGCTCGGTTTATTGTGGGCGCTGAACGAAAAGTCCCGCGCCGAGACGGCCGAGGCCGAAACCGCGCAGCGAGCAACAGAGCTCCAGCAGGTCGCGGATTTCCAGGGCGGCCAACTCTCGGAGATCGACGTGGCCACGATGGGCGCCCGATTGCGAGACGCGATCATCCGGGGGGCGGGCGAGGCGAGTCGCGAAAACGTGACGAAGAGCCTGGCGAGCGTCAATTTCACGAACATCGCGCTCGGATCGCTGCAACAGACCATTTTCAACCGAACGATCGACGCCATTGACGAACAGTTCGCAGACCAGCCCCTCGTCCACGCGCAGTTGCTCAATACTACGGGCGAGACGCTGAAGAAGCTCGGTCTGCTCGACGCCGCATCCGACCCGCTCGTGCGCGCCCTCGGGATCCGACGCGATATCCTCGGGGCCGACCATCCCGACACGCTTGCATCCATCAATGACCTCGGCGATCTGCTGCGTGCGCAGGGTAGTTATGACGAGGCGGAAGTGCGCATCCAGTCGGCGCTGGATGGGCGCCGGCGGATTCTGGGCGCGGAGCATCCCGACACGCTCGAGTCCCTCAACCTCATGGGAAATCTGCGCCAGGCGCAGGGCAACCTGGCCGAGGCCGAACGCTGTTTTCGAGAGACGCTCGACGCCCGCCGTCGCACACTGGGCGCCGAGCATCACGATACGCTGATCTCCATCAACAACATGGGGATCGTGCTCCAGGCGCAGGGCAGGCTGGATGAGGCCGAGCCGTTCTATCTGGAGGCGCTGAAGTCGATGCGGCGAACGCTCGGCGACGAGCATCCCGATACGCTCGTGGCGGTCAACAACATGGGGTATCTCCTGACGCCGCAGGGGAAGTACGACGAGGCTGAGTCGTACTTTCGGGAGGCGCTGGAAGGGCGTCGGCGGACGCTTGGAGACGAACATCCTGACACGCTCCTGTCGATCAACAACATGGGATATCTGCTGCAGGCCCAGGGCAGGTATGACGAAGCGGAACCCTACTACCGCGAGGCGCTGGATGTCCGCAGGCGAACGCTTGGCGACGAGCACCCGAAAACGCTCTTGTCGGTCCACAACATGGGCCAGCTTTTGCAGGCGCAGGGAAAATACGACGAGGCGGCCACATTCTATCAGGAGGCGCTGGATGCGAGGCGGCGGACACTGGGCGACGAGCACCCCGACACGCTGCGATCCCTCAACAACATGGGTGTGTTGCAGCGGGACCAGGACAGGCTCGATGAAGCCGAACGCTGTATTCGGGAGGCGTTGACGGGGATGCGCAAGGCGCTCGGCGAACAGCACCCGGAGACATTGCAGGTCGAGGCAAACCTGTCGAGTCTGCAGGCGAAGCGTGAAGAGGCGCCGCAGGGGCATTCGCAGGATGCGAGCGCGGACGAGTGAGGCCGTGGACGCATCTGTCCGTCGAAAGGCCGACGCAACCCCGCAGAGTCCAGCATTGTCGAGCGCTCGGAGGCGCCAGGGGATTCTCAACTGGCTCAATCCGCGGACGAACCTTTTCTGAGCCTCCCTTACCCCGGCTCCCCGATCCGGTCAGACTAGGCTCCGTCTGAAAACTCGATTTTATTTGCAAGAGTGTCCGATGTCATAAGAAAATCAGTGATGAAAGGAGTTCATCATGATTCGACATCGGCTCACGGATGAGCAGTGGCGGTTG
>Ga0116152_10001868_pt1 | contig 17205 bp, 15 predicted proteins | sample AD_UKC119_MetaG_FD_89894 | JGI IMG/M metagenome (GOLD analysis project Ga0116152, IMG submission 89894) | Active sludge microbial communities of municipal wastewater-treating anaerobic digesters from Hong Kong - AD_UKC119_MetaG | ecosystem: Engineered > Bioreactor > Anaerobic > Digestate... | reverse complement strand
GATTAATGCCGTGGCGAAAGGCTCTCACAACTCCGTAACGACTTCACAATATGAAGCAGGTGAGACGCTTGCTCCGACAACCATCCCGAAAAAAGAAACATCCAGTTCGGAGGAATAATTATGGATACGAATCCAACCGATACATCGATTACGCCTGAAAATATCCGTGTAGAGAACACTCTCATCGAGGGTGACCTTTTTTCCGGTATCGCTGTATCGAATTATGAAGACATCAATCATTCATTTACTCTTGATGGTCACGAGATAACGGTAATACAACGGGTAACACGCCCCCAAGACAACCGCCTTTGTGTCGGATTCCTTTTTCTTTTGGACCAACCGACGCGATTCCGACTCGACGTACTCATACCTGAAGATGCAAAAAATGGTCAGGTCAGTCTTAACGACCATGAATTAATCGGCTTTTGGAGTCCGGACATTCCTGAAAATCCCGAGTATGTCATCATGCCGCATTGTAATGACTCAAAGAAAATATCGACACTCCATCCGGGCGAATATCAATCTATTAATTTCAAATGGCAATCCGGAGATGTTTTGAAATTCTTTTTCTACTATTAATCGAGAATAGCAACGGATTTTACTTTTCATACTTTTATTTGCTTTGATTTATTGATAAAAATCAAGATTTGTTTGCACATGGATTGCCATAGTGATATATTGTAAACGACATAATAAAGGGGGATATACTATATGAATGAGGCACCACTTTTCCGTCGCTTTATTGCTCTTCTTATCGACATCATTACCTTCTTTGGCTTTGTTTGCGGCGGATTCCTTTTGATTGATGATCTTACGGTCTTTTACCCGGTTTCTGAGCTATATGCAGGAAATACAATCGTATGGAGAAACCTTATCATCATCGTACTTGTTGGTTATCTGTTTTTTGAAACACTATTTACTCGAGTTATTTCTTCCTCTCCCGGTAAGCTTTGCATGAATGCTGATATCGATTTCCGTTTTGGTAATACTTTCACGCGTTCTTTTGTCCGTTCTTTAGTGAAGGTTTTTACGGTTATATTGGTAATTCCTGTATTTGCATCCTACTTGATTGCAACCTCGAATATCGATTCGGAAAGCATTCATGATCGAATTTGTCATTCCCATGTCACGAATACCACGCGAACACCGAGATTTATCGGCATCGCTTTATTCTTTGTGGCATTGCTTTTAATCTATTTCTTTATCATTCGTTTCCAAAATGCTTTGCACTTAGATATTCATATTGATCTTCCTGAGTATAACGGAATCTAAGAGGAAACAGGGCTTGACTTGAACGAACGATTTATGAAATATCTTGTAACACAAATGGAAAAGGCGTCGCTTCATGCGACGCCTTTTATGTTATGTGGAACTCTCATTCCTAAACTCTAACCATTTGTCTCGGTAATCAGTTGACCTTTGTAACCCAGTGCATTGTATCTTCCACAGTGCCCTTTTGGATGCCTGTGATGGTGTCATAGAACTTTTGTGCAATCGGTCCGATTTTACCTTCGTTGATGGTGATGACAGTATCTTTGTACTTCAATTCACCGACAGGGGAGATAACAGCTGCTGTTCCGGAACCGAAGCACTCGGAAAGACGGCCTTCTTGACCTGCTTTGATGACTTCATCGATGGAAACACGGCGCTCTTCAACTTCCATGCCCATTGATTTTGCGAGCTCGATGCAAGAACGACGGGTGATACCCGGAAGGATACTGCCGTTCAGCATTGGTGTTACAAGTTTTCCGTCAATGACGAAGAGAATGTTCATAGCACCAACTTCTTCAATGTACTTTTGCTCCACACCGTCGAGCCACAATACCTGAACGTAGCCCTTTTTATGTGCGATTTCTTGCGCAATCAGGCTTGCACCGTAGTTACCGGCACATTTTGTGAAACCGGTTCCGCCGCGTACAGCGCGAACATATTCGCTCTCAACATAAATCTTTACCGGATTAATTCCGTGTGGGTAATATGCACCGGAAGGCGAAAGCAAAATCATGAATTTGTAGGTATCCGAAGCACGTACGCCTAAGTATGGGTCTGTTGCGATAACAAACGGACGAATGTAAAGTGCTTCGCCGTCGCCTGCTGGAATCCAGTCTTGATCCACGTCAACCAGTCTCTTTGTGGCCTCAACGCAGAAATCAACATCGATCGGTGGGATAACAAGACGATCGTCAGATTTGTTCAGACGTTCATAGTTGCATGCTGGACGGAACAGGTTAATGGAACCATCCTTGCAGCGATATGCCTTTAATCCTTCGAAAACAGCTTGGCCGTAGTGAAAAACCATGGCGGAAGGTTCGATAGAAATCGGGCCATATGGTTCGATTCTCGGATTAATCCAGCCTTCACCTTCAACATAATCCATGACAAACATATGATCAGTAAAGTATTTACCGAAAGGCAGGTTAGCTCCTGCTTCAGGGCGCTTTCTAGGTGAGGTCGTCTTAATAATTTTTATTTCTGGAAACATAAGAAATCCTCCTTTTGATTCGTTGTTTCACATTATAGTATTATTTCGTGAGTGAAGCACATAAAAAAATACTTTTTTCGAAAAATGTTGCTTTTCGTAAAAAATACGCCACATTACGGGTCAAAGTGACTGATTTATCTGTGAAATGCGCCAAATGAAAGAATAGTATTTGTCATGCTTTCCTATGGTAAAATGGATTGAAAGACAAACAGCCGTGAAATCGCGCTTTTTGGGGTGTTTTATGGGGAAACCGAGTATTGAATCAGCGCTTTCTTCTTCCGGTCGTTTGGACCGTTGCTTGACGCGCTATTTTGGCGGGAATACGATGGACTATCGACAGGTGCTTTCGCTTCTTTTTCCGCTTCTGATTGACCAAGCATTCTTGGTTTCCATGAATCTTTTCAATACTTCCATCATCAGTAATTCCGGACTCGAAGCAGTGAGTGCGGTGAATATGGTGGATTCTATCAATATCTTTGTTATGAATATCTTTGTTGCACTCGCGACAGGCGGTACGATTCTTGTTGCGCAATATAAGGGGCGCGGACAAAATGAGATGCTCCCGGCGGCGATGGCCAGCTCGGTATCCACGATTGTGGGGTCATCATCTTTGGTGGCCATTTTTATGATTGCTTTGTCGCGTCCTTTGCTTTCTTTGCTTTTCGGTGCGGCAGATCCGGTTGTTATGGATAATGCGCGCATATATCTTATGGGAAGTGCACTTTCCTATATTGGATTTGCTGTGATGGAGGCTGTTTGTGGCGCTCTTCGTGGGCTTGGAGAGACGCGCCTCTCATTAAAACTCACACTTCTCATGAATTTCACCTATCTAGGATTGAATTTCATCCTCGTCACGATACTTGGCTTCGGAATATGGGGGATGGTAATTGCATTGGTTATCGCACGATTTCTTGCGGCACTATTATCGATATTGCACCTCGTCCGAGCAGATGCGGAATATCGAGTATCATTTGTGCGACTTTTCCACATTGATATATCTATGACGAAAAGGATACTCGCCATCGGTATGCCTTTTGCCTCGGAGCAAATGTTTTTTAACGGTGGCAAAATTCTCACACAGACGTATATCGTTGGCATGGGCACTCTGGCAATGGCAACGAACGCAATTACCAATTCTGTGACGGCACTTTTCATGATTCCGGCGAATACTTTTGCTCTTGCGATTGTCACGATTGTCGGACGTTGCATCGGCCATCAGGACATTCAGCAAGCCAGACGAAGTGTGAAGTCTTTTTTGTGGCTGACGTCTTTGTCCTTTGTGTTCTCTGGCCTCGTGATTTTGCCATTTTTACAATACATCGTTTCTATTTTTGGACCGACAGAGAATATTCTCAATCAGATTTATCTCATCACCTATGTAAACACGGCGGCGCAGGGTCTGTTGTGGGCGGGTAGCTTTTTGGTGCCCGCGGCGCTTCGGGCGGCGGGCGACATTAAGTTCACGTCGCTTACGGGAATGATTACCATGTGGACAGTACGCGTGATTCTAAGCTATGTATTGGGTGTCGCATGTGGATTCGGTGTTTTCGGTATTTGGGTCGCCATGGAGCTCGAATGGGCTGTGCGATGCGTGGTGTTTCTTGTTCGTTTCAAAACCAAGCGTTGGTATGCACATCGCATTATTGATTAATACTGTTACTAAATGACAATTTTCCGTTATTGAGGTTTTGTTCACAAAGGGCTAGAATGAAATTATCAAATGGAGGATGCATCATGAATCAAGACAGCATAGACATCAATTGTACGGCTAATCACATACGCAATATTTCTCTTCCAAGCGGAACAACTTTTGCTCTTGAATTGCACATGCACACATCAGACGCTTCTGCATGCGGTACAGCGCATGGCGAAGAGATGGCTGCCGCCTACAAAGCGGCTGGATATCACGGTATCATAGTTACGGATCACTTTTTAAATGGAAATTGTGCCATTTCAAGAGAACTCCCGTGGGAAGAACAAATTGATGGGTTTTGCCGTGGATATGAACGAGCGAAGGCATGGGGCGACACTCATGATTTGAGGGTCTTCTTTGGTTTTGAATATAACTACGATACGACAGAATTTATCACTTTAGGTCTTGACGATAAGTGGCTGAAAGCGCATCCCGAAATAATGACGATTCCCCTAGAAGACTATCTGAGATTGGTTCGATGTGAAGGTGGTTATCTGATTCATGTACATCCTTTCCGTAAAGAAGCCTATATCAGAGCCCAACGACTATTTCCGGAATTAGAGGATGCGGTCGAAGTTATCAATCTCGGTAATTCGGATCCGGAATGGGACGAGCTTGCTTATCAATATGCCAAAGAACACCATCTCACAATGACCTCTGGATCAGATTGCCATGTGGCTGGTCGATATTTCGGAGCTGGCATTGCAATCAACAAAGTCCCGAACACGATAGAAGATGTTATTCGCATTCTTCGCCGCGGGACCGGATATGAGCTTTTGGGTGCAGATGGGGAACGTAAGCCGATGCACAGGAGGTGAATAGGACCTGATGCTTCTCGAAAATGCCATTGTTTGCACGGAAGAGTTTACAAAGAAACCATGGACGGTGGAAACGAACGCTGAAAAGATTTCTTTCACAGGCCTCCGAGAATCCTCAACAAAGCCTACTCCCTCGATTGATTTGACCGGATATACATTACTTCCGGGCTTCATCGATATGCATATTCACGGTTGTAAAGGTGCAGATACATGTGACGCCTCGATTTCGGCACTTGAAACGATGTCACGTTTCTTGGGAGAACAGGGCGTCACTTCATTTTGTCCGACTACAATGACAATACCGATGCTTGAGCTGGAGCATGTTTTGAAGATTTGTGACACATTTCGCCGAACAAACGCACCGGGCGCACGTATGCTTGGCGTCCATCTCGAAGGACCTTTTCTCTCGCCAGAGAAGAGCGGAGTACAAAGGAAGGATTGCCTTCGTGTACCGGATATCTCTTATATTCATCATCTTGAAGCGACCTTCCCGAATCTGATTTGCATCATTGACGTCGCACCGGAGCTACCGGGTGCAATGTCATTCATTTCTGAAGCGTCTAAGCACTATCTCGTATCCGCATCACATACCATCGCGGATTACGATACATCGAAAACGGCCATTGAGCATGGCCTTTCACATGCCACACATCTGTTTAATGCGATGTCGATTTTGCATCATCACGACCCGGGCGTGCCGGGCGCCATTCTTGATTCGAAGAAAGCAACGGCTGAAGTGATTTGCGACGGCGTACATATACATTCTGCTGTTTTGCGACTGATATTTCACACTCTTGGTATGCAACGAACAGTTATTATTTCCGATGCCATGCGGGCAGCCGGAATGCCTGATGGTGATTATACCTTGGGTGGACAGCCCATTATCGTTAAGAATCGTGTCACGTCATTCGCCGACGGGCGACTTGCTGGCTCGACGACCAATATACGCGAAGAAATCATTACTCTTCTGGAGGCTGGAATCCCGTGGAATCAGGTGATTGCGTCGGCAACAATTAATCCCGCGAGATGCCTTGGAATGGATAATGAAATCGGTTCGATTCAAAAGGGTAAATATGCCGATATGGTTGCTCTTGATGATAAGTTTTCGGTTAAAATGGTTATGAGCCACGGACGAATCATTTATTCTGCATTACCTGAAGGAAGAATGAGGAACTTATCATGATTAAGCCATGTGATGCGCTTTTGAAGACATCTCTTTTTGAAGGGTTGGAGCGGTCGAGCTTCCATAACTATTGTTCACTTATGCGCGTGAAAACCTTTTCCAAAGGTGAAATTATCGCTGCGGAAGGCGACGCGTGTACGAGTCTTGCCGTTATTCAAAAGGGGCAGGTCGCGATGCAAAAATACACTTCAAGCGGTGATTTTGCCACAATCGGCTTATTAGTTGATGGTGATTTTTTTGGCGAAGACTTGCTTTTCGGCAGCTCGAATCACTACTCCTTTACACTGGAGGCTGTTTCATTGGTGGAGGTACTCTTCATTTCAAAGGACACATTAAGCAGTCTCATGGATTCGAGTCCCGTGATCATGAATAACTATTTACGGATATTGTCCGATTGCGTGCATGTACAGAATTACCGTATCGCTTTGCTTTCGCAAAAGACGATTCGGCAAAAGATTGCATATTACCTTTTGGATTTGCGTCAAACACAGGACGGTATTCATTCGACAGGAGAGATTTTGCTGCCGGGCTCGAAGGAAGTCATTTCGAAGCTCCTCGCGATGCCAAGACCGAGCTTTTCCCGAGAATTGATTGCGATGGAAAAAGATGGCCTCATCGCGGTCGATGGAAGGAAGATTTCTCTTCTAGATGTAAGACGTCTGGAAAATGATATTGTTGAAGGATATGCAATGACGACATAATTGGGTTTATTGCATTAATATGTTATAATGTTCGTTAATTATCAAGTGCGGGAGACAGTGAGCATGTTTGAGAAAATCACCGATTTTATCAGCGAAATCTTTTCGGGTTTAGACAGCGGTTCTCTTTTCTTCGGCGGTCCTTGGGATATAGCCCGCTATTGCTTTGATATCATTCTTATCACATTTCTTTTGTACAATCTATTACGTATCATCCGTGAAACGCGTGCATGGCAGCTACTTAAGGGCGTTATTTTGATTTCCCTTTTTGCACTATTATGTAGCATTTTGCGTCTCGAAATGGTTAGCTATGCTTTTAATAAATTGCTCTATATTATCGCGATTGCTTTTGTTGTTATTTTCCAGCCGGAGCTGCGTCGTGCATTAGAGACCGTCGGATTGCGGTCTTTCGCTTCGTTTTCATCATCCAGCCCATATGGCAATGATGAACATCTGCGCTCTGAGTATGCGCATATGGTTGATGAATTATCGATGGCATGCGGGAAGCTGGCATCCACCTATACCGGGGCGATTATCATCATCGAACGTGCGACAAAACTCGGTGAATTACTCGAGCAGGAAAACGTCGTGCGATTGGATTCTTCGGTAACGAATTCGATGCTTCAATCATTGTTTTATAAGGGCTCTCCGTTGCATGATGGTGCAGTACTTATCCGTGATGGTCGAATCATTGCGGCTCGTTGCCATGTACCACTTGCAGAAACGCTTCATGTTTTGGAACAATACGGTACGCGCCACAGAGCAGCAGTCGGCGCCAGTGAAATCGGAGATACCATTTGCGTGGTTGTCTCAGAAGAACGAGGCAGCATTTCTATTGCCGTCGGCGGTGAACTCTTCCTCATGAAGGACGCTGATACACTAAATAAGAATCTCTCTTATTTGCTTCATCTTTCTGACGTATCATCTGGTCTCAAGAAGAAGATTAGAGATGCGCGTAAGGCAAGAAATCGTGAAGAAAAGAAACCGAAGAATGAAGCAGAGATCGTGAAAAACGAAATGACGAAGTCTCGTGTTCCGGACGGTGTGATTGTACCGTCATCTTCCATATCCGACGATGTCCCGATTACGAGTCTTCGTCTTTCAAAGAGAACGAGCAAGGTGAAGCGTTCACAAAGAGTGGTTTTGCTTATTTTGTCTTTTGTGATTTCACTCGGACTTTGGATGTACATACAAATAAACAATAACCCAGTCATGGAAAAAATGTATGAGATTCCATTGACCTATGAGAACACGACAACCTTGGAGGATAAGAACTTAGAAGCGTCGTATCCTGTTGAGACGGTTACCGTCCGTATTGTCGGTCGAAAAGAAGTTCTTGACGAGCTTTTACTTACCGATCTAAAGGCGACAATTGATTTTTCGCAAGTCAGTGAAGCGGGCGTAGCACGTCTTCCTGTTACGATATCATCCGATGAAAATGTGTACTATCGTATTGAAATGCAGAATCCGGAAGTGATTTCTGTATCGATTTTCGAAGTCACACCAACGGAAGAGTAAAGAAGAAGGAAAGAGAAGAATATGAGCAGACTATTTGGAACAGATGGCGTACGCGGTGTTGCCAATAAGGATTTAACACCGGAGCTCGCTTATCGATTGGGTTATGCCGGTGCGGTTGTATTGGCATCAGCCCATACATGTGGAGCAAATAAACCAAAGATTATCATCGGTATGGATACGCGTATTTCGTGTAAAATGCTGGAGGCAGCTTTGGTTTCCGGCATTTGTTCTGCAGGTGCAAATGTGACACTTTGCGGTGTAATTCCGACACCGGGCATTGCCTACTTAACGCGAAAATATCATTTCGATGCGGGTATTGTCATTTCCGCGTCGCATAACTCGTATGAATACAATGGCATCAAGTTCTTTGCTGGCACGGGCTTTAAGCTTCCGGATCAGATTGAGGACGAAATAGAAGCGATTGTACAGAATTTCGATATGGCATCCGAAACTAGAAAACAGGGTGCTGATGTCGGTACATGTGTGACGATGGATGACGCGGCTCATCTTTATGAAGAGCATCTCAAAAGAAGAATGAGCGTTGACCTTACGGATTACACCATTTGTCTTGATTGCTCGAATGGTGCCGCAAGCGTAATTGCACCGAAGATTTTCGAAGATTTAGGCGCGACGAACTATGTCATTCATAATCATCCGAATGGACTTAATATTAATAAGGATTGCGGTTCCACACATATCGAAGATTTATGCCGTACCGTAATCGAAAAGAAGTGCGATTTAGGCCTCGCATTTGATGGCGATGCGGATCGACTTCTGGCCGTGGATGCAAATGGTAATCTGGTAGATGGTGATGCGATTCTTTCCATCATCGCCCTTGATATGAAAAAGCACGGCGAGCTTCATGACGATACGATTGTTGTAACCGTGATGAGTAATCTCGGTATGGATATTATGGCGAAAGAGCAGGGCTTATCTCTCAAAAAGACGAAGGTCGGTGACCGCTATGTTCTTGAATCCATGCTGGACGGTAATTTCAATATCGGTGGTGAACAATCCGGTCATGTCATTCTTTCCGATCATTCAACAACGGGTGACGGCATTCTGACTGCATTGGCACTCCTTCGTGCCATAACGCGAAAGAAGACCACGCTGCAAGGCGCCGCCTCCGTGATATCGATACTGCCGCAGGTGCTTTTGCCAGCGCATATTGCCAATGAAAACAAGACAATTGCCATGGAAGATACTGATTTGCTTGCAAAGATTGCTTCTTTTGAAGAAGACTTACAAGGGAAAGGCCGTGTTTTGGTACGTGCTTCCGGAACGGAGCCAATGATTCGTGTCATGCTCGAAGGCGAAGACATCGAACAAATCACGGAAATGGCGCAAGAATTGGTTCAAATGATTTGCGAGAAGTATGGGTCATTGGCATGATTTTCTTTTGCCAAGCAACCGTGCTTCTTTTCATTTGACTTTTATTTGGAGGTAATTACTTATGTGTGGAATTGTAGGATATATCGGAGATGAATCGGCTCTTCCTTTTCTCGTGAAGGGATTAAAGAAGCTCGAATACCGCGGATATGATTCAGCGGGTGTGACATTCTTGGAAAACGGGTCAATTGGCCTCGTGAAGAAGAAAGGAAAAGTCGCCGTTCTCGAGCAAACCTTACAAGAAGCGGGTCTTCTTGGCTCGGAGCGTGAAAAAACCATTCATATCGGCATGGGTCATACGAGATGGGCCACACACGGTGCACCGAGCGATGAAAACTCACATCCGCATATCTCGGAAAATCATCATATATGTGTCGTTCATAACGGCATTATCGAGAACTATATGGTGCTCAAAAAAATGCTTCTGGAACAAGGCTTCAAGTTTATTTCCGAAACCGATACGGAAGTCATTGCTCATTTGATTGAATATCATTATTTGGTTCATTGTCATTTGGATTTGCTTTCTGCTGTGCAAATGTCTTTGCAGGAAATTGAAGGTTCTTATGCGATTGTTGTCATGTGCACGGAATTCCCGGATTGCCTGATTGCCGCAAAGAAGGAGAATCCGTTAATTATCGGCATCGGGGAAAATGCGAATTATGTCGCATCGGATATTCCGGCTGTGCTCGAATACACCCGTGATATCGTTATCGTCGAGGACGATGAGATTGCCGTCGTAAAAAAGGATTCCTACGAAGTAGTCGACATGTTTGCACATAAGGTTAAACGTGAAATCACCCATGTTGATTGGGATACAGAAGCGGCAGAAAAAGGCGGTTACGAGCACTTCATGATGAAAGAAATGCTTGAAGAACCGAAGGTGGTCAATGCGACGATTGCCCCGCGCATTCGTGATGGAAAAATATTGCTCGAACAGTTCAATTTAACGAAGGAACGTATTTTGCGTGCCAAGAACATTCATATCGTTGCTTGCGGAACAGCATATCATGCGGGATGTATCGGTAAATACTTAATTGAGCGTTTTTGCCGGATACCTGTATTTGTCGACGTGGCATCAGAGTTCTTATATCGCAACCCGATTCTGGATCAAGATTCCATTGTCATTATTGTCAGCCAGTCGGGTGAGACTATTGACACGCTTCAGGCGTTGAAGCTATCTCGTTCTATGGGTGCTTATTCAATGGCCATCGTAAATGTTATCGGCAGTTCCATCGCCCGTGAGGCCGATTATGTCTTATACACCGCTGCCGGCCCGGAAATCTCCGTTGCCTCGACGAAAGCATATTCGACACAGATTGCGGCGATATATCTTTTGACCTTCGAAATGGCGCATCGCATCGGGTCTTTATCCGATGAAGACTATGTGAAATATCAGCAAACACTGCTTGAAATTCCTAAAAAGCTCGAAGAAACCATTGCGCAACAAGATCAAATACAGCGTTTTGCCGCTTTGCATTATAACGCGGATAGTATTTTCTTCTTGGGGCGCGGCCTTGATTACTATCTTTCGATGGAGGCATCATTGAAGCTCAAGGAAATCTCCTACATCCATTCGGAAGCATATGCCAGCGGTGAACTAAAGCACGGCACAATCGCCTTAATTGAACCGGGTACCTTAGTGGTGTGCGCGGTTACGCAAAAAGACCTTGCAGCCAAGGAGCTCTCCAATATCCAAGAGGTGAAAACGCGCGGTGCCTGCGTACTTGCTATATCCACGAAGGACATGAAGGATAAGATGGTGTCCTGCGATGAAGTATTCTATATCCCGGACGGCGATCCGCTTTTCGCGCCACTTCTGGCAGCGACGCCATGTCAGCTCTTTGCTTATTACATGGCAGTGAATAAGGGTTGTGATGTCGATAAACCGAGAAATCTAGCGAAAAGTGTAACGGTGGAATAAATGAACAGACTAAGAATTGATGCATTATTGGATTTGACACAAACCCTGGCGAGCGATTTATTCGCGAATCATACGTATCCTTGGGAAGTATTGCCATTGATTCACGACTTTATTTTAACCGTGGGCCCGACACTCGATCCGAATGAATACGAATTGCGAGCTGAAAATGTATGGGTTGCGAAGGATGCAACTATCTATCCATCCGCCTCCATCACCGGCCCATGCATTATTGACCACGAGGCCGAAATTCGACATTGCGCTTTTATTCGCGGCAATGCCATCATCGGTAAGCATGCAGTCGTCGGCAACTCCACTGAGCTCAAAAATGCCGTTCTTTTCGATTATGTTCAAGCACCGCACTACAATTATGTCGGCGATGCGATTCTAGGCTTTAAGGCGCATATGGGAGCCGGATCAATCACATCGAATGTGAAGGCAGATAAGAAGAATACGACCATCAATCTTGATGGGAATACGATTGAAACCGGACTTCGTAAATTCGGAGCCATCCTAGGTGACCATGCGGAAATCGGTTGTAATGCCGTAATGAATCCGGCGTCGGTTATCGGGAGAGAAGCCAGTGTGTATCCGCTTTCCATGGTACGTGGCTATGTCCCTGCAAAACACATCTATAAGAACGTAAACGAGGTCGTTTTACGCGAAATCCAATAAGCGAGCTACCGGAGAACGCAAACGATGAGCGAACGAATCTATGCAGCGATTGATTTGAAATCCTTTTATGCATCGGTAGAATGCATGGAACGCGGGCTCGACCCAATGACGACAAATCTCGTAGTCGCGGATGCTTCCCGTACCGAGAAAACCATATGTCTTGCCGTGACGCCTTCCTTGAAAAAGGTCGGTGTCGGAGGACGTGCGCGTCTTTTCGAAGTCGTTTCCAAAGTGAAGGAAGAAAATGATCGTCGCCTTAGCCGAGCTCCGGGGCACGTATTTAAAGGTTCTTCTTATTTTGCTCCTGAGTTGGAGAATAATCCGTCGTTATCCTTGGATTTTATTGTTGCACCGCCGCAAATGGCTAAATATATCGATATCAGCACAAAAATCTACCACGTATATCTTCAATATATCGCGGCATCAGACATTCATGTCTATTCAATCGATGAAGTCTTTATTGATATGACACAATACTTGGCACTTTATCAGATGACAGCGCAGGAATTATGTATTCGAATGATTCGCGACGTTATGAAGGAAACCGGAATCACGGCAACGGCTGGAGTAGGGACGAATCTCTATTTGGCGAAAATTGCTATGGATATCATGGCAAAGCATGTTCCTGCTGATGAAAATGGTGTTCGCATGGCATATCTCGATGAAATGACATACAAGAAGAAGCTGTGGACGCACGAGCCACTTACCGATTTTTGGCGCATCGGGCACGGATATGCGAAGAAGCTTCAAGCCAAGGGCCTTTATACTATGGGCGACATCGCTCGATGCTCGCTGGGCGAAAAGCATGAATACTACAACGAAGACTTACTCTATAAAATGTTCGGAGTCAACGCGGAATTCTTAATTGACCATGCTTGGGGATATGAACCGTGTCTCATCAAAAACATCAAGGATTACCGTCCGAAATCGCAATCCATCAGTCGTGGTCAGGTACTCAAGGGCCCATATTCAGCCCAAGACGGACGTATGATTGTCGGTGAAATGGTCGATTTGATTGTTATGGAATTAGTGAATCAACATCTTGTGTCCGATCAAATCGTGTTAACCATCGTTTATGATATCGAGAATCTAAGCACACCTGAAAAACGAAAAGCGTACAGTGGTGAGATTGAGACCGACAGATACGGACGCGAAATACCCAAGACCGCTCATGCGTCGATGAATATCGATGGCGGTTACACTTCCTCTACAAAGAAAATCACGAAAGCATTCATGACTCTCTATGATTCTCTCATCAATAAGGAACTAACGATACGTCGTGTCTATGTAGTGATGAACCACACGATACCGGAATCGAAAATACCAAAAGAAGAGTATACCCAGCTTGATTTGTTTACCGATTTCGGTGCCGATAAACAGGCAGAAACAAACGAGGCGGATGAGAAGGAAAAGAACATACAAAAAGCAATTCTTTCGATGAAGGAAAAATACGGAAAAAATGCAATCGTCAAAGGTATGAATCTGAAAGAGGGCGCAACCACTATAGAAAGAAACGATAGCATCGGTGGCCATAAGGCGTGAAGAACAAGTAAATCTGCGCGTTGTTTCTGATGAGTTGGAGAGAAGATATGAATCAACACCAATCAAACGAGTCATCTGAAAAGGGTAATGATATGCATCGCTATGATGATATCATATCTCTTTCTCGACCGATTTCGGCAAAACATCGTCCGATGTCGATGGATGCGAGAGCTATTCAATTTGCTTCGTTTGCAGCACTTTCCGGGTACGATGACGCAATAATCGAGACAGCCAGAACGACCGATCGAAGAATTGATTTGACAGATGACGAAAAAGAAGCCTTAGACGAGATTCTGTTTCGAATTCGGGATCATTTGCAAAATGGTACGCATAGTATGTACGAAGAACAAGGTGAGCTTTCTTCGCTGATATCTGTTACATATTTTGTCCCGGACACAAAGAAAACCGGCGGCTGTTATGACACCTGGACGGGAATCGTTCGCAAATTTGACGAGTATCCGAGCCGCATAGTTTTTGAGGACGGAAAAATCATTGCGATATCCGACATCATCGCCATCCGCTGGGAGAGCACAGGAAAAGAGTGAATCATTTCACAATTCGAAGAATAATTCCGTTCGATTATTTTTTCGATTTCTTCAACTCTTTATGAATTGCCGAGAAATCTTTAAGCGCCTGCTTACCGATTTTGAAAATCCGCTTCAAGTTAATCGAGTTTACGCCACCTTGACGAGGACGGAATGTAATCGGAACGAATAGCACATCTTCCTTTGCATCGACCATCAAAACGGTCAAAATAACATTCGACAAATTGAAATCCTTCGGAATGCGAGTGATGTATTTTGCTAATGTGGCCTTCGGAAGAAGGCGGAATGGCGTGTTCGCATCCGTTACCTTAACATGGAAAATAATACGAATTACGAGCTTTAGCACCTTCGTTACGAACTTGCGAGAGAAGCCGTCCTGACGGTGATTACGATGTCCGATAATAGCCGCGTGCTGATCGCGATTTTCCCAGAAAAAATCGAATTCAGATGGTAATGTCTGTCCGTCACTATCTGTCTGGAAAATATAGTCAGCGCCATGGTCGAGCGCATATTGATATGCAAAAAGAACTGTAGCGCCATGGCCGGAATTCGGCTTGTTTACCGGTTCCAAGCAAGGTAAAGACTCCTTAAGTGATAAAAGCTTATCGTATGTGCCGTCTTTACTGCCATCATTTACGATGACGAGCTTCGAGCCATTTCCGATTTTTTCAACGACTTCATGCCATTCGCGTGCAACTGCTTCGATATTCATTTCCTCGTTGTAAGCGGGCATAACGATATAAAGTGAATCTGTAGTACTCATGTTGTCTCCTTATTTATAGCGTTTTGATTCGATGATGCTTCGCGAAATTTGTAACGCACGCTCAACGACTGCATCCATATTATAGTACTTATATTCGGCAAGTCGACCACACAGGTACAAATCCTTGTAGCATGAAGCGGCATCTTTATACTTTTCGTAAGTGAGAAGACTCGACTTATTTGCAATTGGGTAGAAGGGCGAAATCGCACTTCCTGGTTTATATGCAGTCGGATACTCCTTCAAAATCGTCGTCGCGTCTGGTACATTTTGCAATGTCAGCAACTTAAACTCCGTAATTCTCGTGAACTCTTCGGAATTCGGATAATTGATAACAGAATTGCTCTGATAGGATTCCTTCTCAATATCTTCGAAAACTAAATTCGTCGAACGATAAGGAAGAACGCCAAATTCATTATTGAAAAGCTCATCAATTGCGCCAGTGTAGCAAACCGGACCATTAAAGGGTGCCCCATCCAGCAAAATATTGCCGGAAGATTCATGCAAAGCGAGTCGTAGCATGGCATCAGAATTAGTTTGTACATTAATCTTCGGGTGAGAAAGCATGTTCTCGAACAATTCGGTGAAGCCGTGAATCGGCATCATCTGAATTGTATCACGGAAGTAGCGATCGTCTGTACCTAAGACTACCGGAACACGGTCGATGACGCTCTTGTCGACTTCCTCGACTGGTACGCCCCATTGCTTGGCCGTGTAGTGTACAAACACTCTATCCATAATATAATTTCCGAGTGACTTAATATCCGGGTCTGTGTGTTCAACCAATTCGGAAATAAAGCACTTTTCTTTACCGGGAAAAGCCTTCGTTAGTTTGTCCTTCAGCATGGCAGCCTTGGCTGGTGCGAAAAGACTGTCTATGGATGTGTAGTTGAATGGAATCGGGACCAGCTTCCCGTCAATCCAACCGACAACGCGGTGGGAATAGGGATAGAAATCCGAAAACCTTTTCAAGTAATCATAAACTTGTTGATTGTTGGTATGAAAAATATGAGGACCGTAATTATGGACACGTACACCATTTAAGCGAGTATGTTCGTACATATTTCCTGCGACGTGAGGACGTTTCTCTAATGCAGTTACCTCAAATCCCGCTTCAGCGAGACTTCTTGCTATTACGGAACCGGCAAATCCGAGTCCGACAACGACAGCCATTTTTGACATAAAAAAATGATTCCTTTCTTTTGGAAATCTTTACTTGTTTATTTTATCTGATATCAAACAAAATAGCACGTTATTTTTTTATTAAACCTCTCTATTATGGTAAAATAATTTCATTATCAAAAGAAGAAGGGATATAACATGGCTACGAATCCATCCGATTCATCTAACTCGCAATCACAAAAACCGAACGAGAACCGCCAATCACCAGAAGAACTTGATTTTCCTGTTTTTGGTGATGCAATGCAAGCTCCTCAAACGGCACCTTCTTCGAATCCGAAAGCTACGCCTTCTTCGCCGAACGCGAGCCCGATATGGCCGGGTCAATCATTAAACCAAGCGAATCCCGGTATGCCACAAAAACCGCAAGCTATACAAAATCAAGCTCCGACGCGTGCCGTTCCACCTGTCGCATATCCGAACCAACCGATCTCACAGATGCAGGGACAAGTGAATTCGCAAATGCGCCCTATGCCACCGCAAAATCCAGCGATGCAGCAACAACAGCAGGGTCGCCCTCCAATGCCGCAAAATGGCATGGCAGGACAAGCAATCCCGCCAAGACAACCCAACGGAGCTCCAATGCAAGGCTATCCGGGACAACCGCTTCCGCCGATGCAGGGAAGGGTAAATCCGCAGATGCGTCCGATGCCACAACAAAATCCAGCGATGCAGCCGCCACAGCAAGGTCGTCCACCTATGCCGCAAAATGGCATGCCGGGACAACCTATCCCACCACAGCAGGGTCGTCCACCTATGCCGCAAAATGGCATGCCGGGACAACCTATCCCACCACAGCAGGGTC
>Ga0116152_10001866_pt1 | contig 17225 bp, 17 predicted proteins | sample AD_UKC119_MetaG_FD_89894 | JGI IMG/M metagenome (GOLD analysis project Ga0116152, IMG submission 89894) | Active sludge microbial communities of municipal wastewater-treating anaerobic digesters from Hong Kong - AD_UKC119_MetaG | ecosystem: Engineered > Bioreactor > Anaerobic > Digestate... | reverse complement strand
GCGGCGGTCGCCAGCGACGAGCCGCAGACCGCGGCAAAGCCCGAACAGGCAAAGATCGACGAGATCGCCAGCGCGCCGGGCACCCGCCGCAGCACGGCCTTGGCGGCCTCGAACAGGCCGGCGGTCAGGCCGGCGTGGTAGCTGATGAAGCCCATCAGCAGGAACATGGGCACCGCCGACAGCGTCCAGTTCGCGATGAACGAAAAGGGTGTGTTCGAGATGATGCCGATCGCCGGGGTGAAGCCCAGCATCCAGGCCACCCCGCCGAACGAGACGCCGATCAGGCCGATAGCCACCGGCACGCGCAGCGCCAGCAGAACGAACAGCACGGCGACGCCGGCAAATCCTACGGTAACGCTCATACGCGGGGATCCTTCGTGGGCGAGACGAGACGGATGAAGGTGGTGAGGGCGGCCAGGCCGAAGCCCACGGGCGGGATCCAGTAGGCCGGCCAGGTCAGCACGCGGACACTGTTGGCCATCAGGTAGCTGCCCGTGGCCGCGTTGCGCAGCGCCACCTGCAACGTGACCCAGGCCAGCACCGCATACACCAGCGTCGAGATCAGCGAGACCATGCGGTCCGAGATCCGCTTCATGCGCGGGCTCAGGAACCCTTCGAGGATCTCGACCTGCACCATGCCGCCGGATTTTTCGACCCAGGCCAGCGGGATGAAGGCAAGCGAGACCATGTAATAGTTGGTGACCACCTCGAAGGTGGCGGGGATGGGATAGTTCGCAAGATTGCGCAGCGTGATGTCGATGGCGACGTGCATCATCAGGGCCAGCGTCGCCACCGCCCCCAGCACCGCCAGCAGCGCAAGCGCGCCGTCCTCGATCCGTTCCAGACGGTTCATCGGAAACTCCCGTTGGGTCACGACGCCGCCCCCGGGAATTCGGGGGCGGCGCCTGGCGTCGTTACTGACCGTAGGTCGAGAAATCGACGTGCGACCAGACCTCGTCATAGACGTGCTGGGCCATCTGCACCGGGTCGCTGTTCACCGATTCGGCGACCGACTGCCAGTGGGCATACAGCTCCTGGAAGCGGGCGACGCGATCGGCGGCATCGGCGATGCCATAGCGTTCGACACCGATCGCGGCGGCGGTCGCGGGTTCGGTCGCGATGAATTCGGTCACCGCGTTCACGAAATCGGCGTCGGCGTGATACAGTTCGATCCCGGCGGCCTGCGCGGCGGCCTCGGCCTCTTGCGGCATCGAGCGGCCCCAGCGGTCGGTAAAGTCCGCGTTGGCACGGTTCGCGGCCCGGGCCATCGCGGCGCGGTCGTCAACCGACAGTTCCGACCAGGTGACACCCGAGGTCATGAAGTTCGAGGTCGCCTGATACAGGCCCAGCGGCAGGAAGGTGACGTTGTGGATCACGTCCACCAGCCGGAACGAGATCAGGTCCGCGATGGACGCCATCGAGCCGTCCACCACGCCCTGGCTGATCGCCTCGAACGTGTCGTTGACCGAGATCTGCGCGGGCACGGCGCCGAAGTGCTCGGCGAAGCGGGCCCAGGGGCTGCCGCCCGACCGCAGGCGCAGGCCCTGAAGATCGGCCACCGAATGCACCGGACGGGTCGAGAGGATCTCGTAGACGTCCGAGGCGCCCGAACCCAGATAGACGAAGCCGAAGTTGTGCAGTTCCTGCTGGCAGGGCGCGCATTCGACGATCCACTGCGTCATGGCGGCGGCCGCGGCCTGGCTGTTGCCCGAAGTCAGCGACAGTTCGCCCGCCAGCGACATGTGCGGCAGTTCCGCCGGGAAATAGAGCGGCAGGAAGTTGCCGACTTCGGCGACCTGGCTTTGCAGGGCGTCCTTCATCTGGCCCAGGTTCACGACTTCCGGGCCAAGCATGGTGGTGCCCAGACGGCCGTTCGATTCCTCGGGCAGATACTGCGCGAAGTTGGTGTAGAGCACGCCGTTCGCGGGGTGCGCGGGCGGCGCCGCGGGGGCGATGCGCAGCACGCGTTCCTGCGCGCCGGCCGACAGCGCCACTACCGACGCGGCAAGCGTCAGCGCGGCAAGTTTGGTCAGTTTCATCATGGTCTTCCTCCCAAAAAAAACGCCCGATCGCTCAGAGTTTCAAGAGCCTCTTCGCGTTCTCCTTCAGGATGAGGGGGCGCACCTCGTCCCGAAAACCGGCTTTCTCGAAATCGGCCAGCCAACGGTCCGGCGTGATCGCCGGCCAGTCCGATCCGAAGAGCATCTTCTTGCGCAGCATCGAGTTCGCGTATCGCACCAGGATCTCGGGGAAATACTTGGGCGACCAGCCGCTGAGGTCGATGTAGACATTGGGCTTGTGCTGGCACACCGACAAGGCCTCTTCCTGCCAGGGGAACGACGGATGCGCCAGAACGATCGGCATGTCGGGGAAATCGACCGCCACGTCGTCCAGATACATCGGGTTCGAATACTTCAGCCGCATCCCCATGCCGCCCCGCATCCCCGATCCGACGCCGGTCTGCCCGGTGTGAAACAGCGCGATCGCGCCCTCGTCGGCGATCGCCTCGTAGAGATCGTAGGCCATGCGGTCGTTGGGGTAGAAGCCCTGAAAGGTGGGGTGGAACTTGAACCCCTTGATGCCGAAATCGCGCACCAGGCGGCGCGCCTCGCGCACGCCCATCTTGCCCTTGTGCGGGTCGATCGAGGCAAAGGGGATCAGGATGTCGTCATTTTCGGCCGCGATCTGCGCGACTTCCTCGTTGTGATACCGCCGAAAGCCGGATTCGCGTTCGGCATCGACCGGAAAGATCACCGCGGCGATCCTGCGCTCGCGGTAATACTGCGCGGTTTCCTGGACCGAGGGCAGCATTCCGTCGGCGCCGGCCGGGTTCTTGAAATAGGCCGCCATGCCCGCCTGGAACTCGTTGTAGCCGTCGTCACGACAGCTGTCGCAGGGCTCTTCGGCGTGGGTGTGGAAGTCGATGGCGACGATCTCGTCGAGGTTCACAGGCATTCGGGGGCCTCTTGCAATGTCAGTTTGTTCAACAGCGCCAGCAACTGGGCGGCCTCGGTTTCGGTCAGGCCGATCCGTTCGGCGCTGTGCACGGCCATGAATTTGGCCCGGTGGCGGTTCAGATGCGTTTCGCCGGCGGGGGTCAGCGACAGACGGACCGAGCGGCGGTCCTCGGGCGGGATCTGCCTGAGCACCAGCCCGTCGCGCACCATGCGCTGCACCAGCTTGGTCATGTGCGCAGGCTTGATGTGCAAGGTGCGGGCCAGCGCGCCCTGTTTGACGCCGGGGTTCAGCCCGATCACCCAGATGACCGTGAACTCTCCGGGCTTGACGTCGCAATCGGCGAATTCGCGAAAGAAATGTGCGAACGAACTGATCTGTGCCAGGCGCAGCATGAACCCCAGCGACCGCGGCAGCGCGCCCAGGTCCAGGGTGTCGTCCTCGGGCGTCGGGTAGAGTGCGTTCATCCGCTCATCCGTTCGGATTGGTCACTTTGCCCGCGCGCTTCGACAGGAAGGCGTTGAGGCGCTCTTCGGCCTCGGGCGAGGTGGCGGTGAACGAGGCGATGAAGCTCTCCACGAAAAGCCCGTCCTCGGTCGCCATGTCGTTGATGCGGGGCAGGGCGTGCAGGATCGCGTAGGTCGAGATTTCGGCGTTGGTCGCCGCGTGTTTGGCCAGCGCGACGGCCTTGGCCAGCGCCTCGCCCGCCGGGACGACATAGTTGACGGTGTTCCAGCGTTCGGCGGTGTCGGCGTCGATCGAACGGCCGGTCAGCATGAGATCGGTCATCCGCGACACGCCCATCAGACGCGCCGTCCGCACCGAGGCCCCGCCGCCGACAAAGATGCCGCGCTGGCCCTCGGGCAGGGCGAAAAAGGCGGTCGCGTCGGCAACCCGGACATGCAGCGACGACGCCAGCTCAAGCCCGCCGCCCACCACGGCGCCGTGCAGCGCGCCGAACCAGGGCATCTTGCCGCGTTGAATGCGCGCAAAGACCTCGTGCCAGCGACGCGAGCCGTGGACCCCCTCGAAGGGGGTCTTCTTGACATGTTCGGCTAGATCGAGACCGGCGCAGAAATGCGGCCCATGGCCAAAGATCACCGCAGCTTTCGCGCGCCCGTTCACCTGCGTTACGACGGTGTCCAGTTCCTCGATGAACGCGTCCGAGATGGCGTTGCGTTTCTCGGGGCGGTTCAGGCCCACGATGGCGACGTCGCCGTCGTATTCGAGTGTCAGATATTTCATCGCCGGGCCCGTCGTCTTGCTGGTTGTTGCGTCGATTCTGAAACTGAGTATCCTTGCAAAAAGTATCCGAGTAAACAAAATCATCGCTATCCGTGGAAAAAGTTTCCTAGTAAACTATGAGCCGGGAGGAGATCGTCATGCAAGAATCACCGCTGCGCCCCGTCAAGCTCTGGTCGCCCGATGTCGATTGGGAACGCCGCGATGACGGCTCTGTCCTGGTCTGGCAGAACGGGCCTCTGGGCGACTATCCCGCGCGCCTGTCGGACCGCATCCACCACTGGGTCGATGTCCGCCCCGATCACGTCTGGATGGCCGAACGCGACGGCCGCGACGGGCCCTGGCGCCGGGTCAGCTATGCGCAGATGCTGGGTCACATCCGGGCCATCGGCCAGGCGCTGCTGGACCTCGGGCTGACGACAGACCGGCCTCTGGTGATCCTGTCGGGCAATTCCATCGCGCATGGTCTGATGGCGCTGGGGGCGCAGTATGTAGGGATCCCGTCCTCGGCCATCGCGCCGGCCTATGCGACCGCGGGCGACGGGTTCGGAAAGCTCGAATCGGTGCGCGACCAGATCACCCCCGGCGCCGTCTTCGCCGAGGACACCACCGCCTTCGCCCCCGCCATCGCCGCCGTGTTCGCGGGGCTGCCGCTGATCGGCCGCAGCGGGCCGGGGATCACGCTGGGCTGGGACGCGCTGCTGGCGACCGTCGCCACCGACGCCGTGGACCGCGCGCGCGCCGAGACCGGGCCCGACACGATCGCCAAGTTCCTGTTCACCTCGGGCACCACGGGGTCACCCAAGGCGGTGATCCAGACCCAGCGCATGATGTGCGTGAACATGGAACAGATGACCGATTGCTACGCCTATCTGCGCGACGAACCTCCGGTCATCCTGGACTGGTCGCCGTGGAACCACGTCGCCGGCGGCAACCTGTGCTTCAACACCGCCATCTACAACGGCGGCACCTTCTACAACGATTCCGGTCGTCCGACGCGGGACATGATCGCCAACACGATCCGCGACATCCGCGAGGTCAGGCCGAACTGGTATTGGAACGTCCCCTTCGGCTACGAGATGCTGGTCGAGGCGATGGAGGCCGACCCCGCGCTGGCCGACGCCTTTTTCCAGAACCTCAAGCTGAAATACTACGCCGGTGCGGCCATGGCCCGGCACACCTGGGATGCGCTGGAGCGGCTGGCGGTGAAATCCACCGGCGAGCGTATTCTGCTGGCCACCGGCCTGGGTGCGACCGAGACCGCGCCCTTTGCGCTGTTCAACACCGATCCGGCCGCGCCGGCGGGCTGCATCGGCGTTCCGGCCCGGGAAATCCTGCTGAAGCTGGTCCCGACCGAAGGCAAATGGGAGGCCCGCGTCAAGGGGCCGAACGTCACGCCCGGATACTGGCGCAACCCCAGGCTGACGGCTGAAGCCTTTGACGAGGAAGGGTTCTATTGCCTGGGCGACGCGTTCAAGTTCGTCGATGAAAGCGACCCGTCCAAAGGCTTCATGTTCGATGGCCGCGTGGCCGAGAATTTCAAACTGTCCACGGGCACCTGGGTCGGCGTCGGCGCCTTGCGCGCGAAACTGACGGACGCGCTGGGTGGACTGGCGCGCGACGCGGTGATCGTGGGCGAGGGCGAGGATTCGCTGGGGGCCCTGCTGGTGCCGTTCCGCCCGGCGATCGAGAAGCTGGTGCCCGGCGGCGCCGACCTGCCCGACGAGCAGTTGTTCAGCCACCCCGCGCTGCGCCCGGTGATCGCCGAGCGGCTGGCAGCCTACAACGCCACCGCCACCGGGTCCTCGCTGCGCGTGCCGCGGGTGATGATGCTGGTGGCGCCGCTGAGCCTGGACAAGGGCGAGGTGACGGACAAGGGCTCGGTCAACCAGCGCGCGGTGCGCAGTCATCGCAAGGATCTGGTCGCGGCGCTCTATGCCGGCGACAAGCGGGTCATCGACGGAAAGAAAGGGTAAGCGATGCGGATCGAGGGAACTTCGGCGCTGGTCACGGGCGGCGGCTCGGGGCTGGGCGAGGCGACGGCGCGGATGCTCGCGGCGCGCGGCGCCAGCGTCTGCATCCTGGACCGTGACGGCGACAAGGCGGCGGCGGTCGCGGCGGCGATCGGCGGCGTGTCGGCGGCGGGCGACGTGACGTCCGAGGCGGATGTGGGCGCGGCGCTGGACAGGGGCTCGGCCGCCCATGGCGCGCCGCGCATTGTCGTCAATTGCGCCGGCATCGGCACCGCAGGGCGGGTGCTGGGCCGCGACGGGCCGCTGCCGCTGGAGGCGTTCCAGCGCACCATCACGGTCAATCTGGTCGGCAGCTTCAACGTGCTGCGCCTGGCCGTGGCGCGGATGGCGGAGATGGACCCGATGGAAGACGGCGAGCGCGGTGTGGTCATCAACACCGCCTCGGTCGCGGCGTTTGACGGGCAGATCGGGCAGGCCGCCTATTCGGCGTCGAAGGGGGGGATCGTCGGCATGACGCTGCCCATCGCACGGGAACTGGCGCGGGTCGGGGTTCGGGTCAACGTGATCGCGCCGGGGATCTTTCTGACGCCGCTGCTGCACACCCTGCCCGAAGAGGCGCAAAAGGCGCTGGCGGCGGACATTCCCTTTCCGCAGCGCCTGGGCGATCCGACGGAATTCGCAGACACGGTCTGTTTCATGGCGACGAACCGCTATCTGAATGGAGAATGCGTGCGGCTGGACGGTTCTGCGCGGCTGAAGGCCCGCTAGGCCCCGTAGGCGCGGGGGGCTGCCGCCCCCCGAACCCCCCGCTTCAAGGGGTCCGGGGGACCCCTTGAAAATCCCCCCCTTCGCGGATTTCGACCCCGAGGGCGCAGGGACATGTTTACGCTGACGCGGGCGTTGTATACATTGCGTGTATACATAGAGGGGTCCCGCGGGCATGACGGAATCGAAAAGCGTCAATCTGACCAAGCGCGCGACCTACGAGTTGCGCCAGAAGATCATTCACGGCGGTCTGCCCGGCGGCACCCGGCTTTACGAGGTCGCGCTGTCCGAGGAGTTGCAGATTTCGCGCACGCCGGTGCGCGAAGCAATGTCGCGGCTGGCCGAGGAGGGGCTGCTGGAGCGGGCCTCGGGGGGCGGGTTCCAGGTGCGCAGCTTTACTCTGCGCGACGTGACCGACGCCATCGAGTTGCGCGGCGTTCTGGAGGGGACGGCGGTTCGGCTGGCCGCCGAACAGGGTGCCGACCCTTTGAAAATAAAAGAAATCAAGGGTCTTCTGGATCGTCTGGACCAGTGTTTCGCGCGCGATGGCGATCAGGTCGATTTCGACGTCTACAGCGAGTTGAACGGACAGTTTCACGCCCGGCTGGCCGGCCTGTGCCAGAGCCCGGTGATCCTGCGCGAGTTGGAGCGGGTCAAGTCTTTGCCCTTTGCCTCGCCTTCGGCCTTTGTGTTGGGGCAGGCGGAAAATGCGCGGTCGCATCGGTCGCTGATCCAGGCGCAGGCGCAGCACCGGGCGATGGTCCAGGCGATCGAGGCGCGCGAGGGCGCGCGGGCGGAGGCGATCGCCCGCGAGCACGCGCGAATCGCGCGCGGCAACCTGGAGGACACCTTCGTTTCGGATTTGCAGGCCTCGGACGGGGTCCCCGGATTGTCGCTGATCGTGCGCTGACGGATCATGCATACAAATTTCAGCGAATCGCCGCCAATGCAGGCGATTTTTCTTGCGTTTCGCTGAACCTGAACGCAGGGTGTATACATTATCACCTGGAGGAGAATCGACATGGCTGTCACGAGCCTGGAATCCCTGATCGCGGCCAATGGCGGCAAGACCGTCGAAATGCTGCGCAATTCGAAGATCGGCATGTATGTCTATCCGGTCGTCGCGCCCGAATTCTCGAACTGGCGCGTCGAACAGGAGGCCTGGCGCAAGTCCGCGGTGCTGTTCGACCAGTCGCACCACATGGACGAGGTGATCGTCGAGGGGCCGCAGGCGACCGAGTTCCTGGCCCATCACGGCATCAACGCCTTCGGGAACTTCGCGCTGAACCGCGCCAAGCACTATGTGCCCGTCACGCCCGCCGGCCACGTCATCGGCGACCACATCATCTTTCGCGAGCGCGAGGACAAATACATCCTGGTCGGCCGCGCGCCGACCTCTAACTGGCTGATGTTCGCCGCCGCCTATGGCAGCTGGAACGTGCGCCTGCGGTATGACCCCCGTTCGCCCAGCCGCCCCGAGGGCGAGCGCGTGCTGCGCGAGCATTACCGCTATCAGATCCAGGGCCCCGATGCGCCGGCGATCTTTGAAAAGATGAACGGCGGCCCGATCCCGGACATCAAGTTCTTCCACGTCGAATGGATCAACATCGGTTCGAAAAAGGTGCAGGCGCTGCGTCACGGCATGTCCGGCGCGCCGGGGCTGGAAGTCTGGGGTCCCTACAAGGACAAGGACTACATCCACTCGACCATCCTGCAGGCTGCGCGCGACGCCGGCGTCAACCTGGTCCAGTGCGGTAGCCGCGCCTATTCGACCAACACGCTGGAATCGGGCTGGATTCCCTCGCCGTTGCCCGGCATCTACACCGGCGACGGCATGACCAAGGCCTATCGCGAATGGCTGGGCACCGACATGTACGAAGCGGCGGGCGCGATCGGCGGCTCGTTCGTTTCGGACAACATCGAGGACTACTACGTCAACCCGTTCGAACTGGGCTATGACTTCTACATCGGTTGGAAGAAGGATGACTTCGTCGGCAAGGCCGCGCTGGAGAAGATCAAGGCCGAAGGACCCAAGCGCAAGAAGGTGACCTTCGAGTGGAACCGCGACGACGTGCTGAAGGTCATCGCCTCGTCCTTTGAGCAGGGCACCCCCTACAAGTGGATCGACTTCCCGCAGCCCAACTATGCCTCGTCCTCGGCCGACATGATCGTCAACGACGCGGGCAAGATGGTCGGCATGTCGATGTTCAATGGCTACAGCTTCAACGAACGCTGCCTGCTCAGCCTGGGTGTGGTCAGCAACGACGTTCAGGTGGGCGACGTGCTGACGCTGAAATGGGGCGAGCCGACGCCGACCGGCAAGACCTCGACTGAAGAGCACAAGCAGGCGGACATCCGCGTGCGCGTGGCGCCGACGCCCTATTCGGCCGAGGCCCGCGTCAACTATGCGGACAGCTGGCGCACGCGCAGCTGAGCATCGAGACCCTGCGGCGGGGGCGCGTCCCCCGCCGTTCTGGGCGACCCCGTCGATCCGGGTCAATAATAGTGTTTCCTTATGTCGCACGCCGCGAAAACGATTTGGCGGGTTTGCGAACTCGGTCATAGTGAACCCGGACGCAAGTCTTTCGATCCGGGGCGCAAGGCCCCGATACCTGGGAGGAATACAATGCTCGACTTCTCGACCCTTCGCGCCGCCGGTGCGGCGGCTGTTGCCGCCTCGATGCTGGCCGCGCCGGCCGGCGCCGACACGCTGCGCCTGGCCCACTGGGTGCCGCCGCAGCACACGCTGACGGCCTCGACCATCGAACCGCTGATCGCCGCGACGCAGGCCTCGGGCCTGGAGATCCAGGTGTATCCCGGCGGCGAGCTGGGGGCCGGCCCGCTGGAGCAATACGCCCGCGCGCTGACCGGCGTGGCCGATATCGTCTGGGGGCTGGAGGGCTACACCTCGTCGCAGTTCCCGCGCACGATGATCGCCGAGCTGCCCGGCGCGCTGCCCGAGGGCATGAACGGCTATGACATGCTGTGGAACGCCTATGACGCGGGCCTGCTGAACGACGAGTTCCCCGGCACCCGTCCGCTGGCGCTGTGGCTGTCGGAACCCAACGTGTTCATCATGCGCGACCACGACATCCGCACCCCCGCCGACGTGGCCGGGCTGAAGATCCGCGTGTCGGGTTCGGCGGCCGCCGCCGCGGTCGAGGCCCTGGGCGCGACCCCGGTGCAGATGCCCGCGGGCGAGATCTACAACGCGCTTCAGACCGGCCTCATCGACGGCGTCATCACCGGCGCCTCGGCGATCGGGGACTTCCGTCTGGACGAAGTCGCCAACAGCTACACGCTGGGCGCGCCGCTGGGCCGCATCTCGTTCTATCTGGTGATGAACGCCGACCGCTACGCCAGCCTGCCCGAAGGGCAGCGCGCCGCGCTCGACGCGATCGCCGGGCGCCCGCTGTCGGCCTCGGCCGAAGCCGGCTGGAACGCCCGCGCGCAGCAGGTGATCGACCAGATCAGCGCGACCGGTGACAACACCGTCTACACCCTGAGCGCGGACGAAGCCGCCGCCTTTGGCGCGCTGACGCTGCCGGTGCGCGACCAGGTCGTCGCCTCGGTCGATGACGGCGCCCATGTCCTGGCCGTGATGCAGGGCGGAAACTGAGGTGCTTCGCATCCTCGACATGATTGCGGCCAGGGCGACAGCCCTGGCCGCGGTTCTGGGGACGGTGGGTCTGATCGCCGAGGTCGTGGTGATCCTGATCGACGTCACCGGGCGCTATTTCGGCCATCCGCTGACCGGTGCGCAGGACATCACGCAGATGTCCATGCTGGTGCTGGTCTTCGGGGGCATGGCGCTCTGCGACCGTCAGGGTGGGCATATCGCCGTTGACGTGTTCGAGCGCGCCTTTCCCGGCTGGTTGATCCGGCTGGGCGATCTGGCCGCGGCGCTGGTGGGCGCGGCGATCTTTGCGGGGGTTGCCTACAACATGTGGTTCAGCGCCCGGATGTCGGTGATGCTGCACCAGTCCACCAACATCCTTTATTTGCCCTTTGCCTGGTTCAAATACTACATCGTCGCGACCAGTGCGATTACCGCCTTCGGCATGGCGCTGCGCTTTCTGGTGCTGCTGACCGGCGGACGGGTTGTCAGGGAAACGGCCACCGGGGATCACGCGACATGAGCGGTTTTGCCATCGGCATGTGGGGCATGGGCGCGCTGTTCGTCCTGTTGGCCCTGCGCATTCCCGTCGCCTTTGCCATGTTCGCGGTTGGCTTCGTGGGGATCTCCATCCTGAACGGCTGGAACGCGGCGATGAGCTATCTCGCCACCGAAAGCTTCACGCTGTCCACCAGTGCGGAACTGGTCGTGGTGCCGCTGTTCATCCTGATGGGCAACGTCGCCACCGAAACCGGCATGAGCCGGCGGCTCTATGATGCGGCCTATGCCGTCATCGGATCGGTGCGGGGCGGGCTGGCCTCGGCCACGGTGATCGGCTGCGGCGGGTTCGCGGCGCTGTCGGGCTCGTCGGTCGCCTCGGCGCTGACCATGGGCAAGGTGTCGCTGAAGGAAATGGACCGCTTCAACTATGACCCCCGGCTGAGCACGGGCGCGGTCGCGGCGGGCGGCACGCTGGGGATCCTGATCCCGCCCTCGACCGGGTTCGTGATCTACGCGATCCTGACCCAGCAAAGCATCGGCCGGCTGTTCCTGGCGGGCGTCCTGCCCGGGTTGCTGCTGCTCTTGATGTTCGTGCTGACGGTGACGGCGATCTGCTGGGTGAACCCGGCGATGGGCCCCGCCGGTCCGCGCACCTCGTTGTCCGAAAAGGCGCGCGCGATGATCGGCGCGGTGCCGATCCTGGCGGTCATTCTCATCACCATCGGCGGCATCTACACGGGCGTGTTCTCGCCGGTCGAGGCCTCGGCCGTGGGGGCCGGGCTCATCATCGTGATCGGCCTGGTGGCCCGGACCCTGACCTTGCGGGCGTTCTGGGCGGCGGCAAAATCCTCGGTCACGACGACCGCCACGGTGATGCTGATCCTGATCGCCGCGCACATGATCAATCCGTTCCTCGCGCTCAGCCACATTCCGCAGGCGCTGGGCGAATTCCTGATCGGGTTGAGCCTGCCGCCGCTGGCGGTCCTGGGCCTGATCCTGGCCTGCTACCTGGTGCTGGGGTGCTTCCTGGAAGGCTTTGCCATGCTGGTGCTGACCATGCCGATCTTCTTCCCGATCGTCCAGCAACTGGGCTTTGATCCGATCTGGTTCGGCGTTCTGGTGGTGCTGACGCTGGAAATGGGGCTGATCTCGCCGCCCGTGGGGGTCAACGTGTTCATCGTCAAGTCGGTGGCGCCGAATGTCGATCTGAACACGATCTTCCGGGGCGTGGTGCCGTTCTGGCTGGCCATGATCGTCACGCTGGTGATCCTGGTGATATTCCCGCAGATCTCGTTGTATCTGCCCGATACGATGATCAACTGAGCCATGACGACGACGCTGCTGATCCCCGGCCTTCTGTGCGACCGCTTCTGCTGGGAGGCCGTTCTGGCGCGCCTGCCGGCCGAGGTGGCGGACCTGTCCACGCAGGACGACCTGACGCAGATGGCGCGCGATCTTCTGCAACGCCACCCGGGCGCGCTGCGCGTGGCCGGGCATTCGATGGGCGCGCGGGTGGCCATGGAAATGGCGCGTCTCGCCCCCGACCGGATCGAGCGGTTGGCGCTGCTGGACACCGGCATCCACCCTCTGCGCGCGGGCGAGACGGAAAAGCGCGACGAGATCGTGCGCTTTGCCTTTGACAACGGGATGCGGGCCCTGGCCGACCGCTGGCTGCCGCCCATGGTCTGGCAGGGGAACCAGACCGACACCGCGCTGATGGACGGGCTCAGGGCGATGGTGCTGCGCATGACGCCCGAACTGCACGCCCGCCAGATCCGGGCGCTGGTGAACCGCCCCGACGCGGCGGCGACGCTGGGGCAGGTCGCGTGTCCGGTGCTGCTGATGGTGGGCCGGCACGACCAGTGGTCGCCGGTCGCCCAGCACGAGGACATGCTGGCGCTGCTGCCCGGGGCGCGGCTGGAAATCATCGAGGACGCGGGCCATTTTGCCCCCGTCGAACGGCCCGGGGCGGTGGCCGACATCCTGGTCCCGTTCCTGCGGGACTGACCGACGCGAAACCTGCCGAGGGTCGCCTGGCTGACGGCCGGAGGCGGTTCCGGCGTGGCTGAAGGAGTGTGTGCATGTTCTTCCTGATGCGCTGCGATCACCATCCTGGCATGGATGGCGCCCGCGACCGGCTCAGGCCGGCCCATCGCGACTGGAATCGCTCTGGCGGCGCAGGGCGCGTGTCGGTGATCCACGGTTCGGCCCTGTGGGATGACGCGGGCGTCGCCATCGGCCATTGGGGCCTGATCGAGGCCGCCACCCCCGAGGCCGCGCGCGCCTATCTCGACGGTGATCCGTTCGTCACCGGCGGGGTCGTCGCCACGATCGCCTTGACCCGGCTGGCGGACAGTTTCGCCGCCGATCGCATTTCCCCCCGCATGACGGTCTGAAGGAGGACGACATGGCCCTGTTCAACCTGCGCTCAAACAAGGGCGCGTCCGACAAGAGCGAGACTCTGGCGGGTTTCCTCGACGGGGCCTCGATCGAGGTGATGCCCCGCACCGCCGCCAAGATCGACAGCTTCGCCCCGCTGCTGCCCGCCGGCACCCGGGTCTATGTCGCGCATATCGAGGGCACCTCGGTCGAGGAGATGGCCGAGACCGTCGGCAGGCTGGCCGCGGACGGGTTCGCGCCGATGCCGCACGTGCCCGCGCGCGCGATCGCCTCGCATGCGGCGCTGGTGGACCGTCTGACGCGCTATCGCGCGGCCGGGGCCGAACAGGCGCTGGTGCTCGCGGGCAACGACGCGACGCCGGCGGGGCCGTTCGCCTCGTCCTTGGACATGCTGGAAACGGGGGTGTTCCAGGACCTGGGCTACAGCCGTCTGCATGTCGCCGGCCACCCCGAGGGCAACAAGGACATCGACCGCAAGGGCGGCACGTCCGAGGTGGACCGCGCGTTGCTCTGGAAGCAGGATTTCGCCGCGCGCACCGGTATCGCGATGGCGGTTACCACGCAGTTTGCCTTTGACGCGGGGCCGGTGATCGCCTGGGCCGAGCGGTTGTCGGCGATGGGCGTGACCTTGCCGATCCATTTGGGCGCGGCCGGCCCGACCAAGTTGCAGACGCTGATCAAATACGCCGTCGCCTGCGGTGTCGGCCCGTCGATGGCGGTGCTGCAAAAACGCGCGCTGGACCTGTCGAAACTGCTGGTGCCCTTTGCCCCGACCGAGTTGCTGACCGAGGTCGCCGATTACAAGGCCGCGCATCCCGGCAGCCTGATCGACCGGGTGCATCTGTTCCCGCTGGGGGGCATCAAGGCCACGGCCGAGTGGCTGAACGAGGCGCGCCAGGTCTAGCGTCGCGCCAGGAATCGGGGTTTGTCGGGCGTCGGGTTTGTCGGGCGTCGGGGGGCGGCTGCCCCCCGAACCCCCCGCTTCAAGGGGTCCATGGGGACCCCTTGAAAATCCCCCCGCGCCTCTATCGACACGCCGCCATCCAGCCGAGGGTGGTGTCGGTCGGCCCCAAGGGCCGGTATTCGGCGCCGAACGGGAGCGGCCAGTCGAGCCGGGCCAGCAGCGTCGGGTAGTCGATGGCGCCGTGGTCCGGCGGGCCGCGATCCGGCACGGCGGCGAATTGCACATGGCCGATGCGGTTGCGGTGTCTATCAAAGGCCGCGCGCACATCGCCTTCGGTTCGTGCGACGTGGTAGCAGTCGAACAGGATCCTGAGGTTGGGCCGGGCAAGCCGGTCGAGGATCGCCGCCGCCTGATCGGTGGTTTCCAGCAGATAGCCCGGCGCATCGAAGCGGTTGAGCGGTTCGATCAGGATCGTCAGCCCCAGCGGCAGGGCGGCGTCACAGGCATGGGCCAGCGTGGCCAGGAAGGTGTCGAGGTCGCCATTGCGGCCGGCCATCACATGCACCGCCCGCGTGCCGGTCTCGGTGGCATAGCGCAAGGCCTCGTCCACCGCGTCGCGGGCCTCGGTCTCGCGGCCCTTGAGGGCGGACAGGCCGAAGTCGCCGCGCCCCGTGTCCCCGGGCCGCGTGTTGAGGCTGAGCATCGCGAGCCCGGTCTCGATCAGGGCCGCGCGCAGCGTTCCGGGCGGGGTGGCATAGGGCCAGTGGCATTCCACCGCGTCGAAACCCGCCGCATGGGCGGCGCGGATCGCGTGCGGCAGGGGCAGGTCGGCCCACAGGAAACCGAGATTGGCCGAGAACCGCCTCACAGCGTCACGATGTGGTTGTCCCACGCCCGGTCGCGCAGCCCCAGCGCGTGCGGCACACCGGCCTGGATGCTGAGCAAGCCGCCCCGCCCGTCGGTGGTGAGAAAGCCGCCGTCGCAGGGCGCCAGCCCGCAGACATCGGTGCGTTCGGTGGCGCCCAGAAAGCGGCCATCTGCCGTGAATCGATGCAGCCGGTTGCCGCGCGGCGAGGTGATGGCGAAGGTGTCGCCCGACCAGGCGCAGGACGCCGCGTAGCCCTGCATCCGGGCCTGTTCGGTCGCGGGCGCGCTGGCCAGAACGGGCGCCGCGCCGCGTCGGTGCAGGCCCAGCAGCGGCACGGTCCGCTCGGGCGCGCCCTCCCATTGCATGGCAAAGGCGGTCACGCCCTGCCCATGCGCCAGATGCCGGATCGAGTTGAAGTGCAACCCGGGCTCCAGCGCGACGGTCTCGGCGAGGGCGTCGTGTTCGATATAGGCAAGGTTGGGTGCCATCTGCGGCACGTTCAGCTTGGTCCGATCGTCAGGCGCCGTGGCGATCCCGCCGTTCGCCACGACGAACACGTCGCCAGCCAGGCGCAGCACTTCGTGTGGGCCGATGCCGCCGGTTTCAATCTGCCCCAGGCGCCGGTAGTCGGCGTCCCAGATCCCCAGGAAGCCCACGCTGTCTTCGGCCCGCTGTTCGACAGTATACAGCAGGCCCCCGTCCCCGGTGAAGGCGCCATGGCCGTTGAACTGCATTCCCGCGGGCGGCGCGAGTTGGCGCAGCGCCGCACCCGAGGCACAATCGAGCACCAGCGCGTAGCTGCCCGGGCGGCGGGCAAAGACGACCGCCTCGGCGCGGTGGGGGTGGGCGGCACCGGCATGACCGCGCGCGGGCAGCGACAGGCGGAACGTATCGGCACCATCGGCCGCGATCCCATAAAGCGCAAAGGCGCCGCCCGGGTCGCGCGCGCACGCCAGCCAGCGCGGCGCGCCGACATCGGCCCAGCCGGGCGCCGGCAGGGCCGTTGCGGCCAGCAGGCCGGCGAGAAAGGTTCTGCGTCGGGTCATCGGTCAGTCGCCATCCAGGGAATTGAAGCCGGGCGCGATGCCCAGCGGTTCGCCGATATCCTGCTCCAGCGCGACGCCGATCGCGGCGATGCGCCCTTGCAGGGATTCCAGCCGCAGGCGGCCCATCGGTTCGGCGGCATCCTGAAATCCGGGGTCGCTGATTGCCCCGGCGAAATAGGCGGCGGTGTCGAACGCGGCCTCAACCCTGTCGATCGGGGCGTCCGACAGGGCCTCGGCGGTCAGGCGCAGCGCGTCGAGGGACAGAACGAGGTTGCGCAGGCTGCGGCCGGCGCGCCAGCTTTCCGCGTGGCCGGGGCGGGGGCGGTCGGGCGTGCCCATGGGACGGCCCAGCCGCTGGTCCGCGTCGAACTCGATCCCGGCCATCACCTGCGTGAAGATCGCGCCGTCTGCCTCGCGCGGGGACAGGTAGGTCGCGTTTCCGGGCGCGCCGGGCGCGCGCAGCAGCGGCGCATAGGCGGCCCAGGCGGTTTCAAGGTCGGCGGCCTGCGTGGCCAGGTCCTGCGCCAACGCGGCGACCAGCGTGCAACTGTAGCTGCCGGTGGCGTAGGTGTTGAAATCGGGGTCGAAAAGCAGGGTTTCCAGGCCCGACAAACCGCGCGCCGCGGCCGAGATCTGCGCCACCCCCTGCGGGGTCTGGCCCATCGGGTCGCCGGCCGCGATCATGCGTGCCAGGGTGCGCCGCCCGGTGCCGCGGTCGTCGGGCCAGAAGGCGATGTCGAGCGCGGCGTTTTCTTGCGGGCCCAGCCGGAAATGCGCGATGCCCAGCCAGGCGTCCCAGGCGCCGTTCCAGGCGGGCGCGACGCTGGCGGGCAGGCAATCGTCCCCGGCTGCCTGGGCCAGGGTCGCGGCGGCTGCGGTGAAGGCGGCCGTGCCCGGGGTGATCTGGCGGTCCATGACGGCCCCGGCATCGGCTAGGGCAGGGCTGGCCAGAAGG
>Ga0116152_10001864_pt1 | contig 17234 bp, 14 predicted proteins | sample AD_UKC119_MetaG_FD_89894 | JGI IMG/M metagenome (GOLD analysis project Ga0116152, IMG submission 89894) | Active sludge microbial communities of municipal wastewater-treating anaerobic digesters from Hong Kong - AD_UKC119_MetaG | ecosystem: Engineered > Bioreactor > Anaerobic > Digestate... | reverse complement strand
GAGCCAAAATCACCCATTCCTCGTCGCTGATGTCCGTTCCATATCCCATGCTATTCCCTCCAAAAATTGAATGTAACGACGGGTATAGCTCAAATCCTCATGCTTTGTGAACAGGCTCTAAGGATTGAGCAGTGGCGGTGAAGGCGGCAGCACCGGCAATCAATACTGCACGGGTACGGCCATTCCTGCTGCTTGGAACGGCCCTTAGTCTGGCTGCTATCGTCTGCCGCTTTAAAGGCACGGCCCGCGATCTGAAGGGGATGCTCCAGCATCCTTCCCCTGCTTATCCGGAACTGATGTTATCCAGATACCGCCATTCCCGGAACATCGCCGCCTGTCCGCAGCGCTGGCCCGTCTCATCGGTCAGATTCCAGACGGTGGCCCGCTCGATCAAAAACCGTTGACCAGTGCGGGAAATACGCACCCCGGAATAGTCGTCGATGTAGCCGCGCGAGGTGACTTCTCCCAGCAGCCGCGCTCGCTCGGCCCGGTCAGGGGCTTCTGCTGTCAGGCGCGAGGGCATCTGGATCAGGCTCTCCCAAGTCAGCGCGAAGAGGTTCAAGGCAGCCTGATTGCCATAGGTCAGAAGCGGATCAGGCGCGGTATTGTGCGATAGCACCACAAACGCGGCGTGAAACAAGACGTCTGCCGCTGCATCCGGGGCCAGCGCTGGGTCGACCAGATCACGTCCGGTGAGGGTGTGGAAAGTGCGGCGCAACCGTTCTGCATGGTCAACTTGATAGCGGTTGGCAGGGCTTGGGGTGAGCATAGGAAATTCCCAAGTAGTTGTTATAAATGATGGATGGTACCGCATGTATGAAATTTCTTTTCCTGCACGGTCCTTTCTGAAGAAGCGCATCAAGGGTTTTAGTGATGTGGCTTCCTCGATCACCATCCGGACCTTATCCAGTGGTTACTTGACTGATCAATCCCTGAATCTTGACGTCAATGGCAGGCAGCAGCACCCGCGGGCAGAACGGCTGGATGCTATCTGGGATGTGCTTGAGCTTGGGCTTGAGCACATCCAGATCCAGCAGGCGTCTTTGGTTCCAGCAAAAGCCGTGGCTTTTCCAGATCGCGGGAAGAACTTTTAGCGTCGATGTGCCCTGCATCCGGGATCATGATAGCGCCGGTTGAACAGGATGAGAGGCTGGATGGTCCGGGTGATCGGGCGCTGCTGCGGTTAGCGCCTGTAAAGCAGCTTCATAGCGGCGTTGCGCTTCGTAATAAAACACCCAGACGCAGTTTTCACAACCACGTTCGCAGCATTCGCCGGGAACCGGTGGCTTGGGGGGCGTGAGCAGCCGATGCGGGACAGTTGGTTCTTGTGACATTGTGAGAGGGGACCACTAACGTTAGGAAAGAACGGCAAACAAGGCTTTCTTACTGAGACCGGTGGATATGAGGCTTACGAAACTTGGCCTGAAATCCTCGTCGAGACCATCAGTATTCTGCCTTTCCTTGCTTAAACGCCACCTTATTGAAACGTCAACACACTGCAATTTTCCTCAACCACCCGCTGCATATCATCAATTCTTTCGTTTGATATTCTCACCGATGGGAAAATTAGCAAAAAAATTCGTTTGCTAAAAATATACAAATATTAGCTAATATAGCAAACAAATCACTACTGCGGTAAGGAGTGCCTCCCTCTATGCTCATCAGTGGATTCGATCTTGCGCAATTGGCGGAAAATGCGTCTCAACGGGGCCGGCAACTGTTGAGTGATTTGCAAACCTATTTGGAGCGTGATTACGATCAGCGGTGTTTGCCGGATTTCGGTATTGAGAAAGCCGCTGAAATCATCGGCTGCACCAGCCAGCATATACGTGATAAAGAAGGCGGCGGTGTGCTGCCTCCATCGCGGACAACGCGGGTCGGCGCATTGGATCGGCGGGTCTATAACTACAACGAAATTAACCAAGCACGACGGCTTTTAAAGCGGGACACGAGCCATCCCGCATCATGTGTACGGATCATTTTCAGCAATCTCAAGGGCGGTGTCGGCAAGACCAGCCATGCCTTGCATTTGAGTCACTATGCGGCGCGCGAAGGGTTTCGCGTGCTTATGGTCGATCTGGACCCTCAAGCTACGCTCACTACCGCGTTTGGACTTGTCCCTGGACTGAGCATACGTGCGGATGAGGACATTGGTCCTAGCCTGACAGCCAGCCCGGAACTGATCTTGCGCAGTATTCAGCCAACCCGCTGGAATGAGATTGACCTGGTTCCCGCGCAGCTCTCGCTGCAATACACCGACTGGCAAATGCTGCAAGCCCGCGAGAACGATCGGCAACGCCTTGGACCGTTACCCCAGCGCTTGCACCAAGCATTGGAACAGGTGGCGGATCGCTACGATTTGATTGTGATGGATACGCCGCCGGCGCTAGGAATGCTTAGCCTCAATGCCATTGCCGCAGCCGATATGATCTTAATGCCGATTACCCCGAACTTTTATGACATTGCCAGCAGTGTCCAATACTTCGCTATCGTGTCCCAATTGGCCAGCACGTATGCGCAGGTGCTGCGGGTACGCCAGCTCTCTTTGTTGATGACGCGCACCGACAGTGCGCCGGAGACGCGGACTAACATGACGCTGCTCAATAAAGCGTACGGTGAATTTCTTCTCACCAACCGGATGCCGCAAACCCGCGAACTGCAACGCGCAACGGGTGATCAGATGAGCCTCTACGAAATCGAGGTGCCCCGTGGAGCACGCGAGACCTATCTCAAAGCCATCGACGCTATGAATGCAGTGAACGCCGAGATCATGCAGCACGTCTGGCAGGTATGGCGCGCGGCGGAAATAGACCAACCGGTGGAGATACGGCATGGCCGCTAAACGCAAAAGCATGGCTGAATTTCTTAATGCCGCCGAACCGGGGAACCTCACCGTGACCGACGGCTTGAAACGGGAGTTGCCGGTTGAAAAACTGGTCCCCCGGAAAAACCAGCCGCGCCGGACCATCGATCCAGCGGAACTGGAATCCATGGTAGCGACCGTTCGAGCGCTGGGCATTATTCAGCCGATCGTGGTCCGCCCGCTGGATGCGCCATCCAGCGATTATTATGAAATTGTCGCCGGTGAGCGGCGCTGGCGCGCGGCGCAACAGGGCGGAATGAGTACCGTGCCGGTCATCATCCGGAGTTTAGATGAGCGGCGTACTGCCTTATATTCACTCGCAGAAAACGTTGCACGCAGCGATCTTAATCCAATAGAGCTGGCGAGAGGCTATCAACGTGTTGTGAAAGAACAAGGCCTTTCTCAAACCGGGCTGGCGGAGGCAATCGGTCAAAACATCAAGACCGTGAACCGCATCATGCAGCTCTTGAAGCTTCCGGAAACTATTCAAGAGCTCATTGAACAAAGCGCCCTAACAGCCAAACATGGGGAACTGTTGCTCGGATTGCCGGGAGCACAGCAACTGGAATGGGCCCATCGGGCAGCCGGACAGCAATGGAGCGTTCGAGAGCTTGAACGGCAGATTGCAAAATCTGCCGAAGCCGCTGAAAGAAAATTGCCTGATAACACAACCGATGGCGATACGGTTCAAGAGCAGGCGCTGTGGAGCGAGCGATTGGGTGCTGATGTCAAGCTCCGCTATTGGAAGACCGGCAAGGTGCGGATTGTGATCACAGTAACTTCCTTAGACGAATATCAAGGTGTTAGAGAGCGCTTGGGCGTCAATTAACCGTTGATATACAGCGCCGGGCGTAGATGCCATTCTATCCGGCTGTGCACTTTGATCGGGTGGTTGAATGGTATGCGCTTACCGGGGCTGCGGGTCCGTTGTGGACGAACTGTTTGGCGGCGTTGGTATGACATGAGCTCTGGACGGGACTATCCGTCAATGGAGGCTCAAATTCAGCTATGGTCCGGTGATGACCGGCAGTGGCGATCAACACTGGATGAAGCGAGGTTTTGGCCTGTATGGACCGGATTTTAAAAGCAATCGCGTTAGCTAGCACAGGACATCAGACGCAGAAACGAAAAGTGGATGGAACACCGTATATTGCCCATCCTCTGGCGGTGGGGATGATCCTGCAAACGATCACAACGGATGAAAACATCATCATCGCCGGGATCTTACACGACGTTTTGGAAGACACGCAGATCTCGCCGGAGGTGATACGCGCGCACTTTTCGCCAGAGGTGCTGGGTTACGTCCAAGCGGTGACCGAAGACAAGTCCATTACAGATTGGCGTGAGCGGAAAGCGCGTTCTATCCATCATCTCCAAACAGTATCTTATCCGGGCAAACTGATTGCAGCCGCAGATAAATATCATAATTTGTACACACTATGCGACGATCAGGCACGGGAAGGCGAGGCAATCTGGGAAAAATTCAAACGCGGCAAAGCGGAACAATCTTGGTATTATCAAACTCTTTATAGCCTTTTTAAGGCTGATCACGCGCTGCAATCGCTGCACATCATCAGCGAGATGGACACCTATCTCCAGATGCTCTTCCCTAAAGAAGGCGCCATTCCGTCTCCAGCGAAGTCCGGATAACTGTCATCGGCCTTCGCGTAACATGATCGCGAACCGGGGGAGCTGGCCAGCAGGAGAGGCTGGCTGGCATGCGTATCTGGAGGCAGTGCAACAGGTTGCCGGTCCCTCGCGGTTCCAATCCTTGAACACGTTTATGGCCAAAATGAGCTACTGTTCAGAATAAGATGCGGATGACAAACTGTTTGCGGCATTGCCCGCTTTCCTGGTATCGCTGCTAGCAAAGGAGAACCTCAATGGCGATTAAGGCAGGACCGGTTTTAGGATTTCGCGGGCAGTGGCAAGACGAGTGGCGGGTATCCGTGCTGCTGGTCACCGGCCTGCAAACGGATGCACCCACGCTGGTTTTTTTGCCAGCCGGCGGGTCGGCGGTCTCCGTGACCGCTACCTTGCTCAAGACCCTGCCCGAAGCCAATCCTAATTCACGGGCTTGGCGCTGGGATTTTCCAGTGCAGCAAGCAGACGTGGAGCAATTGGTGCGCTACGAAGTGCTAGGAATCCAGGCGGAATTTTGGGTGCCTGCTAAGGGTTCGCTGCCTAACTCCGCTTATGCGTCCTGTAATGGATTTTCCAGCGCAAAGGTGAAAAATAGCTGCAAAGTTCCTCAGCGGCTGTGGGCGGATCTTGCCGCAAAACACGCTGAGCGCCATTATCATCTGCTGATGATGGGCGGCGATCAGGTCTACGCAGATTCAATTTGGGATGTCATCCCTGAGTTGCGTGAGTGGGCCGGTTTACCGGTCGCGCAGGCGATCAAACGTTCTTTCACGGCCGCCATGATGAGGAAGGTGGACCAGTTCTACAATGCGCTGTACATCGAGAACTGGAGCCAGAAAGAACCGGCGGCGGTGTTGGCGCGCATCCCGGCGCTCATGATGTGGGACGACCACGACATCTTCGATGGCTGGGGCTCGTATTCACCAGAACTCCAGCAGTGCGAAGTTCATCAGGGCATTTTCAAAACGGCCCGCGACTACTTTGCCCTCTATCAATTACAGTTAAAGGCGGGCGAGGCGCATCCCCTGGGGATACCATCCAGCACGTCGTTTGCTTATGGCTGTACCATCGAGCCGGCGGGCGATCACGCGATGGCGATTCTGGCGCTCGATATGCGCCACGACCGTAACAGCTCCCAGGTTATCGCGGCGGCGAACTGGAACGCGGTCTACAGCTGGCTTGAGGCGCTGCCGGCTGGCCGGCCTCGCCATCTCCTGATTCTATCCAGCATACCCGTGGTACACCCGGATTTTTCGATCATCGAGCAGATGCTTTCCATTTTCCCTGGCCAGCAAGAATTAGAAGACGATCTCCGGGATCACTGGAACAGTCCAGCACACAAGCAGGAACGCTTGCGTTTCATCCATCGGCTGCTCGCTTTAAGCCAAGCCCGGCAATGCCGGGTCACACTGCTTTCCGGCGATGTGCATGTAGGGGCAGTCGGCATCATCACCAGCAATCGCAATAATGCGGTGGACCGTTCTACCCAAGTCATCTCGCAACTGACCTCGTCTGGCATCGTTCACCCCGCGCCGCCGGGGGTCATGCTGTTTTTCCTGGAAAGTGTCATGGATAAGCAGTATGTGGACGACCGTGACATCACCTCTGAAATGACGCCGTTTCCGGGTACCCGCACTCACTTTATCGGTACCCGCAACTGGTTGGCCTTGGAGCCGGACGAGAGGGGCCGCGTTTGGGCAAACTGGCATGTGGAAGATATTACACAGCCGTATACCAAAGTGATCCATCCCATCAAATCAGTACCGTAAAAACGGCCCGGCTTGCCTACATATTCGGATAATTCGGTCCGCCGCCGCCTTCGGGAACGATCCAGTCGATATTCTGGGCTGGATCTTTGATATCGCAGGTTTTGCAATGCACGCAGTTCTGAGCGTTGATTTGCAGCCGTGACGGACCCCCTTCCTCGACAAACTCATACACCCCCGCCGGACAGTAGCGTTGTTCCGGGCCGGCGTACTCAGCCAGATTAACCGTGACCGGCACATCAGGGTCTCGCAGTGTGAGATGGCAGGGCTGGTTCTCTTCGTGATTGGTGTTGGAAATGAACACGGAAGACAATTTGTCAAAACTGATCTTGCCATCGGGCTTGGGATATTCGATCGGGGTGTAGGCGCGCGCCGGTTTGAGCGCCTTGTGGTCCTCGTGATGGTGCAAGGTCCAAGGCGCGCGGCCGCGCAAAAGATACGTGTCGAGGGCGGAGTAAAGAATGCCCCCGAATAATCCCCAGCGGAAGCTGGGGCGGATGTTGCGCACCTGAGAAAGCTCGTCCCACAGCCAGGATTGCTTGAGCTGGCCGGGGTACGCGTTGACTTCAAGCACGGGTTCTGCCGCGCCGAGCGCATCGAACACGCTTTCTGCCGCCACCATGCCCGATTTCATCGCCGTGTGAATGCCTTTGATCTTGGACACGTTCAAAAAGCCAGCGGTATCGCCGATCAACAGCCCGCCGGGAAACGTGAGTTTGGGTATGGATTGCAGACCACCCTCGCTGAGCGTTCTGGCGCCGTAGGCAATTCGACGGCCTCCTTCGAACGCCGGGCGGATCGCAGGATGGGTTTTGAATCGCTGAAACTCTTCGAAGGGACTGAGATAGGGATTCTGGTAATCCAAGCCTATGACGAAACCTACCGCGACCTGGCGGTTTTCCAGATGATAGAGAAAAGAACCACCGTAAGTATGCCTATCCAGCGGCCAGCCGATGGTATGGACCACCAGGCCTGGCTGGTGTTTTTCGGGCTCGATTTCCCATAACTCTTTGATGCCGATCCCATAGGCTTGCGGATCGGCACCCTCTCTAAGCCCAAAGCGCTGGAACAGCGTTTTGGTCAGAGAGCCGCGGCAGCCCTCGGCGAATAAGGTGTAGCGGGCGTGTAGCTCCATCCCAGGCTGGTAATTAGTCGTGGGCTGGCCGTCGCGCCCCACGCCCATATCGCCGGTGGCCACCCCGGTCACCGTTCCCGCCTCGTCGTAGAGCACTTCAGCGGCTGCAAAGCCGGGGTAGATCTCTACGCCCAAAGCCTCCGCCTGCTGGGCCAGCCAGCGGCAGAAATTGCCGAGGCTCACCACATAGTTGCCATCGTTGTGCATCTGCGGCGGGGTGGGTAAGCGGTAGGAAGATTGGCTCGTCAGGAACAGGAATTGGTCATGCTGTACCGGCGTGTGCAGCGGCGCTCCTTGCGCTTTCCAACCGGGGATCAGCTCGTTGAGCGCCCGCGGTTCCATGACGGCGCCGGAGAGGATATGCGCGCCCACCTCGGAACCCTTCTCCAGCACGCATACGCTGAGTTCACGCTGGTGTTCCTGGGCCAGTTGCATTAGCCGGATCGACGCCGCCAGACCCGAGGGACCCGCGCCGACGATGACGACATCATAGGTCATGCTATCACGTTGCATCAGTTTCTCTCACCGCTTACAAATGGCTGAAATGGGGCGGTAACACCCCATAGCAAGTGCTCAGAACTGTTCTGCCGGCAGTGCCAGGGCACTGGAGCCGCCGCTGCGCACGATCGTGAGCAAAGCCTCTGCCTGAGGCAGGATCTGCTCTGCATAGAAACGCACGGTAGCCAGCTTAGCGCCGTAGAATGCGGGATCTTCGCCAGCGTCGAGTTTCGCCTTGGCCGCCAGCGCGGCCCGCGCCATCTGCCAGCCGCCGCAGACATAGCCTGTCAGCATCAGGTAATTCCCCGAAGCAGCCGCGGCGGCATTGGGGTCCTGATTGAAGGTCTGCAATGCCCATTGGGTCGCCTGCTCCAGCGCTTGGACACCCGCTGTCAAAGAGTCACCGATCACCATCAATTCAGCGCTACCGGCGCGAGTGAGTCCGGCCTGGACATCGCGCATCTCCTGAATTAATTCCGCCATCGCCGCGCCCTGATCCATGGCGAGTTTCCGGCCGACCAGATCGGCAGCCTGGATGCCCGTAGTCCCCTCGTAGATCGGAGCAACGCGCGCGTCACGCAAGTATTGGCAAGCGCCGGTCTCCTCGATGTAGCCCATGCCGCCGTGGACTTGGACCCCGATGGAAGTGATTTCCACACCCAACTCGGTACACCAGCCCTTGAGCACCGGAATCAATAAATCTACCCGCGCTTGGCGGCGCTGGCGTTCGGTGGCGTCCGGGTGTTTGTGGGCGAGATCCATATCGGCGGCCATCACATAGGCAAAAGCGCGCATGGCTTCGACTTGGGATTTCATGGTCATCAGCATGCGCCGCACGTCCGGGTGCTGAATGATGGCGACGCGATCACCGGCTTTCTGATCCAAGGGGCGGCCCTGAATCCGGTCCTTGGCATAGTCGCGCGCCTGCTGGTAAGCGCGATCGGCGATCCCCAGACCTTGGATGCCGACCTTCTGGCGGGCCTCGTTCATCATGGTGAACATATGCGCCAGTCCTTTGTTCTCCCGGCCAACCAGGTAACCGATGGCGCCATCCTGATCACCGAAGCTCATCACACAGGTGGGGCTGGCGTGGATGCCCAGCTTGTGTTCGAGAGACACACAGTGGACGTCGTTTCGTTCGCCGAGCGAGCCATCGGCGTTGACCAGAAACTTGGGGACCAGAAACAGCGAGATGCCCTTGACGCCCTCGGGGGCATCCGGGGTGCGCGCCAGCACCAGATGGATCACGTTATCGGCCAGGTCGTGGTCGCCCCAGGTAATAAATATTTTCTGGCCATAAATCCGGTAGTGACCGGTCTCGGGTATCGCCTTGGCGCGTACCGCCGAGAGATCGGAGCCGGCTTGCGGCTCGGTCAGATTCATGGTGCCGGTCCACGTGCCAGTGACCATATTCGGCAGATACTGTGCCTTCAGCGCATCCGAGCCGTGCTGTTTGAGCGCTTCGGTTGCGCCGGCGTTCAGCAGGGGACACAGAGCAAAGGACATATTCGCCGCGTTCCATATTTCCACGGTTGCTGCCAGCACCAGCTCCGGCAGACCCTGGCCGCCATAGTCGGGAGCGCCACTGATGCCGTTCCAGCCGCCTTCCACAAACTGTTGATAGGCTTCTTTGAAACCATCGGCGGCAAACACGCTGCCCGCCTCCAGGCGCACCCCTTGGGTGTCACCGGTTTTGTTGAGCGGAGCCAGTACCTCACTGGCGAGCTTGGCCGCTTCGTCCAGAATCGCCTCGACCAAATCCGGCGTCGCATCCTCATAGCCTGGCAGGCAGGTCAGCCGGTCCAGACCGGCCAGTTCCTCGATCACAAACCGCATATCGCGAGTCGGTGCAAGATAAGTCGTCATAAATGGTTTCCTCAGGCGGGCGGGAGTTTGTCCAGCTCGGCGAACAGCTCGGGTAGTACCTTGAAGAGGTCGCCGACGATGCCGTAATCGGCGATCTGAAAGATTGGCGCCTCTTCGTCCTTGTTGATGGCGACAATGATTTTGCTGTCTTTCATTCCGGCCAAGTGCTGGATAGCGCCGGAAATACCCGCGGCGATATAGAGTTCGGGCGCGATGATCTTGCCGGTCTGGCCGATCTGGTAATCGTTGGGCGCAAAACCGGCGTCCACTGCCGCGCGCGAGGCGCCCACCGCTGCGCCGAGCTGGTCGGCGATGTCTTCCAGAAGCTTGAAGCCCTCGCCTGAGCCCATGCCGCGGCCGCCGGAAACGACGATCCGGGCGGCGGTCAACTCGGGGCGCTCGGACTGGGTCAGCTCCTGGCGGGCAAAGCGGGCCACACCCAAAGGGGCCGCTGCCGGCACCGTTTCGACCGGTGCAGTACCGCCCTCGCTGGCGGCGGCAGCGAACGCGGTGCTGCGCACCGTAATCACTTTAATCGGGGCGCTGCACTGGACCGTGGCCAGCAGGCTGCCAGCATAGATCGGACGGACGAAGGTGTCGGTGCTCTCCACGCCAACGATGTCGGATAGCTGAGTGACATCGAGCAGCGCGGCCACCCGTGGCATCAGGTTCTTGCCGAAGGTGGTGGCCGGCGCCAATACATGGCTGTAATCCTTGGCGAGTCCGGCGATCAGCACCGCAAGGTCTTCGGCAAGGTGATGAGCGTAGTGGCCGGCGTCTGCCTGTAGCACCTTGGCGATTCCGGGAATCCTGGTGCTGGCCGCGGCTGCGCCGGCGCAGTTGTTTCCGGCTACCAGTATGTGGATTTCGCCGCTGATGCTCTGCGCGGCGCTGACCGTATTCAGGGTGGCTGTTTTCAGCGTAGCGTGGTCGTGTTCTGCAATGACCAATATGTTTTTCATCTCAGATCACCTTGACGTTGTTCCGGAGTTTAGCGACGAGCTCCGCCGCATCGGCCACCTTGATGCCGGCCTCACGCTTGGGCGGCTCGGCCACCTTGAGCGTGGTCAGTTGTGCCGCCAGCACGGTATCCAGGTCGCCTGGACTCAACGTCGTCAACAGTTTCTTCTTAGCCTTTATGATGTTGGGTAGCTTGACGTAGCGGGGCTCGTTGAGCCGCAAGTCGGCAGTCACCACTGCCGGTAACTTGAGTATTAGGGTCTCCAGTCCGCCGTCGATCTCGCGGGTGACTTCGATTTCCTGCTCGCCAAGGGTGAGCTTGGAAGCGAAAGCGCCTTGCCCCCAGCCGAGCAGCGCGGCCAGCATCTGCCCGGTCTGATTGCAGTCGCCGTCAATGGCTTGTTTGCCGAGAATCACCAGGTCCGGCTGCTCGCGCTCGACCAAGGCTTTCAGCAGCTTGGCAACCGCTAACGGCTCGGGTGCGGCGCCGGTCTCGACTAGAATGGCCCGGTCAGCACCCATAGCAAGCGCCGTGCGCAGCACCTCCTGACACTGGCTTACGCCGATAGAGGCCGCGATGATCTCTGTTGCATTGCCTGATTCTTTCAGCCGCACGGCTTCTTCCACGGCGATTTCATCGAAAGGGTTCATGCTCATCTTGACGTTGGCGATCTCCACGTCAGAGCCATCCGCCTTGGGGTAAACCTTAACGTTGTAGTCGGCTACTCGTTTCACGGTGACGAGAATTTTCATATTAATCCTCTTGTATTCATTTCATTATTTCCCTTGGCAGGCCGTTATCCGGTCGTGTATTGCTCGCGCATCATCTTTTTGTCGAGCTTGCCAATGCTGGTTTTAGGCAGGACGTCCACGAAGATCACGTGCTCCGGGACCCCGTATTTAGAGATAATGCCCTTGGCGGCGAAATCCTGGAGCAGGGTCTTGATATCGGCCTCGCTGGCCTCTTGCCTGGCCTTAAGGACGACTAACGCCAGCGGCCGCTCGCTCCACTTGGGATCGGGTACACCGATCACCGCCGCTTCTTCTACGGCAGGGTGCTTGAGGATGAGGTTTTCCAGTTCCAGTGAGGAGACCCACTCACCACCGGTCTTGATCACATCCTTCAGCCGGTCGGTGATCTTGAGATAGCCCTCCTTGTCGATCACACCGATGTCGCCGGTGTGCAGATAGCCGCCGCGCCACAACGCTTCGGAGTTCCTGGGATCTTTGAGATAGCCTTGAGTCAACCAGGGCGCGCGGACCACCACCTCACCGGGTGTCTTGCCGTCGTGCGGCAAATCATTCATTTCCTCATCCACCACGCGCAGTTCGACCAGTGGCACGGGCAACCCGGTTTTGCAGCGGATATCCAGTTGCCGTTCTTCATCCCAGTCCAGCATGTGCGGTTTGAGTTGCGCCAAGGTCAGAATCGGGCACGTTTCCGACATGCCGTAAGCAGTGAATACATCCACGCCCCGGGCGCGGGCTTGCTGAGCCAAGGTTTGTGTCAATGCCGACCCGCCGATCACCACCTTCCAATGTGACAAGTCGACCTCGTCCACGACCGGACTGGCGAGCAGCATTTGCAAGATGGTCGGCACACAGTGGGAAAAGGTCACGTTTTCCCGTTGGATCAGGCGTAGCAGGTGATCCGGCATGTAGCGGCCCGGATAGATCTGTTTCAGGCCCATCACCGTAGCGATGTACGGAATGCCCCAAGCGTGGACGTGAAACATCGGCGTGATCGGCAAATACACATCGTCACGGCTAATATGGCCTTGTCCGCTCCCTGCCACTGCCGCTAGCACGCCGAAGGTATGCAATACCAGTTGCCGGTGGCTGAAATACACGCCCTTAGGCAGGCCGGTAGTGCCGGTGGTGTAGAACGTGGTGGCGCGGGTGTCTTCCGGAAAATCTGGAAATAGGTAGTGGGGATCGCTGGCAGCCAGCAACGCTTCGTACTCGATGTCGATGTTGAGAGAAGTTTCTGGAGGCTGATCGGCATCGTTGAGCAATACGAATTTCTTAACGGGTTCGATCCGGTCACGGATGGCTTCCAGGATCGGCAGGAATTCCGTGTTGACCAGAATCACGTCGTCCTCGGCGTGATTGATGGTATAGAGAATCTGTTCCGGAGACAGCCGGATATTCACGGTATGCAGCACCGCGCCCATCATCGGGATAGCAAAGAAGCATTCCAGATAGCGATGACTGTCCCAGTCCATGACCGCGATCGGATCGCCAGGTTTGACGCCCAATCCGGTTAAACCGCTGGCTAGCCGGTGGATGCGTTCGCCCATCTCCCGGTAGGTTTGGCGTTTGAAATCGCCATAAACAACTTCCTGATTGGGAAACTGGCGCAATGGATTCGCCAGCAGATTTTTGATCAGCAGCGGGTAAGCATAAGCCAATGGGGTTTTTTCTATGATGTTATTCGTCATTGTTGTCCTCTCTCGTTGCACGCTATTGGATGAGAATCAATTATCCTGCCTGGGCTATGGAAAATTTTCCTTGAGATTAAGGAGGGGGCACGAAGCGCCGGGGCAGTCTTATTTGGTGGTTCCGCAACTCATCCAGGATCATCATTCATTAGGGGGCCTGTCCCCTGCAGGTCATTGAATATGCTTGCTGCTCAGATTGTTTAGCCGGGGGCGGTTCTGAACAGGCTGCATGCCCGTTACCTCAGGCAGCCGAACGTCTGCCGGACGAAGCGGTTTACTTTTCTTTCCGGGGTCAGCAGATCAAACGGCGGCATTAGGTATGTCATCAGTATTGGTGAAATGGGTGGCGATCTGCATTCTCACCTCAGCGCCCTTCGGGTCGCCGCCGGTCACGGCACATTCCAGTTAAGAGGCGATGAGCATCGTCAGCAGCTCGGCAACCAAGGCGGGTTTGTCTTCGCCTTCGATGTCGATGGTATTACGGGTCTTGATCAGGACGCGGCCTGGCCCCTTGGTCTCCGCCGTTATCAGCTCTACGCGATTTCGCACCCGGGCGCCGGCTTTGACGGGAGCCATAAAACGCACCCGGTCAAGTCCGTAGTTGAGCACCTGATCGGTGTCTGGCGGGGCAATGCCAAGCTGGAGATGGGTAGTGCCGACCAGTGAGAGACATAAAAAACCATGAGCGATCGTCCCGCCGTAGGGGCTTTCTCTGGCCGCCCGCTCCCGGTCGACATGAATCCATTGGTGGTCGCCGGTGCATTCGGCGAACTGATCGATACGCGCCTGGCCGATTTCGATCCAGTCCGAAACCCCCAGCTCACGACCGACGAATTCGCTGATCGTCGCGATGCCGTAGTTTGCTAGAGCCATCTCCTTACCTCTTGATCTGAACGGGTTATCAATTACATCGATCTACACTGTAGACGCACGAAGGAGAAGCTCACCTATCGGTAGATAGGTACTAGGGTTGGGTAGGAGTTAGGGATCTGAGAACGGTAGCAACCGGGATTGAAACACCCCAGAAATGGCCCCTGTGCGGTTACGCATTGCCTGCTTGCTGTGTGGATTTCGTGCAAGCGCTGCTGGGTGGTGCTTACGGTAATGTCTGGCTCATCAGCGATGTCCTGATTGGACAGGCCAAGGGGGTCGCAAGTGCAGGCGCTCAAACAAGGTTAGGCGGGGAGATCGAGCGGATTACAGCAGCCCGCGTTCGCGGGCTTTGGTGACGGCCTCGGTGCGATTGCGCGCCGGTAACTTGCCGAAGATCTGGTGCAGATGCCATTTAGCGGTGCCGATGGAAATCCCCAGCTTGTCAGCGATTTCCTGATTGGTGAGGCCGAAGTCCAACAGACGCAGGATCTCAAGCTGGGTTTTGCTCACCGGCCCCGCCAGACTCTCCGGCGCAGGCGCGGCTTCTTGTTCATGGGGAAAGGCTTGCAATAACTCGATGACAAAAGCAGGCGCCACATGGCGTAGTTGCGGTAGCAACGCAGCCACAGCCGGGCCTTCGTCGAGGAAAATCCGCCGGTATCCGGGCGAGGTGGCTAGTGAGAGCGCCTGCGCCAGCCGGTCCAGCGCAGCAGCCCGGTTGCCGGCGGCCCGTTTGCACAGCGCCTGTAGCACGTAAACGGTGATCAGACTGCCGTTCCGCTCCTCTTTGATGGCTGCTGCCTCAAGACCATTTAATACCCGCTCTGCTGTTCGCGGTTGATTTTGCGCCAGCAGCAGGCGCGCATAGACCAGGCGTTCGAATTCAGAAGGGGATTCGGCTGAGATACCCGCCTTATCGAGAGTCCGCGCGGCTGCAGCGACATTTCCCTCGCGCAATTGGAGTTCAGCGGCGGCGGCGTCTATCAACCGCCAGCGCCGGGGATTTTCGGACTTTTCGGCGAGCTGCCGCGCCGCCGTCAACGTATCCCACGCTGCTTCGCGCTCGCCGCTGACATGTTGTAATTTGGCGAGCGATCGTTGGCCCATCAAGGTGTAATAGACCATCCCTAATTGCTGGCAAAGAGCAATGCCTGTAATCAGATTGCGCCGGGATGAATATAAGTCATTTATTTCGTAGAAAAAGACACCTAGCGGTACGTAGACCAGGCCAGCGACCGCCAGCGGTTTGCCGCGGACATCCACGTAGCGTTCGACGTTCTCGCAGCAGAGCAGCATTGCCTCCCGTAAACGGCCTTGGGCGTACATGAGCGGCGCCAGATTACCGAGCGCATCCAGGGTGATTAAGTGATTGCCCAGCTTCTGACCGAGCTGCATGGCTTGGCTTAGTGTTTCGACGGCTGTTTTCCGGTCGCCGGAGAGGCGTTGTGCATGGCCTAGCAAGCTAAGCGCGCAGGCGTGAAAGAAGGACCCGCTTTCGCGCAGTTCGTCCAGGGCCTGCCGGGCGAACGCCACGGCTTTTTCCGGGTTGCCACGATTAATGGCCAGGAACGCCTGGAAAGCCAACAGCGTCGCTTGGTGCGTGGGGGGAATGTCGGCGTGTTCGGCTGTGTGAGCGGGTGCGGAATACGTTTCAGCCTCCTCGATCCGGCCGCGCAGATATAACAACCAGGCTTTATAGCCGGCAAGGTCGCCGTGGATGCGGATCGCGCTATCAGGCAACGCCTCCAGCCAAGCCAGCACCGCCGGAAATTCGCCCCGGCATAACATCCCATCCACATGGGTGCGGATCAATGATACCGTCGTGGAGATGTCTTCTGCGGCCAGAGAATGTTTAACCGCTTCGGTGCCGGAGCCGTTGGCTTCATACCAGGCGCTGGCTTTCCGGTGCAGTGCCGCCTGCTCGCTGGCGCTCAGGTCGACCCGCAGAAAATCAGCGAGGAGCTGGTGATAACGGTACCATTGACGATGATCATCGAGTCTGATCAGAAACAAATTGGCCTGTTCGAGCTGGGTCAGAATCAATCGACTGTCCGTTCGATCAGTCAATGCATCGCAGAGAGAGGCGCAGAGCCGGTCTAATACCGCTGTTTGGCGCAAAAAGACCCGGATCTCCTTCGGTTGCTGGCGAAGCACTTCCGCCGCCAGGTAGTCGATTACATAGCGGTGCTCGCCGCTAAAGGTCTCTACCGCCTCCGCAAGATGATTGACTCCCTCGACCCGCAGATGACCTCGCAGAGAAAGCGCTGCCATCTGGAGCCCGGCGATCCAGCCCACGGTTCGCGTCTCCAGCACCTTCACCGACTCGGCATCGAGTTCGAGCCCCATCGTCCGGTTCAGAAACAGCGCAGCCTCCTCGTCCGAGAAGCGCAAATCCTCCAGACCGATTTCCGTGATACGATCGAGCGCCCGCCAGCGGGGCAACGGGAGTTTCGGCTCTCCGCGGGTGGCGATGATCAGCCGCAGTTGTTCCGGTAAGTGATTGACAGCAAAGGTTACAGCCGCATCGATCTCCGGATCTTCAATCACATGATAATCGTCTAGAACCAGCACGATAGGTGCCGGCACGTCAACGATTTCGTTGAGCAACTGGACCATCAGCGCTTTGGGTGTCGGGGTTTGCAGGGAACCCAGCAAAGACAGCGGCGCCCGTCCGATTCCCGGCTCGGCGATTTGCAGAGCGGCGACCAGATAAGAGACGAAGCGTACGAGATCGTTATCGTCCTGATCAAGCGAGAACCAGGCGATCCGGCGGTGGTCATCGCCAGTGCTGATCCAGTCGCTGATCAAGGTTGTTTTACCAAAGCCGGCCGGACCGGAGATAAGTGTGAGCGGCCCGCTCGCGCCTTCCGCCAGGCGCAGCAGCAGCCGGTTCCGGGAAATTAATTGCGACCTTGGCGGCGGGATGCTGATCTTCGTCTTGAGAAGGGGCGAGTATTCAGGCGAAGACATTGAGTGATCGACCTTAGCTATTTTAAGGGTTTGAGCCGGAGGTAAAGCCGGCAGAAGCATCCTGGGAATATTCTCCACGGGCAACTTCAACCCTTGAGGAAAGTACTCTGATGATGAAGCTTCTGCTAGAAATTATTATAGCGATCTGGGTGCCGTTCGCGGCGCAGTTGCCTCATATCCATCGGGCCCTTGATCACAGGGCAGAGGAAATGTGCTTC
>Ga0116152_10001863_pt1 | contig 17235 bp, 11 predicted proteins | sample AD_UKC119_MetaG_FD_89894 | JGI IMG/M metagenome (GOLD analysis project Ga0116152, IMG submission 89894) | Active sludge microbial communities of municipal wastewater-treating anaerobic digesters from Hong Kong - AD_UKC119_MetaG | ecosystem: Engineered > Bioreactor > Anaerobic > Digestate... | reverse complement strand
CCTCTGCCAGCGCCTCCTTTGCCGCGCGCAGATCGTCCAATGAGCCAACCATTGGAAACATGATCCAGAATTGCCCATAAACAGACGCGCGCAAAATCGCACGAAGCTGCGTTAAAAACAAATCCCGGTTCCGAAGGCACAGCCGCAGCGCCCGGCAGCCCAGAAACGGATTCTCCTCTTTGGGAAGCGACAGCCCGGGCAGCGTTTTGTCGCCGCCAATATCCAGCGTCCGTATGGTAACGGGCTTTCCTTCCGCCCTTTGTAAAACGTCCCGATATGCTTCAAACTGCGCTTCCTCGTCCGGCAGGCGGTCGGTCTGCATATAAAGAAACTCCGTGCGAAACAACCCGATAAAGTCGCAGTAGCGGATTGCGCCCGTTTCGGCGCCCGAGCCGATATTCAGGCCCACGTCCACATGCGTTCCGTCGCGGAGCTGCGCGCCATCCAAAAGATATCGCGCAGCGTCCAGGCGGTCCTTCAAAAAGGCTTCCCGCTTTCTGCAGATGCTTTGCCGGACCGCATCGTCCGGCTCCAGATAGACTTCCCCCGACATTGCGTCTACGGCCGCGCAGGCTCCATCCCGAAAAGCTTCCGTTACATCCGGGACGCCGAGAACGGCCGGGATTCCGAAACTGCGCGCCAGAATGGCGGAATGCGAAGTGGTTCCGCCAACTTCCGTTACAATGGCAAGAACGTTTTTTCGGTCCAGCGTCGCCGTATCGCTTGGGAGGAGATCATGCGCAACGACGACAACCGGAGCGTGCAGCGCCGAGAGGTTCTTTTCCGTTTCGCCATGCAGGATGCGAATCAGCCGGTTCCGCACGTCCCGAATATCCGTTGCGCGCGCTGCAATCAGCTCGTCCGTAACTTTGCTCAGCAGTTGCGCAAACTCCGTATACACGCGGTTTACGGCAAAATCGGCCGCCTGGCGCTCATCCAGAATTGCGGAGCGGATCTCTTCGCCGATCTCTTCATCGGCGAGAATTTCGCGGTGTGCCTCGAAAATCTTCGCCTTATCGGCATGATCGGCGGAAAACGATGCGGCCAGCCGCAGAAGTTCGTCGTCCGCCGCCCGAACCGCCTGTTCGTAACTCTTCAGCGCGTCCTCTTCCCCGCCCGCCTGCACGTACGTTTCATACACGTCGCAGGCAAACGCCTGATAAAGGTATACGCTTCCTTCCGCAACGCCGGGGGAAACCGGCGTACCTTTGAAGATTTTCATTCGGTCAGTCCTCGCCAAGGCCGGTGTCGATCAGGTCCGCCAACCGGTCGACAGCCGCCGCCTCATCCTCGCCTTCCGCTGAAATTTCGATTCGCGTATTGACCGGGATTCCTTCCGCAAGAACGCGGACGATGGACTTGGCGTTCGCCGGTACGGCCTCCGGATGATCGAGATTTCGAATAAAAATCTTCGAGGCAAATTGTTTCGCGCAGGCCACGAATTCCGAAGCGGGGCGCGCATGCAGCCCGGACGCGTTTTTAAGTATGACTGTTTTTGCGTACATACCGGTTCCTTTCCCTTCCTCATTTCCTGTTGCTCAGCCAGACCGGCCTTGTTTTGCTCGAATTTCTTTTGTCAGCTCCAATTGCTCAAAAGGTACGCTTCCGCTTCCGCACACCAGAGCCCGTTATGGGCTTGCACGATCCCGTGCAGCTTACCGAAGCGCGCATCCGCCTGAGCAAGCTGTTCAAACGCTTCAATCGCGGTCATCGGCATGGAAATATGGTTGTAAACAAGCTTCTTTCCACCTGGGATATGCGGCAGGTTCAGTATGGTTTCCGCGGCGGAATCCAGGCCTCCGACATGCGTAATCATCACTGCCGGGTCGATTCTCCCTGCAGCCGTCAGGCGCAGCGATTCGATCAGATCGTCGGTATTCCCGCCGGTCGTACCCATCAGATGCGTCGAGTTATAGTGCACGTCGTAGAGGTTCAGCTTAGCGCCGAAGGATTGGTCCATCGGACCTGCAAAGAAATTCATGCATCCGTCGCGGCCCAGAATGGCGTTGCCCAGCTCGGCGACCGCCGCTACGGGCGCAAACACGAATACGTCGTCAAATCCGCCGCCGGCAAGCGCTTTGAGTTCTTCCGCCGGATTTTCCATCGCGGACGTATCCGCAAAAATTACCCTGACGCCGTTTGCCGCCGTCTTTTCTGCAAAAATCTCCTCCGCGCGGCGCAGTCTCTTTCCGTCGATATCGGCAACGAGCACAAGAGACGGCCTTCTGTCGCAGCTGATCGCGTAATCCAGCGCGCCAAGCCCCATTGGCCCGGCCCCGGCGACGATCGCGAGCCTGCCGCCCTCCCGGATTCCCATCAGATGGTGATAATCGCCCATACGCGTATGATACGCCGCGTGAAACGCGCCGATGCAGCAGCTCATTGGCTCCGCAAGCGATGCCTCGAAATAGGCCTTGCCGTCATATTCGAGAAAACACCCGAGTTCCATGACCTCCCGCGGAACGATGTTGTAAGTCGCGTTGCCGCCAAAGTAGGGATAGGAATACCCCGGCGACCACATCGTTCCCTGATAATTCAACGCTGGCTGCAGGGTAAACTTTGCGCCGACGTGAAACTGCCCGGCGTACGCTTTGCCGACCGCAACGATGTCCCCGGCCATTTCGTGCCCCATGATCGTAGGATGATGCGCAACGTCCGGCGGAACGCGCTTATGCGCCTGGCCGAGCGTGGCGCATTTATAGGTAGACATGCAGACGCTGTCGGACACCACCCGCACAAGGATTTCGTCATCCTTCATCTCCGGCAAGTCGAACTCCTCGAGCCGAAGGTCCTTTGCGCCGTACAGGCGAACCGCTCTTGTTTTCATGTTTCCTCCTCCGTGCTCTCCCGGTCGTTTATCGTTTGAATTTCAATTTCAGGGATGAAGGCTTCCACCGCCTCGCGCGACGGGGGGCTGCTGCCCGGGCAGACTACCTTTGCGGTAGCGGAAGCAACAGCGAACCGTGCGGCATTTTCCCGCTCCATTTCACGCTCCAGCGCAGAAAGGTACGCGGCGGTGAGCGCATCTCCGGCACCGACGGTGCTGACCGCCTCAACGCTCGGCCCTACGGCGAGCAGGACGCCGGTTGAGTCGGCAAACAACGCGCCCTTTTTGCCAAGGGATACGGCTACGTGCCGAATGCCACGCTGCACAAGCGTCCTGGCCGCGCCGCAAAGCGTTGCCATTTTCGCATCGGACAGATCCATCAGCTCGCACAGCTCGCGCTCGTTCGGTTTGATGAAAAACGGACCTGCTCCGATCATTTCACGCAGGGCCTCGCCATCCTGATCCACGGCGATATGCGCGCCGCGCTCTTTCAATTCGGCCGCCCAGGCCGCAGTCAGTCTGCCCGTAACGCCGGCGGGCAGACTGCCGGCAAACAGAACCGTGTCGCCGGGAGACACCCGCTCGCGGAGCTTTTCCCTCATCCGCTCCAAATCAGTCTGCGAAACCGAGGGGCCGGGCTCGTTCAGATCGGTATAGGTATGGTTCTCCGGATCGAACACCTTCAGATTTGTACGCGTTTCCCCGTCGATATGGACAAACTCGCTCTGAATCTGCATCCGCTCCAGCGCGCCGGCGATCCTGTTCCCCGCCGCGCCGCCGAGAAACCCCATGGCAAGCGTATCCGTACCGAGGCTTTTGAGCACCTTGGAAACGTTGATCCCTTTCCCTCCTGCGTCCAGCCGCACGGACGCCGCCCTGTTTACCGCATCGAGCGTAAAGCCGGGAATCGTAAGCGTTTTATCCAGCGCGGGATTCAGCGTTACGGTAATGATCACGCGGTTTCGCCTCCGCTGAGCAGACTTTGGTAGATGAACTGCGGATCGGCGGAACGCTTGATCCGTTCGATCAGTTCCTCATTCAGCATAATATTCGCAAGCGCCTGTAAAATCGGCAGATGCTCGTCCTCGAGCCCCGCTATGCCGACCACAAGATATGCCTTTTCGTCGCCAAAGGGTACCCCGTCCGGGAACTGAAGAACCGCCAAACCCGTTTTGCGGATGAACTGCTTTGCAGATCCGACGCCATGCGGAATCGCCACACCCTCGCCAATGTAAGTCGTAACGACATCCTCGCGCGCCAGCATCGCGTCCACATATGCTTCGTCCACGCTGCCGCGCGTAACAAGCTGCTCCCCCGCCATCCTGATCGCGGTGTATTTATCGGCGGCGGAAAGTCCGGTGCGCACGTCTTCCAAACGCAGGCTCTTAAAACACTCTGCCGCTCTGTTTGCGGATTGATCGGTCCTCATGTTGTGTTGTTCTCCTTACTGTCCTGTGATTTCGGTATAGTATGTATTCAGAACCTTTTCCACGGCCGCATAGCATCTCTTCCTATCGCCTGCGCGCAGCGTTTCCATGAACGCCTCGCTTTCGATGACCGCGCGGGAAATGGAACCAAGCGTGCTAAGCGTCTGCCTGGACGCCGTTTTCGGGGCGAACATGACCAGCACCGTTTCCAAGTGAATTGTCTCGTTTCGATATTGATATAAAAGTTTCTGCGGGCGAACGACCCCAAACCACACCTGGTCGACGCCGTTTGTGCGGCAGTGCAGAAGCATCGTCCTTTGGTCGGTAGTGATGGTGCTGCCATATTTCTCCCGTTCGTTCAGATCGGCCCGGACCGTTTCGACGAGCTCCGCAGACGCCGCCGTCCGCTCTGCAACTCTGTCGATGATATCGGCTACGGTTTCCGACGCGGCATCCGGATCGATAAACAGGTTTGAAAGAATCTCCAGAATCGTGTCGATCACGCTTCTGGTCTTCGCAAGCGCCGTAGCAAGGTCCGTCAGGGACGCATGCTCCGGCGAAACGTGCGGAACGTTCTTGCAGGATTTGAGCAACTGCCAGACGGCGTCCTTCTCCGCATCCGTCAGAAATGGCGATACCTGCACGAACGGAATCCGTTCGTCGGCAAGCGGCACGGTGGAGATGATCATCTCCACGCCGTTTTGCAAAAGCTGCTCATAATCAAGATTGGCCGTGGACACGACGTCCGCGGTTTCGATATCCGGGAATTCCCTGTTGACGCGCAGGGCAAGCAACTGGGCGGTCACCATACCGCTCGGACAGCAGACGATCGCGCGGCAGCGGCGTGAGTAGTAGCTTCGGCTGTCCTCCATCGCCACGCCAAGATGTACGGCGAGATAACCAAGCTCGGAATCAGGCACGGTCACGTGCAGCTCGTCCTCAATGACGCACGCGCATTCGCGCGCAAGCTGATACAGCGTACTATAGTGCTGTTTGATGTCGTCAAGAATCGGATTCCGGATGTCCATCCCCATGGAGAGCCGTGTGATCGTTGGAACGAGATGCTTTTTCAGCGCTTCCGAAAAACCGCCGTTCGGATCGATCATAACGCCCGTGCGCGCTTCGGCCATATGGATCATGCGGCTGGCGATGCGCCTGGCCTGCTGATCGGCTTCCTCGCTGGAAACGCCACCGAGCCCTTTCGTTGTACTCAGCAGCATAGCCAGATAGTCGCGTTCTCCGTTTGGGATACGGATTGAAAATCTCTTCGCCAGCCCGCCGATCAGCGCATCCGCAAGTTTGAGCGTCGGATCGTTTTGCGCGGGCCGGTCCGTCTCCTCCTCGATCCCGGCGCCCTGACAGACGCGAGGAGGATCATATAAAGATGCACGACGAGGGCCCGGCGGCTCCGGTCGTTTTGAATCAGGCCCTTTAATGCGCCGATTTCATCCAGCATCCGGTCGATCTGCTCCGCTTTTTCCGGGTCGAACAGCCGCTGGACATTCGGCAGCTTCGGCAGTTTCTCGGAATACGCGCAGATTTCGTTTTTTTGCCCGCGTCCTCCGCCCGTATGGTCATAATACAGCCGCACGAGCGCCTGCCGGCGCTGCCATTCGTTCGCATCCACGTAGACGCCGACGCCGGGTTTTCTGATTAGCGCGATGCCGTTCTCCGTCAGCCACGATTCGCAAAAGTTCAGGTCCGTGCCGACCGTCGTTTCCGAAATGCCGAGGCTGCGCGTAAACGTATGGATTTTTCGGGGTTCGCCCTCCATCAGGAGCGCCAGCAGGATCGCCGTCACGCGCTCCTGCTGCGAATAGACCGGCCTCAGGTTCGGCAGGCTGTTGATGCAGCCGAGGATTCTCTGGCGGTCCGCTTCCTTGCCGCGGAAACGGATGCCGTATCCGGTCTTTTTTTCGATGAGCCTGTCATCCTTGCCAAGATACCCGTCGATCGTATCCAGTTCGCGCTGCACGGTGCGCGTGCTGAGGCGGAACCGTCCGGCAATGCTGGATATGGTGACAAAGTCGTCCGTTTGCAGCACGAATGCCAGAATTTCATATTGCCGCGTGGTCAGCATTTTAACGATCGGCCTCCTTGCGGATGGATGCGGGGAAAGGGCATGCCTGTTTTTTATGCCCTTTCCCCACTCTTGCGTGAGGTACCCAATGGAAATTTCTCAGAAGTTCTTCGAACGGTAAGTTCTTATAAACTCCCGTGTGTTCCTGAAATGACCGTCTCTGTGGTTATTTCAAAAGTTCTGCGATAAAGGTGTCGTATTCCTGCGCATTCATGAAATTATCGATGGTAAATACCTTCGCATTCGGCGCTTTGGCACGCGCGCGGTCCGCAAGGGAACTCTGCGTAAGAACGTATTCCACGCCGTCCGGAATGTCCTCGATGGAGCTATGCAGCACCTTTGTGTCGAATCCGGCTTTATTGATCTGCTTACGAAGCGTGGTCGCCCCCATTGCCGAGGAGCCCATGCCTGCGTCGCATGCGAACACGATTTTCACATCGAGAGGCTTCAATTTGCCCTTGCTCTCGGCCTTCATGGACTGCACCTGCTGCTGTGCATAAGCCAGCGAACCGTCGTCCGGCTGACGCTTGGCGCTACGTCTGACAAAGATGGAACCGATTGCAAACGAAACCGCGCACGACGTAAGCACGCTCAGCAGCACCCAGAACGTGTCTCCCTTGGGCGCCATGGCCAGCAGCGCAAAAATGCTGCCCGGGGAAGGGGTCGCAACAAGGCCCGCGCCGGTGATGACGTTGGTCAGCACGCCGACAGCGCCGCCGCCGATTACGGCGAGCAGAAGCGCCGGATTCATCAGCACATATGGGAAGTAGATTTCGTGAATGCCGCCGAGGAAGTGAATGATCGCCGCACCGGGCGCCGTGCTCTTGGCCTGGCCCTTGCCGAACAGCCAGTAAGCAAGGATGATGCCCATGCCGGGGCCAGGGTTGGTTTCGATGAGGAACATGATGGACTTGCCGGTCTCCGCCGCCTGCTGGATGCCGATCGGCCCCATGATGCCGTGATTGATCGCGTTGTTGAGGAAGAGGACTTTCGCAGGCTCAACAAAGATGGAAATCAGCGGCAGGAGCTTCGCGTTGTAGATCCAGGTTGCGCCGGCCGTTAAGAACGCCGTGATCCCGGCTACGAACGGACCGACCAGATAATACCCGACGATCGCCAGCAGCATGCCGATAATGCCGAGCGAGAAGTTATCCACCAGCATTTCGAATCCCGCTTTGACTTTGCCGTCGATGAGTTTGTCAAACTGCTTGATGATCCAGGCCGACAGCGGAGCAAAGAGCATAACGCCGAGGAACATCGGGATATCCGTTCCTACAATTACGCCGATGCTTGCGATACAGGCTATGACGGACCCGCGCAGTCCCGCAATGTTTTTACCTGCCGTGTATGCAATCAGCAGCGGCAGCAGGTACGTCAGCATCGGGCTGACCAACGTCGCCAGTTTTTCGTTTGGCCACCAGCCGGTCGAGATGAACAGCGCCGTAATCAGGCCCCACGCGACGAATGCGCCGATGTTGGGCATGACCATTGAGCTCAGGCTGCGGCCGATTCGTTGTACGGTTGCTTTTGTGTTTCCCTTGGACATGCAATTACCTCCTAAAAAATGAATTGTGAAATGGTGAGATGTGTTCCGGAGCTTTTGCTCCCAAGGAAATTATAAAAAGCAGCGCTTGTGTTTTTCAATCAAAAGAAAAACCGTCTTGACCGATTCCATTAACGCCAGTATTATATTACCTTAATTTTGTCCGTAATGCAATTTTGCCAGAAAATATGCGGGTAAATCTATAGAAGTAACGTTCCGCGCTAAAGTCATCCGCCCTGAGAGGCATGTGCCAACGTTAAAAAGCAAATTACTATTAATGTCAAATCCTGTTAATAAACTCATATGTACAGTAAACCGGCGCCGTTAAAAAACGGCGCCGGTTTACTGTAGTTACCTCTTATACGGCGGAGTTTTTTATGTAACCGCCATCTGATATCCAACCGCCGGGTTCCCGGCCGGTCATTTAAATCAGCCTTTGCCGATTGTAACGGCCTGCGAAAACGCGGACGTATTGTTGTGCAAATCCGTCACGGCCAGAACAATCTGCTTGCCGTCCAGCGGTTCCGGCCCGGTAAACGTAAAGCTTCCGTTCGCATCCGCGTCGGCAAACCCGATCGAAACAATCCGCGACTTCTCGCAGAGGTAGACCTCCACCCGTCCGAACGCGCACGTTTCGCCGGAAACGGTCGACCCTGACGCAGCCGTGACCGTCGGCGCGGGCAGTTCGCCGTTACCCCCCTCCAGAAGCAGGATCAGGTCCTGCGGCCTGTCCCCGGCATACAGGTTGGAGCGGATGATGTTGCCGGTTCCGTAGTCCACGCGTACGGAATTGCTCCTGGTTTCGTTAAACGTATTGTTCTGAATAAAGCAGTCCGAAACGCCGTCTTCGAGATAAAGCATCAGGTCGTCCGGGTTGACAACCGTGTTGCCGGCAAAATAGCAACTCCGTATGCCGCGGTTGGTGATTCGAAGGGAGATCGCCCCGCCAACGATCAGATTGCCTTCCTCCGGCGTATACCCGCCGATCGTTCCATGCCGCTGCCCGGTATTCACGTCGATCCCGGTGCCGTTTGGCAGCGGATCGCCGTTGGCATCGACGCCAATGCTGTTGCCGAGTATAAAGTTATCGGAGCAGCCGTATCCGCTCAGCCCGGCGCCGCCGTTTTCGTTTCCGCTGACGAGGTTCCCCTCCCCTGCGGCGTTCCCTCCGATCCGATGATGGCTGCAAGCCCAGATCGACGCGCCGGAATGATTGCCCAGCGCCTTGGTTCCCGTGATGTCCGTGCCGATATAGTTGCCAATCACGGAGTTCTGGTAACTCGTCGTGTCGCTGAACACAACGCCGATCTGTGCGCCGCTGATGATATTGCGTTCCGCAGGCGTCGTTCCCCCGGCAATCGTATTCTTCGCGGTACATTCGATGGTTAGATTACTGTAGGAGTCGTAATAAACGATCTTCGTACCGGTGACGTCCAGCCCGATCCGGTTACCGATGATGCGCGTGTGGTCGCCCCATGTATCCATGTTGATAAAATTGTTTCCGCTGGCTACGTTGGACTCGTCTGGGTCCGTACTGCCGACGGTCACATAAAAGCCCCAGTCGCTGACGAAAATACCGTCGTAGTTTGGGTAGGGCTGAGTGCCCGTAATGTCCGTTCCGACAAAATTGCCTTTGATTTGTGTGTACCATCCGCCGGTTACGATGCCGCAGATACCGTTCCCGCTGAGCAGATTCCCCTGACCGAGCGGGCCGCTTCCTTCCGCGCGGCTGCCGCCGAACTGATTCCAGTTGCCGTCCGCCTGGATACCGTTCTGCGGGAAATTGAGAATTTGCAGGCCCATCACTTTGCAGCATGACGAGTGCACGTTGAGCCCGTTTCCGTCGGAAAGCCGGCTGCCGTCCAGGATCACGCCGGCATTGCTCGCGTCCAGCGTCAGGTAATCCGCGCTGATCTCCGGCAGGGCGGTCTCCAGCACGATTGCCGCGGGATTTTTCGGCGAAAACACATTGGGATCAAACGTAATCGTGGTATTGCGTTGAAGGAGCTCCAGCGCATACCGAAGCGATCCTTCCCCGCTGTCCGCCGTGCTTGTAACGACATATTCGTGCGCTTCGTCCGGGGCCGTCGTGGGTTCCGGCGGCGTGTAAGGCGTCGTCGTCATGTCCTCGCCGGTGATCAGCGTCAGCGCGTACGCTCCGGATGCGGCGGATCCACCGGAGCTCTCCGCCGCGCCGCGCTCATAGATGGACAGCCCCGCGACGCTGTCCGCCACCAGCAGACGGTCGCCGTCTATGCAGCAGGCGTTTGCGTCGCCGAGCGTATCGATCGTTTCCAGCAGCACGGGATTGGCGCGGTCGGAGAAATCGACCACACGGATGCCGTTGCCCAATGTACAGATATATGCCGTAGTACCCTGCATCGCAATTCCCATCGGGCTGCCGGAGAGCGTAAACTCGCCGATTTTCCGCGGGTTCAACGGGTCGGTTAGGTCCACAATCCAAAGACCCGGCTCGCCCGCGCAGAGAATCGTCGTGTCGTCGAGAAAAACGACCGCCTCCCCGCCGGAATTGTTATCCAGCGAAGAAAGATACTTGAGGTTCTGCGGATCGGATACGTCGAAGACCTGCAGACGCGGCCCCGTTACAAACAGATTTCCGCGTGCGGCCGCGCTGTTTGGCTCGATGTCCAGATCGATCCGACTCATCACCTTCGGATGGGCGGAATCGCGGATGTCCACCGTCAGCGCCGCGTGCTCCCCGGAGATATACGCCGCCTCCTCGCCAAGGGCGAAGGAACGGAACGCGGAATTAAAGACGACCTCGTCGTTTGGCACGCTGCCGAGCTTCTTTGGCGACAGCGGGTCCGTTATGTCGAAAATTGCGAGAGGCTCGTCCGTATCGATATGGGTGGACATATAGGCTTTGTCGCCGGAAACGAGGATGTTATTGACGTATCCCCCGTCGGAGTTGTACCAGTATGCGTCCTTCGGGTTGTCTGCGTCACTCAGGTCGATTACATGCATGCCGGAAAGCCCGCCCGCAACGTAAGCGGTCGTGCCGTCGAGCGTCACGCGCCGTCCTTCCGTCAGCGGCATCCAGCGGCTGAGCAGCGCCGGGCTGGCCTTATTTGCATAATCGACCGCCATCAGGCCAAACTCCTCGTCCAGCAGAAACGCCGTATCGCCGCGGATCGTTCCCGCGCCGATGAAGCCAAAGAGCGTAAACGTGGAAAGCAGCGCCGGTTGTCTTCCGGAGACGCCATACAGCATCGCCCCGTCCGCACCGTCAAGCACGAGCAGGTTATGGCCGACGCTTGCCAGCGACATCGCCCAGCCGGTCGTCTCCGTGTTGGAGATCAGTTTCGGCGCGAGCGGCTCGCCGACGTCAAACGCGCTGACGCCGCCCCACGCGCCCGCAAGATACAACTTCCCGTCTGCGATTTCCGCGTCGTACTGGCAACCGCTGAGTTGCACCAGCCCTGCCTCCACCGGCCGCGCCGGATCGCTCAGATCGATTGTAAACAGTCCGCTCCCGCCGCCCGCCGCATACGCTGCGTTCCCCTGCACCGCAATGTCGTATACATACGCCAGCGGATATGCCTCCGAAATAATCCGGGGGTTCGCCAGATCGGCAATATCGACGATCTGCACGCCCTGGGGCCCGTCTGCAAGGACGGCATAACCGCCGCAAAACGCAACGCCTTCGGTATATCCGCGTGTATCCAGGCTGCTGATAACCGTCGGCGCGGAAGGGTTCGACACGTCGAGAATCACCAGTCCCCCGTCGCCGCAGCAGACAAACAGATGCCCCGCGCCATCGCCCTCAATCCTTTCGGCAAACTGCGGCAGCAGCGGGCTGGTGCCAACCACCGTCATCGCCTTCGGATCGGACGCGTCCAGCGCCATTACGTGCAGGCCGGACGCAACATAGAGCGTATCGCCGTCCAGATAAAGCGCCTTGGTCACGCCGCCGACCTGGCCGGTCAGGCGCCAGCCGGTATCCTCCTGCTCGCCCAGTGAGGACGGCATAAACAGAAACATGAAAGCAACACAGAGCATCAGCGCGGCAATGTTTTTTGCGGACCTTCTTCGCATCCTTCGTTTCATAATGATTGCCTCTTTCGTCACTCAATATCCATCGGTTTGCACAGTATTTATCTGTGCATCGTCTTTACGGGTATGGGGCGTGCCGGAGTCGTCTGGCGTTTGCTTTTTTTGAAGTACATACCGTTGAATCGTTTTTGGGGGACCAACGCCGCTGATTTGATAGGAACCGCCATTTCTTATGGCCGTTTTGCCTGTCGCATCGCATAACGGGACCGATTTCCGCCTTCTCTGCGTGCGCCGGGTCCATTCAGACATCTTACGCGTATACACATGTATTCTATCACCGCGCGTCACAAACCAAAATATTAAAATCACAATTTTACTTTCAGCCACTTTAACGCAAAACCCGCCTTTTCGGAGGAGATTCGCCTCGCCGTACCGCTTCTTTCGGCTCTGTCCATCGCGTTACAAAACGGACGGAAACGGCGCGTTTTGTTCGGGCCGGTAACCCGTCAGAATCTTTTCCGCCAGCGGCGTTTACTTTTTAAATCGATGCTGTTATACTGAAAGTACAATTCAATACGGGTTATGCAAGGTGTGCTTCCGAGGCGATTTCCGCTTGAGAAACCCCGGTCAAGAGGGACCGCCCTACGGGCCGCGCGGGTGACCGCACGACCTGCCGTGTTTGCAAAGGAGCCCACGGGAAACGTATGTTTCCCGTGGGTTTTTGCATCCTTTCAAGCCCTCCGAATCCATTCATTTCAAAAAGGAGGTGGCGCTCCTGAGTCATCGGTAGAACTCTGCCGGCGGTTCAGGAAAAAAGTATGGGAAAACAACTGATCATCAAACCCGAAAAATGCGTGTCCTGCCGGACCTGCGAAATCATGTGTTCGTTTCAGCACACGCAGCAATTCAACCCGCGTCTGTCCGCCGTAACGGTGCTGGACTATGAGGCGGCGGCCGTTAGCATCCCGGTCATGTGCCTGCAATGCGAGGACGCCTGCTGCGAAAAGGTCTGCCCGGTGCATGCCATCAGCCGCAACGCCGACGGAACCGTCCTGATCGATCAGGACAAGTGCATCACCTGCAAAATGTGCGTATCCGCCTGCCCGCTGGGAAACATCAGTTTTTCTCCTATCACACGGCAGGTCTTTAAGTGCGACCTTTGCGGCGGCGACCCGATGTGCGCAAAATTCTGCCCGACCGGGGCGATCACGTTTGTGGACCCCGCGGAAAGCGCGGATCGTAAAAAGGCGGTGGCCGAGAGCTTTAAGGACGTATTCGGAGAGGGGGGTCTCGCATGAGCGCATGGATGGGAACGATCCTTCGTGTGGATCTCGTTGCAAAAACAATCAAAAAAGAGCCGCTCAATAGCAAGGACGCGCACGATTACGTCGGTGCGCGCGGCCTTGGAACGAAATACTTCTGCGACGAAGTGGACCCCATGGTGGACCCGCTTTCGCCGGGCAATAAGCTCATCTTTATGACGGGTCCGCTGACCGGAACGGCCGCGGGCTGCGCCGGGCGCTATGAGGTCGTCGCAAAAGCGCCGCTGACCGGAACCATCGGCGCGGCAAACTCCGGCGGGCATTTTGGTCCCGAGCTGAAATTTGCCGGTTACGACGGTATCATCATCGAAAACGCGTCTAAAACGCCCGTTTATCTGTATATCAACGACGACACGGTCGAACTGCGCGACGCCTCCGGTCTCTGGGGAAAAACGGTTTACGAAACCACCGACGCGCTCCAGGAGGAACTCGGCAATTTCAAAGTCTCCTGCATCGGCCCGACGGGCGAAAACCTTTGCCTCTACGCGGGCGTAATGAACGAGAAACACCGTGCGGCGGGGCGCGGCGGGCTCGGCGCGGTCATGGGTTCCAAAAAACTCAAGGCAATCGCCGTTCGCGGCACCGGTTCCGTCACCGTCGCAAGGCCGAAGCAGTTCATGGACGCCGTCGTAGACGCGCGCGCCAAGCTCAAGGCGCACCCGGTCACAGGTACCGGCCTCGGCGCGCTCGGTACGGAGGTTCTGGTCAACATCGTCAACGAATCCGGCGCGCTGCCGCTTCGAAACTGGCGGGACGGCTCCGTATTCGATCAGGCGGACAAAACGAGCGGCGAAACGCTCGCCAAGACCTATCTGGTCAAGAACAAAGGGTGTTTCGGCTGCCCGATCGCCTGCGGCCGCGTAACCAACGTGCCCGACGGCCCGTTTAAAAGTTTCGGCGAAGGGCCGGAGTACGAAGCGGGCTGGAGCTACGGCGCGGACTGCGGCGTAACCGATCTAGCGGCAATCGTGCGCGCAAACCACCTTTGCAATGAATACGGCATGGACCCGATCACGCTGGGTTCGACCATTGCGTGCGCAATGGAGCTTTCGGACATGGGCGCGCTGCCGGAAAGCGACGTGGGCTTCAAGCTCCGCTTCGGGGACGCGCAGGCCATTGTCGATCTGACGGAAGCCGTCGGCAAAAACGAAGGCTTCGGCAAGGAACTGGCGAAGGGTTCCTACCGTCTTGCGGAGAAATACGGTCATCCCGAACTCTCCATGAGCGTGAAAAAGCAGGAAATGCCCGCATACGACGGCCGCGCCGTTCAGGGTATGGCGCTCGAATACGCAACCAGCAACCGTGGCGGCTGCCATGTCCGCGGATACCTGACCTCTCCGGAAATCCTCGGCGTGCCGCTGAAAACCGACCCGCTCGTAACGGAGGGCAAAGCGGCGCTGCTCAAGCTCTTCCAGGATCTGACCGCCTTTGTGGACGCAAGCGGCACCTGCCTGTTTACCACGTTTGGCATCGGCCTGCCGGAGATCGCCGCCGAATACCGCGAGGCTGTCGGCAGCGACGAATCCGACGAGGAAATACTCCTCAAGGGCGAGCGAATCTGGAACCTCGAAAAGCGGTTCAACATCGCCGCCGGTGTGGAGAAGGATACGCTCCCGCCGCGTCTGCTGCGCGAGAAGCTCCCATCCGGCCCGGCGAAGGGCAAGGTTGCGGAGCTGTATACGATGCTCGAAGAGTACTATACGCTGCGCGGCTGGGATACGGAAGGCGTCCCGACGCCGGACAAGCTGACGCAGCTCGGCATCTAGCGCCATGAAGGTCCGCTTCTTCGCGACATACCGCGATATCACACACGCCAGCGAACTGGAGATGCCCGCGCCGGAGAGCGTGCGCGGGCTTCTCCTGCTGCTTGCCGAGCGTTACGGGCCCGACTTTCGGAATCAGGTCCTCTCGCCCGATCAAACCGCGCTTGGCCGGAACGCCATCGTGCTGGTGGACGGGCGGCATATCGCCCACCTGAGCGGAATCGACACGCCGCTGACCGACTCGGACACAGTGGCGATCTTTCCCCTGATTGCAGGCGGTTAAGCCGATTGCCGCCGGGTTATTCGCTTTTTTCGGATTCACCGGAACTCCCGGGCATCCGTTTAACATGCTCAACATTAGGAGGCAAACGCCTTGCATACGAAAGAAGAAATCCAGGCGGTGATCGACCGCTATCCCTGCATGCAACAATATGCGCTCGCCGCCATGCAGGACATGCAGCGGCAGTTCGGCTATCTGCCGCGCGAAGGGCTGGAAGCGCTGTCAAAGCATCTGTCCTGCCCTTTTTCGCAATTATATTCCATGGCTACGTTTTATAAAGCCTTCAGCCTGAAGCCGAAGGGCAAACACATCATCAAACTCTGCGACGGCACCGCCTGTCATATCCGCGGCGGCAGCGTCCTTCTGGAAGGCGTCGAACGCGAGCTCGGCATTCGCCCGGGAGAAACCACGGCGGACGGGCTGTTTTCGCTGCTGCTGGTCAACTGCCTGGGTTCCTGCGCAATTGCGCCGGTCATCCTCATAGACGACACTTTTTACGGCCGGATGACGCTGGAAAAACTGCCCGGCGTGCTGAATTCCTACCGGGAGGAGGCGAACGCCCAATGAAACAAACCCTCTTGGTCTGCTGCGACACCGGCTGCCTTGCCAACGGCGCGCGCGCGGTTGCCGACGCGCTGGAACGCGAAGTTTCCGCAGCCGGGATCGACTGCTTTGTGGAACGCACGGTAAAAAAAACCGGTTGTCACGGCTTTTGCGAAGCGGGGCCGCTCGTACGCATCCAGCCGGACGATATCGCCTACTATCATGTCAAAGAGTCCGACGCTTCCGATATCGTTCGCGGGCTGATCGAGAACAGCCCCGTCCGCCGGCTGCTCTATAAGGACAAAAATGGCGAATCGCATACGCCGCGCGCAGCACACCCGTTTTACAATAAGCAAAACAAAATTGCTCTCCGAAACGTCGGAGAGATCGACCCGCATTCGCTTTCAGACTACCTTTCCCGCGGCGGGTACGAGGCGCTCAAAAAAGCGCTGGCCATGACGCCCGATGGAATCATGGCCGAGATGGAGACCTCGGGCCTGCGCGGGCGCGGCGGCGCCGGTTTTCCAACCGGCCGCAAATGGCGCTCCGCAGCGGGCTTCGACGTCTTTCCGAAGTATGTCGTCTGTAACGGGGACGAAGGCGATCCCGGCGCGTTCATGGACCGCTCGATTCTGGAAGGCGACCCGCATAGCGTGCTGGAAGGAATGGCGATCTGCGCGCTGGCAATCGGCGCGGAGGAAGGCTATCTGTATATTCGCGACGAATACGATATGGCCGTCCATGCCATCAATCACGCGATCAAGCAGGCCGAAGAAGCCGGTTTTCTCGGCAAGAGCATGCTTGGCAGCGACAAACCGTTTCGGCTCCGCGTCGTCCGCGGCGGCGGCGCGTTCGTCTGCGGCGAATCGACCGCGTTGATGGCCTCCATCGAGGGACGCGTTGGCGAACCACGCGCGAAGTACATCCGCAGCGTACAGCGCGGGCTCTGGGACCACCCCACCGTGCTGAACAACGTGGAAACCTGGGCGAACGTCCCTGTGATTATCTCGGGTGGCGGCGCGGCGTTTGCGCGGATCGGTACAGAAAGCAGCGCTGGAACAAAGGTATTCTCGCTGGTCGGCAAGGTAAAAAATACCGGCCTCGTGGAGGTGCCGATGGGCTGCACGCTGCGTGAGCTGATTTTTGACATTGGCGGCGGGGTCGCGGGCGGGCGCCCGTTCAAAGCCGTCCAGACCGGCGGGCCTTCCGGCGGATGTATTCCGGAAAGCATGCTCGACCTTCCGGTCGATTTCGACACGCTGATCAAATACGGCGCGATGATGGGCTCCGGCGGCATGATCGTCATGGACGACACGAGCTGTATGGTAGAAGTTGCGCGGTATTACGTCAACTTCCTTAGCGAAGAAAGCTGCGGCAAGTGCACGCCGTGCCGGGAAGGTTTGCGACAGATGCTGACGATCCTGACCGATATCTGT
>Ga0116152_10001862_pt1 | contig 17235 bp, 17 predicted proteins | sample AD_UKC119_MetaG_FD_89894 | JGI IMG/M metagenome (GOLD analysis project Ga0116152, IMG submission 89894) | Active sludge microbial communities of municipal wastewater-treating anaerobic digesters from Hong Kong - AD_UKC119_MetaG | ecosystem: Engineered > Bioreactor > Anaerobic > Digestate... | reverse complement strand
TACAGCGAAGACGGAATTTTACTGCGCGAAATGTACAACGGTCCCGTCGAAGGACATCAGATACTCACATTTGAATACGATGCTGAGGTGTATTCCGATCCGGTATATTACCTGAAGCTGGTTGCCGACGATAAAGTGCTTTACAATAAAAGGTTGTCGTTTGACCGGTAGATTCTGTGACAGGGACTATCTCAAAAGTTACTGCAGCAAAAAAAACAACCTCGAAAAGCGAACCGACCTTCCAGAGTCCACAATGCAATGAAGGACCTGGAAGAGTCGGATGCTGAGACCTCTTGAACCCGACGATTCCGTGTCCGCTCTTTCACTCAAAAAAAAGACAAGCGGACGCCAAAATGTCGGATGCTGAGACCTCTTACCAACTATTCCATGTTCTGCGCAGGGTGTAGTCTTTAAATATTTTGTGCAGGGTTTAGTCTTGGAGACTAAACCCAACCGTTCATTTCTTAAGACTACACCCATCGGTAGAACTATGGAGTGTTGGATTGGTGCGGTTTGTTTTAAGACACCCATGGATTTTAAAATATTTGTTTATATTTGTCTCAAAATACCTCAATATTATGAAACTAATCATGTTTTTCATCGCAGCATTTGCCACTATGGCATCATTAAACATCAATGCACAAAACACTTTCAAAATCTCTCTTGCAGGACAGACAACCGACACCGTTTCGCGGCAGGAGATTACTGCCAACCCGATTGTAGCAGTAATCGGTGTTTCACAAGCAGCTGAATTTGCAGTTGAATCTTTTGAGTTTACTTATATGAATTCCGACGGAGATCTGATTACCATTGCAACAAAAAGCAACCGTCTGAACGATGGAATGTTGAGTGCGCTTAAAAACACATCACTGAAAAAAATTTATCTGGAAAACGTTTTGTTCACACTTAACGGAGAAACTAGACCAGCAGCCAGTACAAGATTCTATCTCAAAGACTGATATCACTCACTAAGCTTTTGACTCATTAAAACCTGATTGTTTTAAAACAAACACAGTCCGATTCCAACCGAAAGCCGCGGCAATTCAGCCGATTGGTACGGAGCTTTAATAACATCACTTATCCGGTAACGGCCAAAAATGGTGAATTTATTCAGCCCGATGGCTGCGTATAATCCGTACTGATATTTCTCGACATAATGCAGACGGCTGATACGGCTACGCTGAATCTGATCAAAGTCTATTTCATCCTTGGTTGCCAGCGTGCGTCCCGGAATCCAGTCAGCATATGCTCCGGCATCGAGATAATGTCCGATGAAATTGCCTCTCTTCGTGTCGAAGTTAAACCGAAGATATAATCCGGTTCCTATGGCTGTAAGTCCAATGCTTTGAGATTCATGAACAAGCGAATCAGGAAAAGTTTTTTCTTCACTTTGAGAATACGAAAACCCGTAGGTATTAAAATCAAGTAAATAACCAAAAGAAAGGAAATTGCTGATGCGGTGTTTCCACATCCAGCCAACGCGAAGTCCTGATGATGAAAAAGGCTTGACCGGTGCTGCATCGGTAGCATCGTAAGGAATGGCAAAATGCCATCCTACAAATGAGTTGAAAAAATGCTTTCCATTCGGACCAGTTTCCGGGCGCAATGTATCGTATGGAGTAACGGATTCGTCAAGAACCGGATACTGTGCCATAAGAACAGATGCCATCAGAAGAAACAAAAAAGAGAAGGATATTTTTTTCATGATAGTGATTTTAAAATTGGAGAGATTTGATTTTGCCATCATAATACACCCGTAAGATTTCGCCCGGACGAAAGTCGTTTTTGTTCATTCTCAGAATCTCGCCTTCATAAACCGTCAAAACCTTGTACCATGACAAAACTCCGCTGGCGTTACTGCAATGAACATAGCAATAATTATTTTCTGTACTGTCAGTAGGATCAACTGCAACAGCAACAATCACCTCGCTGTCGCTAACTGAAATTTCAATTTCGGACAGGGATTCCTCCGCTGCGGTATTCAGAAAATACGATGCCTGAGGAATACCATAGCCGTGTGCGTAATCGTAGTATGGATAAAGATGCCCCGATTTCTGAATTTCGAGAAACATGTCATAAGTTCTGACGCCCGGTTTTGCCTGCATGGCACAGGCCGCAAAGCCGGCAGTAAGCGGCGAGGCAAAGGAAGTCCCATAATGAACACCAGGGCCTTTCTTGCCATAGGCATACACCTGTCCAGCCGCACACACATTGGGTTTCAGACGTCTGTCGGCAGTGGGGCCAAAGGAACTAAAGTTGATGTGATAGCCAGAATAAGGATCAACGCCACCTACCGACAAAACGCTGTCGGCATCGGCCGGAGCACCAATATATTTCCACTTTCCATCACCTTCGTTGCCAGCTGCATTCACCACCAGAATGCCTTTGGATGCTGCCATATTGGCGCCACGGGTTACAAAGGATGTCTTTCCATCCATTTCATAAGGAAAATAACGGTGAAAAGTATAGCCCAGACTACTGTTGACAATATCTGCACCATTCTGATCGGCCCATTCAAGAGCTGCCACCCAGTTTTCCTCTTCGGAATAGGGCTCCGCATTGACTTCGGTGCGCGCCAGCAAAAATTCGGCATCAGTTGCCAATCCAAACGGATCACCGGCGGTGTCAATGCCGGCAATACAACACATCACCGTAGTTCCATGCGAGCTGAAGCCATATACATTTTCCTTATTGCGTGTAAAATCCCATGTTTTAATAATCCGGTTGTTGTCACGAACATGCTTAAAACAGGGAAGGACATCGACATTCGGGAACCCCCCATCAAAAATGGCAATCCGGACGCCCTTTCCGGTAATCCCGGCCTCGCGGAACAGACTTGCCTGCATAAGACTAAGCTGCTTGCTCTGAAGTCCTGGTGAGCGAATATAGGAGTCCGGTTCAGATAAATCCTGAGCTGTAACAAAATGACCACTGCCTGCATGTTCAATACGAATAACAAATGGCAAACGCCGAATAGCATCAAGCTGATAATCTGTAGCATACAAACAAACAGCATTGAACCACCGCGATGCATAGGAAACACTGTCGCACAAAGAAGACAAAGATTCCACATATTGCTGATTAACAGGCACATCGCTATAATCCCAAACGGGAATATCATTTAGGATGCGGCGTTCGATGGCCTTTGAGTCGAAAAACGCATACGGGTCATAGCCCTCGGTGTCCTTGTCGCTGAGAAAAACCCAGTATTTGTTTTGAGAATTGCCCAAAAATGTCAGCAAACAAATAAAGGCGGTTAAGTACAGACGCATGTTTTTTTTGTAAAAATACTGATTTTTAAAAAACCAGCCACAAAACACGGATTTCTTAATCAAAATACTGAATAAATGCAACTTAGTTATTTTTCAACTGTTCTTTAAGCTCGTTTTTTGCAAGAATACAGTCCTGCTTATTCGTCAATAAAAACGCCCGTTCATCAAAAAAACAATAAAATATATCACATGAATGTAAAATATATTGCAATGAAAAACAGCTTTTTACAAATCAAACTACAATGACTAACTGCAGCCCTTGGCATAAAAATGAACATAAAAAAGCATCACATCGAAAATATATCACATTTAAAAGTAATTTTGATGGCAGCTAACGAAAGATAAAAATTCTCATGCGACGAACGAATTATTCAATATGGCCGGTCATGCTTTTGGCAACAATAACAATGGTTCTCATGCTGATAATAAAACCGGCCATTCTTACAGAAGCTGAATTACGTTTAGACAGCCCCATCCCTAAAAACCCCGGAACAACCAATGCCGGAAACAGTATATGGAGTTCCGGAAATAAAATAAATTTCAATGCATTTGGGGCGAAAAATCATCAAACAGCAACAAGAAAAAGCACACGTAAAAAACTACGGGTTTTACTGCTTCAATTGCCCAATATTACTGCAGACAACAAAGGCAAAAGGCATGATCAGCAATTCATCAAGTCAAGTTCAGGACTATGTCCGGGTGCTTATGAACATGCGCTGTAAAGTCAGGAAAAGCCCATTTTGTTTTCGTGCGTCACCTACATCCTTACCCGTTGCATAGTTATCAGGTGTAAATGCAAACAAATATCCCACAATAATATGCTGGAACGGCTTTCGGTTAATGTCGAAACAGGATTACAACAAGAATGATTCATCCGGTTTTGGATTTCAAATACATTTTGCTGGTATTGATTACCTAATATAAACATGACTTCATGAGGAGGTCGCAAAAGGAGCATACGGAAAATTTGCGGATGAAATATACACCTCAGATAATGATATAATTTTTCGCGGAGAAATTCTTTAATAATATCTTTGCCGGTCAGAAAACAGTCCAATGTCAACATTTGATTATGTAATCAGTCTGATTCCTTTTGCCGGAAGCACATTTTCGGCAATCATGTTTCTATGGTTATATCGCAGCAACAACAAAACACATCAGATACGGCTGAGTTTGTTTTTTATGTTTCTGGCATTGTTCTATCTGATGTCGGCACTGTTCTACAGTGGTTTACAACAAATAAGGCCGGTTTTGTATGTTTTATCCCTGCCAGTAACATTGTCAATTCTGCCCTCTTTCTACATTTTCCTTACTTCAATTACCGGCCGCTATAATAAACATTCAGTCCGCAGACATATTCATTACCTGCCGACCATCATTTTTTTCTGGTTTCTCATGCTGTTCTGGTTTGAACCGGCTTCGGTTCAGTATAATTACTTATCCGGAAAGCTGAACGATATCTCTGATTTACCCATGCTCACCTTTATCAGGAAAGTTTATCAGATAGGAGTTTATGCAGTTATACACGCACAATTTGTTTTATATTTCATACTTTTTTCGATTGAATTGAGGCAAAGTAAACGCCAGATTGAAAACAATTTTTCACTCAACGAACAAATCAATCTATCAGGTATTACCTATTTTGTACTTTTCTTTGTTTTACTATATATCCTGATATTATTTTCACATTTCCTCGGCGTATCCATTTATCCAGCTTCTCGCATCATATTCAATATTCTGTCATCTGGAATTATTATATTCTTATTATTCAGAGGTTTAAAATTCAGCACAATGACCGATGCTGAGGACAATGAAACAAATCAGGATTGAAGCTTTCGTATCTGATCAATCACAAGAGAAATATCAACATCTACCACTTCAATCTTGGCTTTTGAATAAAAAGGAACCCGGCCTGCGTAATGGTGCTCAAGCGCTTCGCGGTCAATATTGCCTTCGATTGTTGCTACCAGTGGCCTGTCTCCCTTTCGGTTTCTCAGTCGCTGAATGATATTTCCAATCGGCGTTTTGAGCCATATTGTGACACCTTCTTTATTCAATCGGTTCATGTTGTCGAAAAAGCATGGGGTGCCGCCACCGGTTGCCATTACAAAATTGTCCTGCTCCAAACAATGCAGCAAGCACAAGAGCTCAGTCTGCCGGAATTTTTCTTCGCCATATTCGCGTATCCACTCACCCGGCGTGCGCTGTGTCCTGTCGAAAATCACCTGATCAAGATCAATAAACGGCTTTCCAAGCGCGTTTGCCAGCCGCCTTGCGAAACGGGTTTTCCCCGATGCCATGTATCCGACAACAAATATTTTCATTGCGCAAAAATAAAACTTCCGCAACAATCATCAACAGGTTTTCCTTGGTTTTTTGGAAATTTAAATGCGTTGACCCTGTATAAAACCCCAGCTTTAAATTTTTATCAATAAATTTGCCTGAGCAAAGCCGATGAAAAATCATGATGACAGAAAGGCCTCTAACGAAAAAAAAAATCCTGCTTGTTTTTGGTACCCGACCCGAAGCAATCAAAATGGCACCTTTGGTAGCCGAGTTCAGAAAGCATCCTGAATTTTTTGATACATTGGTTTGTGTGACTGCCCAGCATCGCGAAATGCTTGATCAGGTTCTTGAGCTGTTCGACATTGTGCCAGACCACGATCTCAATATTATGCACGAGGGACAAGATCTGACTGATGTTACATCGCGGGTTTTGATTGGAATGCGCGATGTTTTGGAACAATTGAAACCCGACCTGGTGCTGGTACACGGCGATACAACCACATCAACAACCACGGCTCTGGCAGCGTTTTACAAGCAAATTCCGGTTGGTCATATCGAAGCTGGTTTGCGAACATATAATGTGTACAGCCCCTGGCCTGAAGAAATGAACCGACAGATTACTGGTCGGATTGCATTTTGGCATTTTGCACCAACCATCCTTGCCCGGCAAAATTTACTCAGTGAAAATGTGCCTGACAATCAAATTATTGTAACGGGAAATACAGTAATTGACGCAATGCTTTCAGGACTTTCCATTATTGAAAACAGGCATGGGGTATATGAAGAAATTATAAGTGACCTTGTTGCATTTGGATTGCCACATGAGCGAGTGACACAATGGAACGGATTGGGTTCAGAACGCAAAATGATTCTGATTACAGGACATCGACGCGAAAACTTTGGTGAGGGGATCGTAAATATTTGCGAAGCCATACGAGAGTTGTCTGAACAGTTTACAATGGTTGATTTTGTGTATCCTATGCATCTCAACCCCAATGTCCGTAAACCAATTCATGAAATTTTCGGCCACGAAATCAAAAGCCCGAATAACAATGTGTTTTTCATTGAGCCATTGCAATACTTACCATTTCTTTTTCTCATGGGAAAATGCGTACTGGTGTTGACTGACAGTGGCGGCATTCAGGAAGAGGCACCGGGTTTGGGCAAGCCGGTTTTGGTGATGCGTGATAATACAGAACGACCGGAAGCGTTGCAAGCTGGCACTGTAAAATTAGTTGGCACCAATAAAAAAACCATTATTGATGAGGTCACCACACTATTAACACAGCGCGACGCTTACAATACCATGGCACAAGCTCTGAACCCTTATGGCGATGGAAAAGCCTGTGAACGAATTGTTCAAAAACTAATACAAAGCTTTGAATAAGTTAACGTCCAGACTATACAAGTGCCTTCCCCTGCCTCTAAAAAGGCAATATGACCGGATTGCAGCATCCGATATCGGAAAGCGGATGAGCAAAAGTGTATTTTGGTCACTCACAGGTTCAGTACTTTCACAGGGACTGATGCTTTTGGCTACTATTGTGGTGGCAAGAATTCTGGGCAAAACTGAATATGGAGAATTAGGCATGATACGTTCAACAGTGAGCATGTTTGCCGTTTTTGCAGGCTTTGGGCTTGGTATGACCGCCACAAAATACATCGCAGAATTTCGCTACAGCCATCCAGAAAAGACGGGAAAAATCATTGGGCTGACCACTCTTTTTGCGGGCGGCACCGGAGGAATTATTTCAATAATAATTCTACTATCGGCACCCTACATTGCTACGCACAGCATCAATGCACCACACCTGGTCAACGAAATCCGACTTGGTGCAGTAATGTTGTTTTTCAGCGCCCTGAATGGTGCTCAAACCGGGACATTGTCAGGTTTCGAAGCATTTAAAACCATCGCCAGGGTCAATTTGGTTTCGGGCTTGCTTGCTTTCCCGATACAGATTGGATGTACACTATTGCTCGGCCTGCAAGGCTCAGTCATTGGATTTGGTCTGAGCTTTTGTATTCTATGGATATTGAATTTCTTTGCCGTTCGACAGGAATCAAAAAAAGCCGGGATTGCCATTCGTTTTTCGAAAGCCTGGGACGAATGGAATGTATTACTCAAATTCAGTTTGCCAGCCTTGCTTTCCGGCATTCTGGTTTCGCCGGTAATGTGGGCATGTAATGCATTGTTGGTTAACAAACCTGGCGGATACGATGAAATGGCTCTGTTTGATGCAGCCAATCAATGGCGCAATGCCATCCTGTTTATTCCTGCTATTCTTGCTCAGATTGCTTTGCCCATGCTTTCGGCCCATGTTCATGACAAACCGAAATTCAACCGGATTCTTAAGTTAAACATCAGAATCAATGTTATTGTAGCCACGGCTATTGCAGTGTTGGTATCATTGCTCGCAGTTCTGATTATGAAATCTTACGGAAAAGGATTTGCAGAAGGTTCGGAAGTTTTAATCGTTCTCGCAGGTTCGGCCGTATTGGTTGCCGTGAATAATATCATCGGGCAGGCCATTGCCAGCAAAGGACGCATGTGGGCAGGTTTTTCCCTCAATCTGATCTGGAGTGTCATACTCATTAGCTGCACTGCCTGGTTTATTAACAGAGGAATGGGTGCTAAAGGCATCGCTCTGGGACTTCTGATTTCCTATGTTTTGCATACTATCACGCAATCCGTATTTGTTCATTTCATCATGCGCAAACAAGTTCCCACATTACCCCCGACAACAAATGCAATAAAAGAATCTGACCACACTTCAGCATAAAATTACTCATGACACACAAGCCCGAAAATAGAAAGAAGCTGCTTTACATCATGCACGTGAGCTGGTACTGGATTAAACAACGCCCTCATTTTCTTGCGCTCCATTTGAGTAATTCGTTCGATACAACAATTCTGTACCCCAAATCAGTTCGCTACATCCGCTCAAAAAGCAGTGCCCCTGATAATTGTAAAGGCATTCCCCAATGGCCACTCAGCAGATTTTCGTTTATCAAAATGCTGAATAAAGCTTTATTCAGACATGCTGTAAAACAAAAATTAAAAAACACCGATATTCTCTGGATTGGCAATCCGGACGATTTTGAGCTGATTTCCGATTTGGTTGCCCCTGATGTAAAAGTAGTGTATGATTGCATGGACGACCTCTGCGAGTTCCCGGGCATTAATGCTTCAACTTTAAAAAACATTATTTCGGCAGAACAACAGCTGATCAACAAAGCCGATGTATTGCTGGCTTCCTCTCAGCATTTAAAAAATGTTCTGCAAACCCGATATCAAAGTGCGAAACCTATTGAGGTGGTGAACAATGCCATCGACATCAGTTTTCTCAACGTCGGAAAAACGAATCCGGTGATTGAATATCCGATTAAAAGAGACTACACTGATATTCTGTACATAGGCACTATTTCGGAATGGTTTAATTTCCCATTGATGCTGAAGGCCATGAATCAATTTGCCTCGTTGCGACTCATTCTTATTGGCCCAAAATGCGCTCCCATACCCGAACACGAACACATCATTCATTTAGGATCAAAAGCACATACCGATCTTCCGGCCTATATGGCTAAATGCGATGCGCTGGTGATGCCTTTTGTTATCAATGATTTGATTCTTGCTGTAAATCCGGTTAAGTTATATGAATACCTGGTAGCCGGTAAACCAGTCATCACTTGCCATTATGCCGAAATTGATCCATTCGGATCATTTGTGTTTCCCTATGATTCGGACGAAAAATTCCTGGAGTATATTGAAAAACTGATCCTTGGGAAACTGCATGCCCAGCCCGAAGCCGAGCGCATAATGTTTTTGAATAACAATACCTGGGCTCAAAGAGCTGCGTTGATCACCAGCATTCTCAACGGCTGACCATCGAAAAACTGCATTTTATTAGTAATTTTGCATTACAAATCCGTTATAAAGCCCGCAGAAACCGCTAAAACCTCGCAATTTGAAGACCCGATACTTAATAAACATCCCGTTTTTCCCACTACTGCTTGCATTTTTCATATTTGCAACTCTTTTTCCTACATTGCGGGTGCTTAGCATTGGAACAGGAACTTCAGTAAATATTTCAGAATACCTTTTTTCTTTACTGCCTGAAATATTTGCATTAGTCATTGCAATTCTCGGTTTTCTGATTTGGAAAAAGAAAAAGACGGAAATGAAAATGTTGGATTGGCTGGTGATTGTGTTTGCGTTAAGCAATACCATTATCGGTACCATTATTTCGCAAGACTTCATGCTGTCTGCCTATAGTATCAGACTTACTTATTTCCCTGTTTTGTTTTATTTCGTCTGTCGCTTTCTGGATGCAGAAACATTGTTGGGATCTTATCATTTAATTTTCAAATGGTTTGTCGTTCTGGCAGTTATCGGAATAGTCTTGTATTTTGTTTTTTACGACACCATGATAGCCATGATGCAAATCACCAGCCCTGTGATACCTGAGTATTTTATGGTTCGGATGTCATCTGTTTTCTGGACTCCCGTGGTGTTTTCCACTTTTATGATGTCGGCTGTGTTATATTTTTCCTATCGCTTTGTAGAATCGAAAAAGTGGGTTTGGCTGGCCTGCATAGCCTTGGTCAGCTTTTGCCTGATGATGTCGATGAGTCGCGGGGCAATAGTGTCCACAGCTTTTGGGCTTCTGGTCATAACAGCATTGTATCGGAAATATACAACCATTTTCCCCTGGATCGTCATTGCAATTGCCTTCCTCTTCACTGGATACCTCAATGCATCACCCGAAGATATTTTCATGTGGATTTTTCAATCAACGTCGGATACAGTGGGGCTTAAAGAGGGGGTCACGCGGGTAGACTTATGGATGAACGCTTTCGGCAATTTTAATGAAAACCCTTTTGGAATGGGGCTTGGAAATGCAGGTCATGTGGCAGCACGCTTTTATGACAGCAATGCAAGCAATGCTGACGTGTATTCGACCGACGGATGGTTTCTGAAAACACTTCTCGAGACTGGAATCTGGGGGCTGTTTTCCTATTTACTTTTTGCAGGAGCTTTTCTGATTGTTATTTCGCGCCAGTTGAAGCATCACAAGCAAAGACCTGTTTTAGTATTTATTGTAGCTTTGTTTTTGGCAATCAATCTTCAAAATATAGTGAGCAATGTACTCGACTTCTATCTGTTCTCATATTTGTTCTGGGGAATTTCGGGCCTGGCAGCCAATCTTATTTACAATCGTTCAAATACAATCTGATGGACATCTCAATCGTCATAGTTAACTACAACGTCAGGGACTATATTCTCAAGTGTCTTGATACCATCTTTGCCAGCCCATTGCAGATGAGCACTGAAGTTATTGTGGTCGATAACAACAGTCATGACGGAAGTGTGGAAGCTATTGCCGCCGCTTATCCACAGGTAAAACTCATTATCAATAAATACAACGACGGATTCTCGGCTGCCAATAATCAGGCATTCCAAGTGGCTGAAGGTCGATATATCCTAATGCTTAACCCTGACACTGAGTTGACTGAAGACAGCCTGCATAAACTATTTTCGTTTTTGGAAAACAATGCGGAATTCAGTATCGTTGCCCCAAAACTCACAAATACTGATGGATCGCTGCAACAAAGTGTATGGCGCTTCCCGAGCGTTTGCACCTTGTTTTTCGACATGTTCTATCTGACCATGTTTTTAAAGAAAAAAAACTACGCCGATAAAGACATGCATCTGGCATTTGAAGTCGATAGCATTTCAGGTGCAGCTTTACTTTTCCGTCGTGAAGTGATTGAGAAAATCGGCATGTTAGACGAAACACTTTTTTGGATAGAGGATATCGATTTTTGCTATCGGGCTCACAAAGCCGGACTCAGGACACTTTATTATCCGGATTCACAAGTGATTCACCATGTGTCAAAAAGTGCCAAACTCAATTACAATATTTCGATTTCGAATCAGATTTTCAGCAAAATAAAATACTTCAGAAAACACAAAAACTTTGTGAGTACATTCTTGCTCACGATCATAAGTCTGATCAATGTTCTGCTCCGGTTCATTGTTTTTGGCTTATTGTCGCCGTTTTCTAAAATATATTGGAGAAAAGCAAAAGCGTACCTTTACACTCTTCCCAAAGTAATCGTTCCACCCAAAGGCATTAAATAAAACCTCTGAATTTGTTGATATATGTACAGAATTTGTTATCTGGCAGACGGCAAAAGCATTCACACCCGACGTTGGTGCGAGTACTTTCTGTCTCAGGGTTTCGAAATTCATCTCATCACTTTTCGCGCGACTGAAATCCCTGGTGTTATCGTTCATTTTGTCGATTGTGGTAATATCGAGGTTTCAGGCAACAATAAAAAAGTGTTGCTGAAAATCCCACAAATCCGTCGTATCCTGCGCAAAATAAAACCCGATATTGTTCATGCGCATTACGCCACAAGTTATGGCCTCACCGGAGCCCTGGGCGGATTTCATCCTTTTGTGGTTACTGCATTGGGAAGCGATGTTTTGATAAGTCCTTTTCAAAACAAATGGTACAAATTTTTACTGCGCTTTGTTTTTCGAAAGGCGGATTGGATTACAGCAATGTCAGACCCTATGAAAGAAATCATGATTTCGCTGGGCGCTGCCAAAAACAAAACTGAAACGGTTGTTTTCGGAATCGATCCGGATATTTTTAATGACAGAAACAGAAACACGCCTGTTGACACCTTTACAATAATCAGTACACGGAATTTCGAAGATGTGTACAATATTGATGTTTTGATCAGGGCGTTAAATCTGGTAAATCAAAAAATAAAAAATATCAAAGTTCATCTGATTGGTGCAGGCAGTAAAGAAACTCAAATCAAAAGTCTTATCGGGGAATTACATTTGACTTCTATTGTTGAAATGCATGGACGCATGCCGCAGCAACAAATTGCCGACTTGCTCCGCGCGTCGCATTTGTTTGTCAGTGTATCTTCATCGGACGGCAACAACATCTCACTCAACGAAGCCATGGCCTGTGGTTGTTTAAGCGTTGTGTCAGATATACCAGCCAATCGCCAATGGATTGCTGACGGCAAAAATGGATTTTTCACTGAAGCCATAACTGCTGAAGCCGTTGCAGCAAAAATTCTGGAAGCATATACTTCATACGACAATCTAATTGTTGTGGCAAATACGCTAAATCAAAAAGTCATCAACGAAAAAGCCATCTGGAAAACCAATATGCAAAAAGTAGAGCAACACTATTTAAAACTCTGCAAACATGAATAACAACATAATCATCATAGGTGCCGGCGGTCATGGCAAAGTGGTAGCAGAAGCAATACTCAGTCAGGGGAAATACGATCTGCTTGGTTTTTGCGACGATGCAACACCTCCCGGAACCATCGTTTTCGGCCATTATAAAATCATTTGTAATACCAGCCAGATAGCACATTTTGATTTTGATTTTTTTATTGTTGCCATTGGAAATAACGAAACAAGAAAAAAAATTCATGAACTTTTAAAACAGCAACATCAAGGCGCGATCGTTATTCATCCGTTTACAAGTATTTCGGCTCAGGCCCAAATTGAGCCAGGAAGTGTTGTATTGCCCGGAGCTGTTGTGTCATATGGTGCACATGTTGGCGAAAACTGCATTATTGGCTCCAATGTGCATATTGACCACGAAACAATTATTGGGAGCAATAGCTATATTCGCAATGGAAGCAGCATTGGAAGCAATGTAAACGTTGCCTCTGAAAGTTACACCAACACCGGTGAGTGTATTCAATCGTTCACACAGTTCTAAAAAAAATGATGCGAAATTATATTTTATGTAAAGGGGAGAAAACTTTCCATTATTCGTGGGGGCTGTCAGCATGAAAATCCTGCTAATTAACCACTACGCAGGTTCTCCGGCCATGGGCATGGAATACAGACCATATTACATGGCTCGCGAATGGATAAAAGCCGGACACGAAGTCATCATTGTTGCAGCAACTTTTGCGCATGTACGTACTATTCAGCCGCAGACAAACAAAAATTTTCAGGAAGAAATCATTGACGGAATCACTTATTTATGGGAGAAAACACCAACCTATCAGGGTAATGGTGTAAAGCGCATTCTGAACATGTTCAGCTTTTATCGCAAATTAAAATGTCATGCACGGAAGCTGGCGCTAAAATACAGACCTGATGCAGTTATTTCGTCATCAACTTATCCGATGGATAATTATGCAGCGGCAAAAATTGTAAAGTTTTCGGGAGCAAAACATTTTTACGAAGTGCATGACCTGTGGCCGCTTTCGCCCATGGAGCTCGGCGGATATAAAGCCCGTCATCCATTTATCAAATACCTGCAAAGAGCCGAAGATTTCGCATATAAACACGCAGATGCCGTTATTTCCATGCTACCCAAAACTCTTGAATATATGCAGAGCCGGGGACTGAAGCCGGGAAAATGGTATTATATCCCGAACGGAATTAACATGGAAGAATGGTCGTGCAACACAACAGTTTCATCTGATGTCATTGCACGATTGAGTACCATTAGAGACAAATATTCATGCCTTATTGCATACACCGGGAGTATCGGAATCGCAAATGCCCTGACAACATTCATTGATTCAGCGCGATTACTTTCCAATGAGCATATTGCATTTATTATTGTCGGCAAGGGTCCTGAAAAGAAAACGCTGTTGCAACGTGCAGAAGGAATTGAAAATGTGTTTTTCTTTGATTCAGTGCCCAAACAGCAAATTCCGGATCTGCTATCTCGTTTTGATTTGTTGTATATAGGCTTGCAAAGGCAGTCTCTGTTTCGTTTCGGTGTTTCCCCCAACAAACTGTTTGATTACATGATGGCCGGCAAACCAGTGATTCAGGCCATCGATGCGGGAAATGATCCTGTTGCAGAATCGGGTTGCGGTATCAGTATTGAACCTGAAAATCCTCAAGCTCTTGCTGATGCAATAAAAACTATGATGAAAATGCCTTTCGAAAAAAGACAGGAAATGGGCAACGCGGGGAAAACCCATGTGCTTTTACATCACGATTACTCCGTTTTGGCTGACCGTTTCCTGAGAATTCTTTCTGATACAATAAACTCATGAAAGCAAACCGGCCATTTTTCTCATTCTTCTCAAAAGAAAATCTTTCGCTGGATTATGGAATCTTTTTGCTATTTATCCTTTTGTCTTTCTGTATCCCGTTTTACAAAAAAGTGACTCCACTGATTATTGTGGTATTGGCCGTGCTTTCAATTGTTCGGGTTATTGTCACTAAAAAATACAAACCTCAGCGATTCACGCTGCTTTCTGGGTTAAGTGCTGTTTTCTATTTTCTTTTTATTGCAGGACTTCTCAATACCGAACACCTTGACAAAGGCCTTTTTGATTTACAGGTGAAGCTTGTGTTTCTGGTCTTTCCTATCATATTTTTTCTTTCAGGATCAATATTGCTTGTTGAAAATAGATTTCGGAAAGTACTTGCCGCATTTGTGGCAGGAGCTTTTGCAAGCACACTTCTGTGCATTGGACATGCTGCTTACATTTCGCTGACAACCAATTTCACATTCGATCATTTCATTTATGCGGAGCTGTCGTTTCTGTTGCATCCTTCCTACTATGCCATGTATCTCAATCTGGCAATAGTCATTTGCTCGCTGCATCTTGAGAAAAAATGGAAAGTAATTTCCAGACCACAAAAAACTGTCATTGCCTCATTAATACTTTACCTGACTATTTTTATTCTTTTTGTCAATTCAAAAGCAGGCATCATCATCACCCTCATTACATTTCTGATTATAATGATTCGTTTGATGGTGGTAAAAAGAAAATTTGTTTTGGGAAGTGTTTTATTGATTATACTGTTTTCTTCTGTTGCAGTGATATGGACAACGGTTCCTTATGTAAAATCACGTTTTCAGGGCTTTTTAATTTCTGTTTCATCGTACGACAGGAATTTAAAAAATTCGAGTGAAGGTACAAGCGAAAGAATACTCGTTTGGAAAAATGCTTCTGTAGTTGCATTGGAGAAATTGCCATTTGGCGCTGGCACCGGCGACGTGAATGCTGCATTAAAAGAATGCTACGAGAAAAACGCTTTTGCGGAGGGTTCAAAAAGAGCGTTTAATGCACACAATCAATATCTGCAAACCACCATAGCAATCGGTATTCCGGGGCTTCTCAGTCTGTTGCTGATTCTTGCAATTTTATTGCGCAGAGGAATTCAAAAAGATCAGGGATTAATATTTTATTTTGCATTGATCGTCGCGCTGAATTTCCTGGTGGAATCCATGCTAGAAACCCAGGCCGGGACTGTGTTTACAGCTTTCTTTATTTCACTTTTCGGAATGAAGGAAATTTCTGAAAATAAAAACAATTCCGAAACCGGACTTTGAATTAACGGATCGGTGCACGGCGCCCGCATGGATTCGGGCATTGGGCGCAATTATGATCGCAGCGCCAAACATTGACAACCGGCTGAAAAGTGATACTGTGAACCGCAGTCCATTGCGAATAAGCTTTATCAGCAGTAACTGTCCGTATTTTCCAATAAAGCGGTTGGGTGCTGGCTTCGGTAAAACTCAGACTATAAACCGTGTCCTTTACCAAAACCGATTGAGCGGATTCAAAATTACTGTTCCAACTGTACATCAGCTCATAATTGTCGAAAGCGTTGGTATTATGCCAGGCAAACATCACGGATTGACCGTTTACAACCAGCTTATTGGCTGGAGAAAATACAGCCGGAGTATCAGGGAGTAAATTTTTTATCGAAGCATTCGCAAAATCAGCCGATCCTGGAATTACCATCGGTCTGGAGGCACTCACTTCGCTCGATTGCATTGAAACAAACCCTACAATGGCAATGACTGAAGTCAAAATAAAAAGTCCGGGCAACAGCCTCATTAAAAAAGAAATCGCTTTCACTTTCACGGTACAGAATTTTCTTAAAACCTTTCTTTGACAGTAAAAAAAGCGCAGGGTAAAATTATTTTCGAAAATTCAATATTTTTTCACAAAAAACCTCCGGAAAATAAAATTCCGGAGGCAAAAAATATCGATTTATATGAAATTGCTATTTCGTAGCTTTCACAACTTTAACTGATTCCGCCGCAGCTTTCAGCAATGGATTTGTTGACAATTTACTTCCGGTTGCCTGAACCATCCATACATCGGGAGTGAGACGACCCAATGAATAAATACGTGTCACTTCAGCCGCAAAATTCTTTCCTTTCAGGTGTTGTTCAAGCTGAAACTGAATCAGGTGGCCCAGTGGATAAGCCGATAAATAGAGCGGCGCATCAATCATGTGGCTATAAACAGCCAGAATGGTTTGATCCTTTATTCCAAACACCGGTGCATAATATTTGTTCCAAATGTCCTTAGCAATAATAATCACCTGCTCCTTCAATTCTTTTGGGGTTGCATCGGGGTGTTCATACATCCATTTCCATACATTCATATCCACCAGACTGACGCCCATAATTTCATACACCGACCATGCTATCTCAAGATTTTCATATTCATGCGCCAGCGGATCATTGTTTTTCATATCAAGTAATTGCAGGTCACGGCTCTGGAAAACAAAAGCAAGCGCCTCTGTGAAAGCGGTATTGGGAACACCATGCAGCATGTAATTGTCAACGAAATGAATCGAAATGGTTTGCTCAACATTGTGACCAAATTCATGCACTGCAATGTTGTATCCTTTGTAATT
>Ga0116152_10001861_pt1 | contig 17237 bp, 14 predicted proteins | sample AD_UKC119_MetaG_FD_89894 | JGI IMG/M metagenome (GOLD analysis project Ga0116152, IMG submission 89894) | Active sludge microbial communities of municipal wastewater-treating anaerobic digesters from Hong Kong - AD_UKC119_MetaG | ecosystem: Engineered > Bioreactor > Anaerobic > Digestate... | reverse complement strand
AAGCGGCGCTCTGTTTGGAGGGCCGTTTCTTTCTGCTTATTTGTTGCTTTGCTTTCCTTTGCCGCGCCGTATTGCGCCCTGGGCGCTCGCGGCGCTTGGTGTTTTGCCTCCGCCGGGCAGGGATTTCTTCCCTGCACCCTGCTTGACCCCTTTCGCTGCGGCGAGGGGGCAATACGTTAGGTTTGGATTACACGGTTTCCATTTGCCTCCGTTTTTTAGGCGGCGGCAGCTGGGCCAGCACGATACCCGCAAACACCAATAGGCAGCCCACCAGCTCGCGGGGCGACAGCAGCTCCCCCAGGATCACCCACTGCGCCAGCAGCGCGAACACGCTTTCCAGCGACATCAGCAGCGAAGCCAGCGCGGGCGGTGCATCCCGCTGGGCAATGATCTGCAGGGTGTAGGCCACGCCGCTGGAAAGCACGCCGGTATACACGATCGGCAGCCAGCCCGCCAGAATATCGCCCGGATGCGGCTGCTCAAACAGCAGCATCAGCAGGCTAAAGATGATAGCCGACACCAAAAACTGCAAAAAGCTCAGGCGCACACCGTCGGTCTGCGGGGAGAAATATGCAACCGCTAAAATATGGATGGTAAAACAAAACGCGCAGATCAGCTCCAGGATATCGCCGGTTCCGATGGTCAAAGTTTCGGTTACGCACAGCAAAAACAATCCCACTACGCAAAGCGCGACCGCACCCCATACCAGCCAGGGCACCTTATGCCTGAAAAATATGCCCACCAGCGGCACCAGCACGATGTACAGCGCCGTGATAAACCCGGCTTTGCCCGGCGTGGTATACAAAAGGCCGATCTGCTGAAACGCGATCCCCGCCGTGAGCGCCAAGCCGCACACCATGCCGCCCGTAAGCAGGCGGCGTTTCTGGTCCTTGGTCATGGTTTTGAAGGTTTGCACCTCTTTGCCGGGGTTGCGTTTTTTGGCAATGGCATCCAGCAGCTTGATGCAGGGCAGCAGCACCGCCGCTCCCAGCAGCAGCCGGACGGCGTTGAACGTAAACGGCCCCATGGCGTCCATCGCCACATCCTGCGCCACGAAGGCCGCGCCCCAGATCATGGCGGTCAGCAGGAGCATCAGGTTTGCCCGCAGTGTTTTTGTCATATCATTTCAATAGAGCGCCCGCAAAGCCGCGCGGCGCTTGTCTTTCATCATTTGATTTAACTTGTATTTCGTGATCGCTTACCTTTGATCGTCAATCGCGTTGATTTCGTTTACTCTGCGCTGATGGCGCTCGCCCAGAAAATGCGAGGTTAAAAATGTGCGCACAATCATCTTGGCAAGCTCGGTGCCCACTACGCGTGCGCCCATGGCCAGCATGTTGGCGTTGTTATGCTCGCGGCCCATCTTGGCGGAATAGGGCTCGGAGCAGATGCAGCAGCGCACGCCGTGCACCTTGTTGGCGGTCATGCCGATACCCTGACCCGTGCCGCACAGCACGATGCCCAGCTCACACTCGCCGCTGGCAACGGCGTCGGCGGCCATTTTGCCAAATACAGGATAATCCACGCTATCGTGGCTGAAGGTACCAAAATCCTTATATGGAAGGCCCATCTCGTCGAGAACCTCGAGTACGCTGGGCTTTAAATCTATCCCCGTATGATCGCATGCAACCGCAATCATCGAAATCATTCCTTTCCATCCAACAGGTCCGGTCTGCGTTGTTTTGTAATTTCCAGTGCCTGCTCGCGCCGCCATGCCGCAATCTCGGCATGGTTGCCCGACAGCAGCACCTCCGGCACCTCCAGTCCGCGATATTCCCGCGGGCGGGTATACTGCGGGTACTCCAGCAGGCTGCCGGAAAAGCTTTCGTCCTGAGCGCTCTGTTCGCTGCCCAGCACCCCGGGCAGATGGCGTGCCACGGCATCGATCAGCGTAAGCGCGGGCAGTTCGCCGCCCGTAAGCACAAAGTCGCCGATGGAAATTTCTTCATCCACCACCAGATCGATCGCGCGCTGATCCACGCCCTCATAGTGGCCGCAGAGGATGATGAGGTTTTCCTCTTCCTGTGCGATTTCCACCACTTTTCGCTGGGTAAGGGTTTGCCCGCGCGGGCTCATATAAATGCACTTGCCGGTATAGCCGCGCCCGCGCAGATCCTCCACGGCGTCCACGATAGGCTGGGCGGTCATCACCATGCCCGCACCGCCGCCAAATGGGTAATCGTCGGTATTTTTATGTTTGCGGTCGCTGTAAGGGCGGATATCCACGGGTTCGACCGTGAGCAGCCCTTCCTCGCGTGCGCGGCCCAGAATGCTGGCGGACAGCACGCCCTCGAGCATTTCAGGAAAGATCGTCAGAACGGCGATTTTCATACACGCCCACCTCCGCAAGCACGCTCTCGTCCAGCACCATGCGGTCCTTTGTGATACGCTTTACCAGTTTTTTCAGGTGTGGAGCCATCATGGGGCCTTCGGGCGTATCAAACACCAGCACATCGGTACCGCCGGGCTGCAGCACATCGGTCAGCGTGCCGATGGCGCTGCCCTGCGTGTCCACAGCATTGAGGCCAATCAGGTCGACAAGGAAAACCTCGTTTTTCTGCAGCTTGCGGGCATGCGCGCGATCCACGTACAGCTGCGTACCGCGCAGGGCTTCGGCGGCGTCACGGTCACAAACGCCTTCCAGCGTCAGGTACACGTCCGCACCCGAAAGCCGTGCGTGCAGCACACGCACGGGGGCGTAGTCCGCCCCGTGCTTCATCCATGCCGCCTGCAAGGTTAAAAAGCGGGAAGCATCGCCCGTTTCATCATACAGCTTTACTTCGCCCTTCAGTCCCTGCGGCTTTACGATGGTGCCCAGCAGCAAGTAATTCTTCATTGAATTTCAACGAACACGGGCTTGCCGCCCTTGGCCGTTGCGGCGCGCACCACGGCACGGATGGCCTTGGCGATGCGGCCCTGCTTGCCGATCACCTTGCCCATATCCTCCGGCGCTACATGCAGCTCCAATATGATCGCCTCCGGCCCTTCCGTTTCATCTACGGTAACGGCATCCTTGTTATCCACCAGGGACTTGGCGATGTAGGTTACCAATTCTTTCATACGGATCAGCCCTCGAGAATGCCGCTCTTCTTGAGCAGGGTACGAACGGTATCGGTCGGCTGTGCGCCTTCGCCCAGCCATTTTTTGGCGGCTTCGGCATCAATGTTGATGGTGGCGGGGGTGGTCATGGGATCATAGTAGCCGATCTCGGCGATGTTGCGGCCGTCACGCGGGCTGTTGATGTCCGCTACCACCACGCGGTAGAAAGGCTTTTTCTTCATGCCCATTCTCTTGAGTCGAATTTTAACCATTGTTGTGTTCCTCCTAATTTGTTGTGTTTTTATCGTAATGTGGAATGAGGTATGAGGTACGAGAAATGGCGGTGCGGCTGCCTGCGCAGCCGATTGATTTCAGATCTAAGATTGCAAAGCAATCTTTTCCGCCATTCCTAGTTCCTCATTCCTAATTCCTCATTAACTCCGTCCTCGTTATCGCATATTGCGCATCATATTGCGCATATTTCCCTTTTTCATCATCCGCTTCATCATGGTGCGGGCCTGCTCAAAACGGTTCATGAGAGCGTTGACATCCTGCACGGTGGTGCCGCTGCCCGCGGCAATGCGCTTACGGCGGGACGCGTTGAGGATGCTGGGATTGCGGCGCTCCTTCTGGGTCATGGAGCAGATGATAGCCTCCGGCTTTTTGAGCGCGCTTTCGTCAAAGTCGTCGGTTTTGATCTTCGCGCCGCCGGGGATCATGCTAAGCAGGCTTTCGATGCCGCCCATCTTTTTCATCTGGCGCATCTGATCCAGAAAATCGTTCAGGTCCATGTCGCCGGGTTTGCGCTTGAGCATCTTTTTGGCAACGTCGGGATCGGTAAGCTCCTGCGCCTTTTCGATCAGCGTCATCACGTCGCCCATGCCCAGGATGCGCTGCGCCATGCGGTCGGGATGGAAGGGCTCGATATCGGTCAGCTTCTCGCCGATGCCGGAGAACTTGATCGGCTTGCCGACCACGGCCTTGATGCTCAGCGCCGCGCCGCCGCGCGTGTCGCCGTCGAGCTTGGTCAGGATCACGCCGTCGATACCGAGCTTTTCGTCAAAGGTCTTGGCAACGTTCACGGCGTCCTGTCCGGTCATGGCGTCAACCACGAACAGGCACTCCTGCGGCTTTACCTTTTCCTTCACGCGGCGCAGCTCGTCCATCAGCTCGTCGTCGATGTGCAATCGGCCCGCAGTATCGATAATCAGCACGTCGCGGCCGTAATCGCGGCAGTATTCCACGGCTTGCAGCGCGGTTTTTACGGGGTCCTGCGTGCCCTTTTCAAACACGGGCACGCCCGCCTGCTCGCCCACCACCTGCAGCTGCTTGATGGCGGCCGGCCGGTAGATATCGCACGCGGCGAGGCAGGGCTTTTTACCCGTTTTTGCCAGATATTTGGCCAGCTTCGCGGCCATGGTGGTTTTGCCGGCGCCCTGCAGGCCGCACAGCATATAAATGGTAGGAACGCTTGACGACCATGTGAGCCTGGCCTGCTCCGCGCCCATCAGCGCGGTCATCTCCTCGGAGACGATCTTAATCACCTGCTGGCCGGGCGTAAGGCTTTCCATCACCTGGCGGCCTACGGCGCGCTCGCTGATCTTCTTGCAGAAATCCTTTACCACAAGGTAGTTTACGTCGGCTTCCAGCAGCGCCACGCGCACCTCGCGCACGCCTTCTTTAACCATTTGCTCGTTCAGCTTTCCGCGAGCGGTAAACTTGGAAAGCGCCGTATTCAGCTTCTGGGTCAGGCCTTCAAATGCCAAGGGTTTCACCCTCCTTATCGCGTCGTTTCGGGTGGGTTGCCGGGATTGGGTTTCGCGGCTTTGGGGAATATGATGGAGTTTGGTCATGAGAAATGGCGGAAAGATTGCTTGTGCAATCTTGAATGAATATGTTTGATGGTTTGCTATCGATCAAGGTCGTCCAGCAGGCGCAGCAGGATGTCGCGGCAGGCGGTTTGCTCGTTTTGCTCCAGCTTCTGCAGGGCGGTTTCCAGGCCGGTTTCTATGGCAAGCGTTTGCTCCGCCAGATGCAGCGCGGCCTCGCATTTTCTAAGCTTGTGCTCGGCGCGGGTAATGAGCTCGTGCACGTTTTGGCGGCTGACGTCCATCTGCCCCGCGATCTCCGACAGGGACTGGTCCTCGCCCGAGTACAGGCGCACGGCCGTGCGCTGCTTATCCGTCAGCAGTCCGCCGTAGCACGCATACAGCGTACCCAGCTCCACCCGTGCCTCAAATGCATCCGCCACTTTGTGCCTCCATACTGTCAACCGTTATCCATTGACAGCCTAGCGAGCATACCATGCCCTGCGCTTTCTGTCAAGTGTTTGGGCTTGCTCAGGCTTGCATTACAAAAACAGCCCCCGTGTTCCTGAGCAAGGAACACGGGGGCTTTGCAGCAGCTGTCCGTGCGTCGGATTATCCCTTAACGCCGGCCTGTACGGAGATGCCTTTGAGGAAATAGTTTTGCGCAATCAGGTACAGCAGGAAGGGCGGAACCATGGAAACCAGGCAGGAAGCAATCAAGTGCGCCCACTTCTGCTCGTATTGGCCCATCAGCAGCTTCAGCCCCGCGGTGAGCGTTTGGTTATCCGCGTCGGTCATCACGATCGTGGGCCACAGGAAGTCGTTCCATGCCGCGTTGAAGGAAAACAGACCAACCACGATCAGCACCGGCATAATGGAGGGCACGATGATATGCAGGTACACCTGAAAGCTGTTGGCGCCGTCGATGATGGCGGCCTCGTCCAGCGCTTTGGGGATGCCCTTCATAAAGTTGCGGATCAGGAAGATGTTGAACACGCCGGCCATGTACGGCCAGATCAGGGCGTTTAAGTTGTTAATCCAGCCCAGCGCATTGGAAATGCGAAACATCGGCAGGATGGACACAACGTTTGGGAACATGCTCATGTACATCAGCGTCCAGAAGATAGCGTTGCCGCCCTTGAAGTCGAGGCGCTCGTACGCATAGGCGGACAGGGAAGCAATCACCGTGATGCCCAAAGTCTGGCCGATGGCCACGATAAAGGAGTTTTTGAACATCACCGGAAGGTTGGCGATCGTGTTGGTGCCGGAGCCGCCTACCAGCAGCTCCACATAGTTCACCGCCGTCCACTGCCGGGGAAACAAGCGGGTGATATAATCCCACGGCCCCTGCAGATTGGCAAAGGAGGTGATGAAGTCGGAATCATACTTAAAAGAGTTCAGCACCAGCCACAACACCGGTATGATCCAGAAGATGCCCAGGATAGCCAAAAAGGCAAAGCCCAGGTGTTTTCCCATTTTTGATGCTTTCATCGGTTGTTCCTCCTTTCCTTATTCGGGTGCGTTGGCCCGCATCAGGCGGATCTGCACATACGATACCGCCATAATACACAGCCCCAGCACCAGCGCCATGGCCGCGGATATACCTGCCACCTGCTTTTTACGGCGTTTTCATAGATATACATCAGCAATACGGCGTTGGATTCTCCGTTGGAGAAGCCGGTCAGGATCAACGGCTGGCCATAAATATTAAATTGCGCGATCACGGACATGATCAGCGTATACATCAGCGGATAGCGGATGCCGGGGATAATAATATGAAGGAATCGCTGCCATCCGTTTGCGCCGTCTACCGCGGCGGCCTCAAAATGATCCCGCGGAATGGACGCCAGCGCACTTTGGTAGATGACCATGTTGAAGCCGGCACACCACCATACGGTGACGACCACCAGCATAATCCAGGTATAGGGCGGCGTAAACCAGTCGGCCGTCGAGCCGAACAGCTTGTTGACCATGCCATAATCCAAATTAAACACATACCGCCATGTAAGCGTGACCGTGGTAATCGACATCAGACTGGGCAGATAGTACAGCGCCTGAAAAAACTTATTGCCGCGGCACTTCGTATTCAGCGCCACCGCCAGCGAAAGCGGCAGGGCGATGCACAGCGGAACCGAATATATAACAAATTTTATCGTATTCCAAAGGCCGTTGCGTAATTGCTTATAATAGGTATTTCCCGAATTGAATAAGATCGTTTTAAAATTATCCAGGCCTGTAAATACAGGCTCATTGAAAAGATCCCAGCGGGTGAAGGCGGCGTATACGCCGTAGATGGCCGGGGTTACAAAGAATATAACAAAAAACAGCAGGTGCGGGCCGATATAAGCATAGGGAAGCAGCTCCCGCTTCAGCCTGCGCTTATCAATATCCGTTCGCAGCGGCGGCTTGACCAGCAGCACGGTCAGCCCCGCACAGGCAAGCGCGAAGTAGACCGTCGGATCAAACGTGGTGTCGATCGCCTTAAGGTCCCGTTTCCTGAAGGAAATACCCAGGTCTTTCAGCTGTGCCTTGATCGGCGTGTACATCGTAGCGTTTGTCTTATCCCCGGCAAACAGGATGATAAACAGGCCAAAGCACACAAAGGATACAGCGGCAAAAAGCATGCCGACACTTGCCTGCTTTTTCGCCGTTGCAAGCAGGGCGATCAGCATGGCACACAGCGATAACGGAAGCAGCAGCGTGCAGGCGCTGGTAAGGGAAAAGAGCACTTTCGGCAGCGACATGCTCACCGCGACCGTCGTCTCCTTTACGGTTGCGGTGGCGGCAACGCCGCTGATCGCAAACAGCACCAGAAACGCAAGGCCGGAAATTCCAGCCCATTTGGAACGTGCCATACGACACCTCTTTTCTATAAGCTGACGCCGGAAGCGTACCTCCGGCATTCACGGCGGAAAGCAGGAGAGCGTATCTCTCCTGCCTTCCGCTGCATACGGTTGGAGTTATTTTACTGCGCGGCGATCGCGTCGTTGATTTCCTGATCGATCTGCGCCAGCGCGTCGTCAATGGAGATGGTGCCGTCCACAAAGTCCCAATTTACGTGGCCGATCGCGGTATCAAACAGGCCCCAGTACTTGTAGGAGTAAATGGCCAGCTCGTCGGCACGGTCGGGATCCGCCAGGAATGCCTGCGGCATTTCGAGGAACTCGGGATAATCGTTGATGGACAGATGCGCGGGGCACATGCCGGCGTTCTTTGCCCAGGTCAGGGAGTGCTCGCCCATCCAGTTGATGAACTTCGCCACAGCGAGGTCTTCCTCCTCGGTGCGGTTTTCATCGGCAAACTGCACGAAGTTATGGGACGAGGTCCAGTTTGCGCAGGTTTCGGGATCGTAGCAAACGCTGGGGAGCATGCCGAAGTTGATGCCGGCATCCACGGCGGCAGCCTTCATCCAGATGCCTTCCGCCCACACCAGCAGCTCGCCGCTGTAGAACTTGGAGGAATAGTCGGTGTTCTTGTCGGTGGTATAGCCGTCTTCCCAAAGGGATTTCATCGTTTCGTAAACGGTCTTCATGTTCTCATTATCGATGCAGGGGGTTACACCGTCTTCGCTGAGGGTGCAGTTGGGATCCAGCGTGCGTAGAAGCTGAGGATCTGTGCGCGGATCCAGCCCAGATCATAGATCTCGCCTTCATAGCCCTGCTCACGGGCTTTGTCGCCCAGTTCACGAAGCTCTTCAAAGGTCAGGTATCCGTCTTCCACATAGCTGTTGAGATCGTACTGGTCAAAGAGGTCCTTGTTGTAATAGGTCACATAGGAGTGAACGTCCAACGGAATGCCGTAGTGCTCGCCGTCGATGTCGGATCGGGCCCACGCTGCGCTGTTGTAGTTTTCTTCCACAACACCGGCTTCTGCCAGCAGATCCATATCATAGGCATAGAGCATATCCTTATCCACGAAGTCCGGAATACGCTCGATATGCACAATGGTAACATCCGGGATGCCGGTGCCTGTCTGCACCGTCAGCGGGATTTTCTGGTAGAGGTCGTCGGCAGCCATCGGCGTATGGTTGACATACACCTCATCCTGCGAGGCATTGAATTCATCGACCATGGACTGCATCGTTGCGCCGTCGGCGCCGGTGAATACCGACCAATAATCGATCTGGATGGGTTCGGCCTGAACTGCGGTAACCATAAACACCACAAGCAGCAGGCACAGTCCGAAAGTGAGCTGTTTTTTCATAATGAAATTCCTCCTTTTCTTTATTTATAACGCTTTCGTCAAGCGATTATAAATTTCAAGCTTTATTCCGTATCGTCGGAAGCCTTGCCGGGATCGCAATTCAAGCGGCGTATGCGTTCCACATCCATCTTGGGCTTGCGGTCGGGCGTCAGCAGACCGTTGATCTCCTGCATTACGTCGGTCAATTGGGTATAGCAGTAGCCGCAGCCGTACGCAAGCCGGCGGATGACGCTGGTCTGTCCCTTGAATCGGGCAAAAAACGCGTCCTCGCTCGTCACCTTATCGTGATAGCCCCAGGTCTCCAGCCCGTTCATCTCGCCCTGCTCTCCCTGATTGGCAAAGGCAATGCCGCCGTATTCGGTAACGAAGAACGCCTCTTTGCCGGTCGGCGTTTCCGACTGTGCATAGCAGAAATGTACGTCGCAGCCGTGCTTTTCCACCTCGTCGCGGCTGGCAAAGTGCGCCTTCATCGTGCTTTCATCCGCGGTGTAGTCGTGCAGCGCGCAGATATCGGTGGTGGTCTGCTCCCAGCCGTCGTTGGCCGAGCACAGGCGCGTGCCGTCCAACGCCTTAGTCATGTGGTACAGCATACGGCCGGTCGCCTGCTGGCGCGGATCGGTATAGATCTGCTGCACGCCCCAGCTTTCGTTCAGCGGCACCCAGGCGATAACGGAGGGGTGGTTGAAATCACGATCGATCGCGTACATGAGCGTATCGGCCAGGTTGCGCACGCTTTCGTCGGTAAACATGTATACGCTTGGGATCTCTTCCCACACCAGCAGGCCCATGCAGTCGGCCCAGTAATAGTAGCGCGGGTCCTCCAGCTTTTGATGCTTGCGGGCGCCGTTGTAGCCAAGCTCCTTCGTGAGACGGATATCGGTCCGGATCGCTTCGTCGCTGGGCGGGGTGAGCAGCGAATCCGGCCAGTAGCCCTGGTCCAGAATCAGCCGCTGGTACAGGGAAAAGTTGTTGAGGTATACTCTGCCGTCGCGCACCTCCACCTTGCGCATGCCGAAATAGGTAGTTACATGGTCCTCCGCACGCCCGTCCGCCAGCACACGGACCGACAGATCATACAGTGCGGGATCCCAGGGCGACCAGAACCGCACATATCCCAGGCGGACCTGGTTGGACATATCCACCGGCACGGACGTAATGCGCCCCGGGGCGGAAACCGACAGCGTGCGGATTACCGTTCCCTCAAACGAAACGGCCAGCTCCAGCGTCAACGGGCTGTCGGGCGCACGATCCAGCGCGATTTCGGCGGTGAACATATGCTTGTCGATATCCGGCGTTACGTGGATCTGCGTGATAGCGTACGCCCCCACCGCTTCCAGATACACCGTTTGCCAGATGCCGCTTACGGGCGTATACCAGCACTCGAACAATCCGCGGTTCCAATACTGCTTGCCACGGGGCTGCGTGCAGTCCGGATCATCCTGCACGCGCAGGCAAAGGTCGTTTTCTCCCGGGCAGAGGAAGCGGGTAATATCCAGCGCAAAGGGCGTATATCCGCCCACATGGCCGCCGGCCAGCGCACCGTTTACATACACGCTGCACCGATAGTCAACCGCGCCAAAGCGCAGCAGCACCCGTTGGCCCTGCATCGTTTGGGGCACGGTGAAGCTGCGGCGGTACCAAAGCACCGGGTGAATCTCGTCCGTAGGTCCGATACCGCTCAGCCCGGACTGATAGCAAAACGGCACGGTAATCTGCTGTTCAAAGTTTTTGTCCGGTTGCTGCCATCCCTTTGCCAGGCCGATGTTCTCATCGTCAAACGAAAATTGCCATTCGCCATTGAGGTTGAAATAGGTGTCCCGCATAAAATCGGGACGCGGATGTTCCGGTCGCGGTACGAAGCTGGTTTCCGTGGCTGTCATAGTAATCCTCCCATCAGGAATGGCCGAATACGTGTTATAATCCTGCATTATTACAAATATCCTGTAGTTAATAAAGCGAATATTTGCAAATAATTGGGGTAATGCGGCGCTATTTCTTCCATTTCTTACAGGCTTAATCCTATCACGCAGTAATTTATCTGTCAACAATTTTGCATTAATCCATTTAACCTGTAATTATCACTTTGCTTACTCTAAACTTTTTGCAGGCAAAAATACCCATCCGATTCGGTGAATCAGATGGGCAAAAGCTCCGTATGCATACTGTTTTCACGGCAGATGCCGCCAGGGCCTCGGCCCCGCGGTGATCGTTTATGCCGTTTCGGACGGTGCTTGTTCGTGCGGCTCATCCTTGATCTGATAGCCGACACGCATCACAATAGGCTGTGTGTAATCGCCGAATTTTTCGCCGAACAAGTTCAGCCCGCCGACATTTTGCGCATCTGCAGGCACCTCGATCCGCACGGAAATGTGATCCTTGCTTTCCAGCTGAAGGGATGCCAGCGTAACGTCGCTGATCGGCATGTTTTCCAGATAACTGCCGTTGGCGTCCACCCGCCAGGTTTTCAAAAACCCATACTGCGTGGAAGAATCGCTCCACCATCCCGGGGTATTTTTGCCATGGCGGCCGCCGCAGTCACAGGGGCAGGTCCACATGCCCAGCCGCTGGCCGTTAATGGACACCGCGATATCGCTCTTCCACGGATCGCGGTACATGGGCGCTTCGGAACAGATTTCAAAGGATACCTCTATCCAGTTGACAATAATGCGCTTCATAAACAGCAGGGAAAAATCGTACTCCAGATAGCCCTGCCGAAACCAGATAATCTGCGCGCCAAAGCGCTGGGGCAGGTAAAAGGACGCGGCGTTATCAATCTCGCCGATATAGGTCTGCTCGCTGGCCAGGCCGCATGTGGTTTTGATGCTGCCGGCCTTGCTGTAGCCGCCGATCGGCATTTCCAGCGAGATAATGCTGCTGTTGGACACATTCCACGCCGGTTCCAGCCTGACGGAAAACGAATCAAGCCTCCGGCTGCAGATCTTCATCGCGCCGCGCTGGCCAGGCTGCATTTCCGAGCGGATCAGTCCGGCTTCCTCCAGCACCTTTACCGCCAGGGCCGCCGTGGACATCGGAAGGTTTAACCGGCTGGCGATTTCGCCCACGTTCATGCTCGATTTGCCCAAAACGCACATCACGTCCACCCGGGTAGGGGCGGACAGCGCGCGAGCCACTTCACACAGCACCTTTGGATCATCTACGGACAGCTCCGCATGCTTGCCTTCAAAATCGATCATAATCAGCCGTTTCTCCTCTTCCGCCGTATTCCGGCCAGACTAGCGAACCGGTATCCCGGCCGCCCAATATGTCTATCATTATACCGGAAATTACAAATTGAGCAAGATGAGGGATCGCGCCGATGTCCAAGCCGGCTTTTACCGGAGTTTTCTCCCACCATCGGCGGGCCGCGCAAGCATTGTCAATCCCTCCAATATCTGCTATATTGGACAGCATAGCGGCAGGAGCCCCACACACCGGGCAGCCCGCTGTATATCGGATACAGGGAGAGGGAGCGTCCTATGATCGGAACCCTTGTCAACGTGGCGGCTATCGTGGCGGGAACAGTATTGGGCGTGCTGCTGAAGCGCGGAATATCGGAAAAGGCGCAGACGGTGGTCATGCAGGGCATCGGGCTGTGCGTGCTGGTGATCGGCATTATGGGCGCAATCACCACCGAGATCCCGCTGCTGCTGGTGATCAGCGTATCGCTGGGCGGATTTTTAGGCACGGTGATCGGGATCGAGCGCAGGCTGGACGCCTGGGGCGAGCGCACACAGGCGCGCTTTCACAAAGAGGGCGGCGTGCCCTTTGCCGAGGGACTGGTAACGGCGACGATCACGTTTTGCGTGGGCGCGATGGCGATATTGGGCTCCATCCAATCGGGCCTTCACCACAATTACCAGCTGCTGTTTATCAAGGCGGCGCTGGACGGCTTTTTTGCGATGATGCTGGCTACCAAATTCGGACTCGGGGTAGCGCTCAGCGCCGTTCCGGTGCTCATTTACCAGGGTGCGATCACGCTGGGCGCGGGCTTTCTTGCGCCGCTGCTGACCGATGATATAATGACGGAGGTCTCGGCGGTCGGCGGCGTGCTGATCGTGGGGATCGGATTCAATCTGCTCAACATCAAGAAAATCCACGTGGGCGACATGCTGCCCGCCGTGCTGATCCCGCCGCTGTATCTTCTGCTGGCACAGCTGTTTTAACAAAAAGCATGACAGCTATCAGTTTCCGGCCGATCGCATCTGCTGATGTGTCCTCCGCAGTTCAGCACCGATTGTCGTCGATGTTGAAGTATCGGTCTTTATCTGTGCTGTCACCGAAAATATCGTTACAAAAGCACTGACCGGCAGCATTAAACACCTGTAGGGCGAAGCAAAGCCTTCAATCCCCGCACATACTATAAAAATTTTCATCAGTACCGAAAACAGCGTTGCCGTGCGGATTGCCGCATAGCACGTATTACCCGCGCAGCAGATATTTGCGCAGTTTGATTCCGGCCCCGATCAGCAGGGCGGACAGCAGCGCAATCGCAGCAAGCAGCGGCGGTGAAACGGCGTTGTCGGAGGTTTGGGGCATATCGAAGATTGTCAGCGCATAGTCCGCGGTCTGCGATTCATAGGTATAGGTGATCGTGGTTGTGCCTTCCTGGCGCGCCGTAAAGGTGTTTTCGTCCCTCGTAAGATATTTGCTGTCAAACGTCCAGCTTCCGCCCGCAAAATTCGGCGTAAGCGTGACGGTCTGTTTGGTTTGTACGGTTCCGCTGTTTATGGAGGGCGTAAGCGTCAGCATTTCTGCCGTAACGGAGAAGCTTGCCGTATCGTCCTCGCCCGCAAACGCGCTTGTGATCAGCAGGTCGGCCAGCCGCTGCAGCGGGCTGCGTTTTGCGACGAGACCTGCGTCAACCGTATACGTAACGATGGATGTTCCGGTTTTCAGCGGCGTAAACACATTGCCGCTGCGGGAAAGATACGCGGAATCAAACTCCCAGTATCCGCCGTCCACGCTGGGGGTAAGCGTGATGGAGCACCCCATGCACACCCTGCCGTCCGACGATGACGGCACAAGCCTCACCCTGTGTTCCACCGTGATATCACAGGTTGCTGTATAGCTGCCGTCAACCGTGGTTACGGTGATAACGGCCGTGCCTTTTTGAACGGCGGTTACGATGCCAAACGCATCCACGGTGGCAACGTCCGGATCGGAGCTTGCATAAAGCACGTCCTGCACATCGGCATCCTCGGGCGATACGGCAGCCGTCAGCGTAACGGTATCATTATCGGTGTCCTCGTCGCCGACGACCAGCGTGGCGGCCGTGGGCGAAACCGCAACCCCTGTTGCCCGTTGGCTGACCGTAACGGCGCAGGTCGCAGTAAATCCGCCGTCGGCGGTTGTAAGCGTAATCGTCGCCGTGCCCGCTTTGACCGCCGTTACGATGCCGGACACGCTTACCGTGGCAACGTCCGTATCGGAGCTTGCGTAGGAAACGGTTTGGTTTGTCGCATCGGAGGGCGTAACGGTGGGTGTCAGCGTCACGGTATCATTGCCGGTTTCCGCGTCTCCCAGCACCAGCACCGCGGTGTCGGGCGCCACGCTTACGCCCGTTACGCGCTGCTCCACCGTGATCGCGCAGGTATCGGTATAGCCGCCGTCCGTGCTTGTGGCCGTGATGGTTGCCGTGCCGGCCTTGACCGCCGTTACGACGCCTGTGGCGCTCACCGTGGCAACGCCCGTGGCGGAGCTTGCGAAGGTTATGCCCTGCTCGTCGGCGTCATCCGGCGATACGGCCGCCGTCAGCGTCAGGGTATCGTTGGCGGTATCCGCATCGCCCAGCACCAGCGTGCCCGACGACGGTGAAACCGTGATCCCCGTCACCTTCTGGTCCACCGTAACGGCGCAGGCTGCGGTAAATCCGCCGTCTTCGGTCGTCACGGTAATCGTCGCCGTGCCTGTTTTAATCGCCGTCACTACGCCGGCCTGGCTTACCGTGGCAATATTTGGATCGGAACTTGCGTAGGAAACAGCCTTATTTGTCGCATCGGAAGGGGTAACGGCCGGTGTCAGCGATACGGTATCGTTAGTCGCATCACCGTCATCCAATACCAGTGTGGCGGTCGTCGGCGATACGCTTACGCCTGTTACGCGCTGCTCCACCGTGATCACGCAGGTATCGGTCAGTCCACCGTCCGTGGTGGTAACCGTGATGGTTGCCGTGCCCGCCTTAACTGCCGTCACGATGCCCGCGGCGCTCACCGCGGCAACGCTTGTATCGGAGCTTTCGTAGGCTACCGACCGGTCATCGGCATTGCTGGGCAAAACAGTGGCCGTAAGCGCAGCGGAATCGTTGCCGGTATCCGCGTCACCCAATATCAGCGTTTGTAACTCCGGCGACAGCGTAACGCTCGATACGCCGGTATAGCCGGTTATCACGCAGGTATCGGTATAGCCGCCGTCGGTTGTGGTTACGGTGATTGTGGCCGTGCCGGAACCCGTGCACGTTACGACGCCCGCCGCGTCCACCGCAGCGGCGCTTTCGTTGGAGCTTTGGTAGGCTACGGACCGGTCGGACGCATAGGCGGGCAGCACCGTTACGCTCAGGGACAGCGTTTCGCCGGTGCTCGCGTTCAGCCGTGCGCTTTCCGGCGACAGGCTGACGCCGGTCACGGGAACGCTGTCGCTGATATAGGCGTACGCCGTACCGCTCCAGCTGTCGGGCACGGGAATATCGTACGCCACGTGGTCGGTAATGGTTTCGGTGTCATAAAAAGAAGTGCTGATGCCGTCGTTTCTGTCCGACAGGCGATTGTTTTTCAAAAACACGATGCTCGAGCCGCCGATATTCACCTGCAGGGTGCCGTCCGCATCGCTGCCGTAGCGTCCGTAGCCGATATCGTTGGCATAGGTCGCGTTGCCCTCGGCATACACCCGGCCGCCGGTGATGTTGATGGCGGAGCAGACGGCGTACTCGTCGCCGCCGATGCCCGCGTCCGACGTGCTTCCGTTTTTGGCGTAAACCACGCCGCCGCTGATGCTGATCTCATTCACGGTGCCGCTCTTGCCGCAGCCGATGCCCACACCGCCGCCATAGCCCGCGGTAACGGTTCCGCCGGAAATGCTGATCGTGCCGACCGCGGAGAATTCGCCGCCGCCGATGCCCGCACCGTCGCCGCTGCCGCCTTTTGCCGTCACGGTGCCGCCAACAATGCTGATAGCGTTGATCCCGGCGCTCGCGCCCGAGCCGCTGCCGATGCCGGCGCCGTCATCGCCGCCATAAGCGGTGATCGTGCCTCCGTTTACGGTGACCGATCCGCCCGATCCGTCCTGGCCGCCGCCGATGCCCGCGGCGTCGCTGCCGCCGTATACATACACCGTTGCGCCGTCAATCGTAATCGCGCCCAGCGTCTGCCCGCTTCGCGAGCCGATAGCGGCAGCCTGGCTGGTTACATCCGCATACAGCATGCCCGTACCGTCGATCGTCAGGGCTGTGCCGCTTTCCACCACCACCGCAGGCGCGTTTTGGGTATAGATGTAGCTGTTGTCCGTCAGCGTCAGCTTATTGTCCACGCCTGTAAAACTGATGCCGTAGACGCCCACGCTGCCGGAATTGCTGATGTTGATACCGTCAATTTCCAGGTCCGCACCGCTGGTCAGACAGGTAATCTGGTATTTGGTTTTGGCTGCGGTGGATGTCTGGATCAGTTTCACATGGCCGGTCGTGCTGACCACGATATCCGCTTCCACGCCCATGTCGTCCAGATCATAGGTTCCGGCCTGGGTGATTTCATCGTACACGTGAACCAACAGGCTGTTGCTTTGGCACGGCATGCCGCTGGTCAGCACCGATTCGTTAATCTTGACATTCAGGCTGAAGTGCTCGTCAATATCCGTGGTGCAGCCAAGCGTAAGGCGCGCATGCGTGGAATCGATATAGGTTACGGCGCCGATCGATACGCCGCTTTCCGCGGCTTCGCTGTTGAGCGCAAACATGCCGGTGGTCAGCGCGGAGGTTTTGAAGGAGTCGTCGGCGACTGTGACCGTTACCTCCATGCCGTTGAGATTGGTCTCCGTGATGCTGGCTGTTGTGGAAATGGTCGTCGTCGGCTCTGTGTAAATAACTTCCAGATACGGTTTCATGCTGCTTTCGCAGGAATACAGCGTAAGGCAAACGGGCGGGCTGGTGAACGAATCCAGTACCAGCGTTATATATTGGTCGCCGCTATATTCGCTTTT
>Ga0116152_10001860_pt1 | contig 17243 bp, 14 predicted proteins | sample AD_UKC119_MetaG_FD_89894 | JGI IMG/M metagenome (GOLD analysis project Ga0116152, IMG submission 89894) | Active sludge microbial communities of municipal wastewater-treating anaerobic digesters from Hong Kong - AD_UKC119_MetaG | ecosystem: Engineered > Bioreactor > Anaerobic > Digestate... | reverse complement strand
GGCCACCTTCCGGACCTTCGCCGGTCGGGTGTGGTCGGTGCCCGGCGACTTCGCCACCGTCGAGGCCGACGGAGCGATCACCCTGTTGGGCCGTGGGTCGGTGTGCATCAACACGGCGGGGGAGAAGGTCTACCCGGAGGAGGTGGAGGAGGCGCTGAAGCTGCACCCGGCGGTGCAGGACGCCAACGTGGTCGGACTCCCCGATGACCGCTGGGGACAGGCCGTGACGGGGGTGGTCGAGCTGGTGGGTGGTGCCGAGGACTCCGAGGAGCTGCGCGCCGAGATCGTCGCGTCGACCAAGGAGCACCTGGCCGGCTACAAGTGCCCCAAGCATCTGGTGGTCGTCGAGCGGATCCGGCGGGGCCCGAACGGCAAGGCCGACTACCGCTGGGCGACCGACACCGCGGTCGCCGCCACGTCGTAGACCGCCGACGCGGTCCGGCCGTTCGGCCGTTCGGCGGTTCGGCGCCGCGGCGGCCCGGTCAGGCCGGCTGGGTGCTGGTGCCGACCCAGCCGAGCATCGCCTGCTCCAGCTCGGCGACGCGCCCGGGCAGGGCCTCGAAGCTGACCGGCTCGGACAGGTGCAGGCCCTGGGCCAGGTCGCAGCCCATGTCGTGCAGCATCTCCAGCGACCGCACGTCGGCCACGCCGTCCGCGGTGACCGGCAGGCCCATCGAGTGCGTCACGCCGATCGCCCAGTCGACCGACTCGGCGTCGGTGGGTACCGACGCGATCGCCGTGGTGTAGCCGCGGTCGATCTTGATGCCGGTGACGGGCAGCGACTTCAGCGCGTCGATCGACATGAACCCGGTTCCGAAGTCGTCGACCACCACCCCCAGGCCGAGTCCGCGGAGGTGCTCGATGACGGTCCGGGCCCGGTCCAGGTCTTCGGTCAGATCGCTCTCGGCGAGCTCGACCTCGAGCACCCCGGCGGGCAGCTCGCCGGATGCGAGCAACAGGTCGAGGAACGACAGCAGGCTGTCTTCGCGCAGGCTGCGCATCGAGAGGTTGGTGCTGACGGTGATGGCGTCGCGGTCGCGGCCGATGCGTTCGGCGGCCCGGGCCGACTCGCCGATCACCCACCGGGTCAGCGGCTCGACGAGCCCGGACCGCTCGGCCAGCTCCAGCAGCTCGGCCGACAGGTGGGCGCCGTGGGCGACGCGCTGGCGGTGCAGCAGCGCCTCGACCTTGGTGACCCGGCCGGTGCGCAGGTCGACGACCGGCTGGTAGCGCAGCTCGAGCTCCTGGTTGGCCAGACCGCGGCGCAGCTCGGTGAGCAGCCCGACCCGGCGCATGGTCGTTCGCTCCTCCGCGGGGTCGAACACCGCCAGCGGGTCGGCGGATGAGCGGGCGTGGCGCAGGGCCCCGTCGGCGGCCTGCAGCAGGGTGCCGGGGTCGAGGCCGTGCTCGGGGGCCACGGCCGCCCCGACCGTGCACGCGACGTGGCGCAGGTCGCCGTCGACGTCGAGCGGACGGTCGAGCGCGTCGCGCACCAGTCGGGCCCGGTCCAGCGCCGAGTCCCGGTCGGGGTGGATCGTGCTCACCGCGACGAACTCGCCGCCACCGATGCGGGCGACGGAGTCCACACCCGGCACGTCCTGGGCGAGGCGACGGGCGAGCTCGGTCAGGATGCGGTCGCCGTTGCGCTGGCCGAGCTCCCGGTTGAGGTCGTCGAGCCCGTCGATCCCGACCAGGATCACCGCCCGGTGCTCGCCGGGACCGAGGGCGGCCGCAGCCAACGACAGCAGGTCCTCGAGGGCGCCCCGGTTGGGGAGCCCGGTGAGGTGGTCGTGGCTGGCCTGGTGGCGCAGCCGCTCCTCGACGTCGACGGTGCGGGTGACGTCGTCGACGGTGACGCCGAGCGCGCCGTCGACGAGCCGGTCGATGCGGAGGTCGACGACGGTGTCGGGGACCTCGGGGAAGCTCAGGCGTTCGGCGGTGAGCGACTCGCCGGTGTGGGCGACGTCGTAGAGCGCGGACTGCAGCAGCCGGGCGCTCGGCCCGCCGAACACGGCGTCGAGCCGGCCACCGTCGAGCACCGAGGCGTCGAGCTCGAACAGCGATCGGGCGGCTCCGTTGGCGGCCCGGAACACCAGCGAGGTCGGGTCGTCCTGGTCCGCCAGCTCGAACAGCAGGAACCCGTGGTGCGACACCTCGACGACCTCGGCCAGACGCCGGGCCCGTTGGCGCAGGTCGTCGCCGGCGGCGACGTCGATCAGGGTGCCCCGGAGCGGTTCGCCGGGCCGGGGCCGCACCATGCGCACCAGCATCGGTCGGTAGTCGCCGGCCGCGGTGAGGAACCTGACGACCGGTTCGTCGGGTGCTGCGTCGGCCGGTGCCGGACCCGTCGACGGGAGCGTGGCCGGCGAGCTGAGCGAGACGTCGGTGCCGCCGCGCAGGTCGATCGTGGTGCTGGTCGGCCCGTCGCCCCCGTCGTCGGGCGGGGCGACCGAGCGGAACCGCGCCAAGTCGTCGGGGTGCACAAGGCGGCGCAGGGTCCCGGCCTCGCGGAACGCGGTGGCGTCCCACCCGAGAGCGGTCGCGATCGAACTCGACACGTAGTGCCCGTCGACGCCCGGTGCGATCTGCTGGAACAGGACCACGCCCGCATCGACGAGGGCCCTGTCGTAGCCGTGGCGGACGGCGTCGGTGGCCGCCTGGATGCGCCGCTTGCGTCCGAGCATGGCCGCAAATCCTACTGCCCTACGATCGGGTGGTGGCTGAACCCCCCTTCTGCTCCGACACGGGCTGGGCGTGCGATCCGGTGTGGGAGGCCACCGGCAACGAGACGATCGCCCGCGTGATCGGGTGGTTGTCGGAGAAGCCGCTGCAGATCGCCGGGATCCTGGCGCTCGCCTACCTCGCCAACCGGTTGCTGCGGTCGATGATCGCCCGCACCGGCCGACGGATGGCCGAGAACGCGGACCGTCTGGGCGGCTACATGCCCGACGGGCTGCGGACCCGCGAGGTCGACGGTCGGGCGGTCGCCCGCGCCGCCACCATGTCCACCATCACCCGGTCGATGGCCACCGCCGTGGTGGACGTGGTCGCCGCGGCGTGGATCCTGGCGGTTCTCGGCGTGAGCCTGGCCGCGATCGTGGCGTCCGCCGGCGTGCTCGGCGTCGCCCTGGGCTTTGGTGCCCAGAACCTGGTGCGCGACGTCCTCGCCGGCTGGTTCATCCTGGTCGAGGACCGCTACGGCGTCGGCGACACGATCGACGCCGGAGCGCCGGCGGTCGGCACCGTCGAGCGGGTCACGCTGCGATCGACGCGGTTGCGCGACATCAACGGGACGGTCTGGCACGTCGCCAACGGCGAGATCCTCCGGGTGGGCAACAAGAGCCAGAGCTGGTCGCGGGCGGTCGTCGACGTGGCGGTGACCCCGGACGCCGATCTGGAGCGCGCCCGGGAGATCCTCGGTGAGGTCGGCGAGCGGATGCTGCTCGACGAGGCGTGGTCCGGTCTGGTCACCTCGTCGCCGAACGTCCTGGGCGTGCAGCGCATCGACCCGCTGGGGATCACGTTGCGGGTCGTCATCGACACCGCGCCCGGCGAGCAGTTCCCCGTCGAGCGGGAGTACCGGCTGAGGGTGCTGCAGGCCTTCGACGCGGCGGGCATCTCGCTGTCCGCTCCCTACGCGGGCGGGCCGGCCGCCGCGGCCTGGCCCGGCGGCCCGGGAGGTCCGGGTGGCACCGGAACCGGCGACACCGGAACCGGCGAGGCCGGTCCGTCGTCGTCTACCTGAGCCGACCATCCACCCCGGTCGACCCGCCGCTCACTACCGTCGTCGGCGGACGGAGCTCCTTCCGCGCCGCGGCGCGGACACGGTCAACTCGTGGACCCCTTCCACGCCCGACCCGCCCGCCCACGACCCGCTCGGAGGAGCTCATGAAGAAGGTGGCGCAACCGCTGATGGCGCTCGCTGTCGGCTTCCTCATCCTGGCCATCTGGCGCAGCCCCGCGACCGCGGCCGCCGATGTCACCCACATCCTCGGCAACGTCGGGACCTTCCTGCAGGAGGTCCTGTCGAAGGTGGCCGAGTTCCTGGGCAGCTTCGGGAAGTCCTGAGGTCTCCCGGCCCGTGCCCCGGCGCTGGAACCCGGACGCCATCGTCGAGGACTACCTGCTCCGCGACGAGGAGGTGAAGCTCGACGCCACGCGCTCGTTCAGGAGCTGGCTGGTCGACCAGACGGTGTGGCTGCTGCTCGGCGTCGCGGCGTTCCTGGTGCTCGCCACGGTCGGTTCCGACGTCACGATCACCCTCGGCGTCGGGGTGCTGGCGGTGGTGGGCGCGTGGTTGACCTTCGACTGGAACCGCAAGCGCTTCACCCGCTACGTGATCACCGACCTGCGGGTGCTGCGAATCACCGGCGTGCTGCACCGGCGGATGGAGTTCATCCCCTGGGGCAAGATCACCGACGTCAGCCGCAGTGAGTCGTTCCTGCAGTGGCTCACCGGCACCGCGACGATCCGCATCGAGTCGGCCAACGAGCGCTCGGCGTTCCGGGCGATGGCCGACGTGTCGGACCCCGAGCACTTCTACAACGTGCTGGTGCGCATGGTCGACCTCCGCCAGGGTCGGGTGAAGAACCACCACCACGTCCGCTGACCCAGACCCCGCCGCCCCAGACCCGTTCTGTTCGTTGTTTCACAACGTCGACGTTGTGAAACAACGAACAGAACGGGGTGGAGGGGTGTAAGGGAGGGGGATCAGGCGTCGGGGTCGGACAAGGTGACCTCGACGGCGAAGGTGTCGCCCTCGACCAGGACGAGGTCGGTCACCTTGCCGGCGTCCGCGACGTCGACGGCGACGGTGCGCAGCAGCGCGATCCGCTCGGCGGTGTCGGTGACGACGGCGCGTTCGATCGGGGTCCGCATCGACACCTTGGCCGCCGACTTGGCGCCCCGCAGATCCGACAGGACCGACGCGGCGACCGCCAGGGCGTCGCGTCGACCGTCGACGGCCCGGGCTCGCAGCGGTGCGGCGGCGGGCCACTCGGCGGTATGCACCGAGCCCTCCATCCACCACGACCAGGCCTCCTCGCAGGTGTAGACGAGCACGGGCGCCAGCAGCCGGTGCAGCACCGACAGCGCCTCGGCCAACGCGGCCCGGGCCGAGGCCGTCGCCGCGCTCGGCGCTGTCCCACCGCCACCGCCACCGGCCGGTCCGGATCCGTCGTCCTCGCCGTAGGCGCGGCCCTTCACCAGTTCGAGGTAGTCGTCGCAGAAGCGCCAGAAGAACGTCTCGGTGCGCTCCAACGCCCGGGCGTAGTCGAAGGCCTCCAGTGCGGTGGTGGCGTCGTCGACCAGGTCGGCGAGCTCGGCGAGCATCGCCCGGTCGAGCGCCTCGGTGACCGGGGTGCCGGCGGGGACCTCGCCGAAGGACAAGGCGAAGCGGCTGGCGTTGAGCAGCTTGATCGCCAGGCGGCGGCCGACCTTCATCTGCGCCTCGTCGAAGGCGGTGTCGGTGCCGGGACGGGCGCTGGCCGCCCAGTAGCGCACGCCGTCGGAGCCGTACTGCTCCAGCAGCCCGAGCGGCGTGACCACGTTGCCCTTGGACTTGGACATCTTCTTGCGGTCCGGATCCAGGATCCACCCCGACAGGGCGGTGTGCGCCCACGGCAGCGAGTCGAACTCCAGGTCGGAGCGCAGCACGGTCGAGAACAGCCAGGTGCGGATGATGTCGTGGGCCTGGGGCCGCAGGTCCATCGGGAACGTGCGGGCGAACAGGTCGGGGTCGTCGACCCAGCGGCAGCCGATCTGCGGCGTCAGCGACGACGTCGCCCAGGTGTCCATGACGTCGGGGTCGCCGATGAACCCGCCGGGAACTCCGCGCTGGTCCTCGGAGTAGCCGGGGGCGGCCTCGGCCAGCGGGTCGACCGGCAGCGACGCCTCGTCGGGGACGATCGGGTGGTCGTGGTCGGGGTTGCCCTCGTCGTCGAGCCGGTACCACAGCGGGAACGGCACGCCGAAGAACCGCTGGCGGGAGATCAGCCAGTCACCGGCCAGGCCGCCGACCCAGTTGTCGAAGCGGTGCCGCATGTAGCCGGGCACCCAGTCGAGCTCGCCGCCCCGGTCGATCAGCTCGCGGCGACGGTCCTCGGAGCGGCCGCCGTTGCGGATGTACCACTGGCGGCTGGTGACGATCTCGAGCGGCTTGTCGCCCTTCTCGTAGAACTTGACCGGGTGCTGGATCGGGCGGATGTCGCCGAGCAGCCGGCCTTCGTCGGCGAGCATCTGCACCATCTGCTCCCGCGCCCCGCCCGCGGCCTTGCGGGCGATGCGGCCGTAGCGCTCCTGCGCGTCAGCGGTGTCGAGCCAGTCGGGGGCCTCGGCGGCGAACCGTCCGTCGCGGCCGATGACGGCCCGGGTCGGCAGGTCGAGCTCCCGCCACCAGATCACGTCGGTGAGGTCGCCGAACGTGCAGATCATGGCGATGCCGGTGCCCTTGTCGGGCTCGGCCAGTGGGTGGGCGACGATCGGCACCTCGACGCCGAACACCGGGGTGGTGACCGTGCGGCCGAACAGCGGCTGGTAGCGCTCGTCGTCGGGGTGGGCGACCAGCGCCACGCACGAGACGACCAGCTCGGGCCGGGTGGTGTCGATGACGACGTCGGCGCTGCCGTCGGCGGTCGTCGCCCCGCCGGTGAGGGCGAAGGCGAGCTGGTGGTAGGCGCCGGGGCGGTCGCGGTCCTCGAGCTCGGCCTGCGCGACCGCGGTCTGGAACGTGACGTCCCACAGCGACGGCGCCTCCTGGGAGTAGGCGTCGCCGCGGGCGAGGTCGTGCAGGAAGGCGAGCTGCGAGGTCCGGCGGCTGGCCTCGTCGATGGTGGCGTAGGTGTAGGACCAGTCGACCGACAACCCGAGGGTGCGGAACAGCGCCTCGAACGCCTCTTCGTCGACGACGAGCAGGCGTTCGCACAACTCGATGAAGTCGGGCCGGCTGACGCGGGTGAAGTCCTGGCGCTTGGTCGGCGGCGGATCGGCCAGTTCGGGCATGCCGACGGGGACCGACGGGTCGCACACGACGCCGTAGTAGTTCTCGACCCGCCGCTCGGTGGGAAGGCCGTTGTCGTCCCAGCCCATCGGGTAGAAGACCGCCTTGCCCCGCATGCGCTGGAACCGGGCGACGACGTCGGTGTGGGTGTAGCTGAAGACGTGGCCGACGTGCAGCGATCCCGACACCGTCGGCGGCGGCGTGTCGATCGAGAACACCCGGTCGCGGTCCGCAGTGCGGTCGAAGGAGTAGGTGCCGTCGGCCTCCCACTGTTCGGACCACTTGGCCTCGAGGCCGTCGACGCCCGGCTTGTCGGGGACCGCCCGGGTGCCACGACGGACCGGGGGTCGCGAGCCGGCGGTGGGGGTCCCGGCGGAGGGGTCGGCGGCGGAGGGCGGGGGAGAGGCGGGCATACGGCGGCTCACGCTACCGGCCCTCGGCACTAGCGTCCGAAGGCGATCCGGGGACCGGTACGGGTCCGCGGAGGCCGAAGGGGGAGGTCGCCACATGCCCAGTCCGTCGCTCGACGGCGTCGCCATCGTGACCGGTGCCGGCGGAGGCATCGGCGCAGCGGTGGCGCGGTCGCTGGCCGCCGCCGGCACGTCCTTGGTGCTCGCCGACCGCGACCGCTCCGCGCTGGAGGCCGTCGCCGCCTCGCTGCCCCCGTCGGTCACCGTCATCACCGGCGTGGGCGACGTGGGCGACCCGACCCATCACGCCGCGCTGGTCACCGCGGCCGAGGACCTGGGCGGGGTGACCGTGTCGGTGCAGAACGCGGGGGTCGCGCTGACCGGCCTCAGCTGGGAGGTCCCGCTCGAGCAGTGGGAGCTCCAGGTGCGCACCAACTACTGGGGGGTGGTGCACGGCGTGCGCGCCGCGCTGCCGCCGATGGTGCGTCGCGGCCTGGGACACGTGCTGGCGGTGGCGTCGGGGGCGGGGTTGGTGGCCACGCCGGGGCTGGCGCCGTACGTGTCGTCGAAGCACGCGGTGGTCGGGCTGATGGAGTCGGTGCGCCACGAGCTGGCCCGGGCCGCGCCCGGGGTGCGGGCGTCGGTGGTGTGCCCGGGCAACATCGCCACGCCGATCAACGCCAACTCGCTCGCCGTCGCCGACGCCGCCGGAGCGGCCGACGTCGCCGCCTGCGAGGGGAGCGCGGGAGACGGGTCGACCGCAGCGGTGGCCCGTCAGATCGACGAGACGGTCCGCCGGGGGGTGGACTCCGGCGCCGAGCCGCAGACGGTGGCCGACGCGATCGTCGAGGCGGTGAGCACCGGCCGGTTCTGGGTGCTGCCCCAGCCCGAGGTCGCGCTCGGCGCCCTCGACCGGGTGCAGCGCATCGTCGACGGCCGCCCCCCCGCCGACCTCCTGATATAGGGGTCCTCACTCACAACCCTTGTCACAATCCCGACCTCAGAAATCCGGCCCGGCCGGCCCGGCCGTCAGGTCAGATGATCGACGCGTCGGCGACCACGACCCGGTTGCCACCCTGCAGCAGCGCGGCGTGGCCGGCGGCGTCGGCCAGGCGGATCCCGTCGTCGATCGAGGTCGTCCGGGTGCCGTCGACCAACCCGACCGAGCAGGTGAAGTGCTCGATGCCCGCCATGGTGTGGGCCAGCACCAGTGACTCCCGGGCTCGTTCCAGCGCGGCGGCGGCTTGGGCGGTGCTGCAGCCCGACAGCACGGCGGCCACCCGCTCGCCGTCGAGGCGCACCACGACGTCGTCGGGGCGGAGGGTGGTCGAGGTGGTGTCGGCGATCAGGCGCATGGCGTCATCCCATGTGTGGGGACCGTGGAGGTTGCGGAACTCGTCGGCTCCGTCGACGCGCAGGACCGCAAGGCACCACGGCTGGTGCGAGCGGGTGAGCTCGCCGGCCCGGGCCCGCAGGGCGACCTCGGTGGGAAGGCCGGTGACGGGGTCGGTGGGACCGGGGGTGGACGGGCCGCGACGCTGACGCAGCGATTCGAGCCGAGCGCTGCCCACGTGGACCACGTGCTCGAGGGTGGCCTGACGGTCGCGGTCGGGGAGCTCGCCGGGAGCAGTGGTCACGCACAGCACCCCCAGGTTCCGCTCGCCGATCACCAACGGCAGGCAGAGCGCGGCGACCTCGGTCGGTTCCCACGACGGCTCCTCCGCCGCTGACCCGACGCCGTCCCCGTCGCCGGGCTCACCCCCGTCATCGGAGTCGTGCCCATCACCGGGATCGTGCCCGTCGCCGAGATCGTGCACGCCGTCTGCGGATTCGCGGAGATGGCCGCATGCGCCCATCTCCGTCGACGACGGCGCCACCGCGGTGCGACCGGTGGCCAACGCCACGCAGCTCGGCCGCCCCGGGACCGGTTCGGCCGGCAGCAGCCGGTCCCCGGCCGAACGGACCGACCACGCCACCCGGGGTTCGTCGGGCAACGACAGGAGCAGCGACACGTCCGCGTCGGGGGTCACCTCGAGCGCGGCGCTCACCAGCAGGCGAAGCACGGCGGCCTCGGCACCCTCGGCGGCGACGGCGTCGTCGAAGCGGTCCCTGATCGTCACCGTCCGGCGGAGCGCGTCGAGGTCGGCTCTGGCATCCGCGCCGGCGAGGTGCGCGTCGACGCTGCGGTGTGCCATCGGCGCGAGCACGGTCCGCACGGTGATCGGCACCGCCAGCGCCGCCCCGGCGGCCGCCGCCACCGCAACGCCGACGGAGCCGGCCCCGGCCAGCAGGGCGAGCGCCACGGCCACCAGCGGAGCGCCGGCCACCGCGAGGGCCGCGGAGGCCCACCGGTAGGGTGGAGCGCCATGATCCGACTGCACGACACCGCCGCGGGGGAGCTCCTCCCCCTCAGCCCCCGGGAGCCGGGGAAGGTGTCGATGTACGTGTGCGGGCCCACGGTCTACGGGCCGCCCCACCTCGGTCACGGACGCTTCTCCCTGGTGTTCGACGTGCTTCGACGGTATCTGGAGTGGTCCGGAAACGACGTCACGTACGTGTCGAACATCACCGACATCGACGACAAGATCCTGGATCGGGCGACTCGCGAGGGCCGGCCGTGGACCGAGGTCACGGAGCACTACGAGCAGGTCTGGTGGCAGGCGATGGACGCCATCGGGGTGAAGCGTCCCGACCACGCCCCGCACGCCACCGACTACGTCGCCCAGATGATCGCCTTCGTCGCCGACCTGGTCGACCAGGGCCGGGCGTATGTCACCGCGGACGGCGTCTACCTGTCGGTCGACGAGGTAGCGGGCTACGGGCTGCTCGCCCACCAGTCGTTGGAGGACATGGTCGCCGGTGGGGGAGAGCGCGAGATCGTCGGCGGCAGCCACAAGCGGCACCCGGCGGACTTCGCCCTGTGGAAGTTCGCCAAGGCCGGCGAGCCGAGCTGGCCGGCGCCGTGGGGGGACGGCCGTCCGGGCTGGCACACCGAGTGCGTGGTGATGAGCCTCGACCTGTTGGGTGAGGACTTCGACATCCACGGCGGCGGGATCGACCTGGCGTTCCCGCACCACGAGAACGAGCGGGCCCAGGCCGTCGCCACCGGCCGGAATTTCGCCCGGCGATGGGTGCACAACGGCTTCGTCGAGGTCGGCGGCGAGAAGATGTCGAAGTCGCTCGGCAACTTCACCGACCTGCTCGACCTGATCGACGACCACGACCCGCGGGCCTACCGGCTGCTGGTCCTCCAGGCGCACTACCGATCGCCGGTCGAGGTCACCACCCGGACCGTCGAGGAGGCCGAGGCTGCGCTGGCCCGTCTGGACGCCATGGCCCGCCGGAGCGTGGACGTCCCCGACGCCGAGCCTGACCCCGAGCAGATCGCCGCGTTCGTCGCGGCCATGGACGACGACCTGGGCACGCCCAAGGCGATGGCTCAGGTCTTCGGACTGGTCACCCGCGTCAACACGCTGCTCGATGCCGGCGACCGCGACGGCGCGGCGCCGTTGGTCGCGGCAGTTCTGGCGATCCTCGGAGCGCTGGGTCTGGACCTGCGGGATCCGAGCGCCGAGCCGGTCCCCGACGACGTCGCTGCGCTGGCCTCGGCCCGCGACGCGGCGCGGGCCGAGCGTGACTGGGCCACGGCGGACGCCCTGCGCGACGAGCTCGTGTCGCTGGGGTGGACGGTCGAGGACGCCGCGGCGGGCACGATCGTCCGCCGGGCCTGACGGTCGTCCCTGCCATCGTCGGCGTGGACGTTGCCAGCACGGTTACCCATCGGTAACCTACCGATGGGTAACCACCGGGGCCCGACGGTCCGGTGCCACCTCCCAGCTCGTCTCCCAGCACAGGACGGTCACCATGAGCGGCAACTTCTCCCTCGAGTTGAACGAGGACCAGATCCAACTCCAGAAGTGGGTCCACGACTTCGCCGAGGACGTGATCCGTCCGGCTGCCGAGGAGTGGGACGAGCGCGAGGAGTTCCCTTGGCCGATCGTGCAGGAGGCCGCCAACATCGGCCTGTACAGCATCGACTTCATGGCCCAGGCGATGATGGCGGACCCGACCGGCCTCACCATGCCGATCGCCATCGAGGAGCTGTTCTGGGGTGACGCCGGCATCGGCCTGGCGATCATGGGCTCGGGTCTGGCCGCCGCGGGCATCGCCGGCAACGGCACGCCCGAGCAGGTCTTCGAGTGGATCCCGCAGTGCTACGGCACGCCCGAGAAGGTGCAGCTCGGCGCCTTCTGCGTGTCCGAGCCCGACGCCGGTTCGGACGTGTCGTCGCTGCGCACCCGGGCCGTCTACGACGAGGCCAAGGACGAGTGGGTGCTCAACGGCACCAAGGCGTGGATCACCAACGGCGGCATCGCGGACGTCCACGTGGTGGTCGCCGCGGTCGAGCCCGAGCTGAAGGGTCGGGGTCAGGCCAGCTTCATCGTCCCGCCGAACACGCCCGGGTTGTCGATGGGTCAGAAGTACAAGAAGCACGGCATCCGGGCCAGCCACACCTCCGAGGTCGTCCTCGACGACGTCCGGGTCCCCGGCAGCTGCCTGCTCGGCGGCAAGGACAAGCTCGACGAGAAGCTCGCCCGGGCCCGCGAGGCGCAGAAGAACCCGCAGGTGAGCTCGGGCAAGCAGCCGGCGATGGCCACCTTCGAGGCCACCCGTCCGGCCGTCGGCGCCCAGGCGATCGGCGTCGCCCGCGCCGCCTACGAGTATTCCCTGCAGTACGCCCAGGAGCGCCAGGCGTTCGGCAAGCCGATCATCATGAACCAGTCGATCGCGTTCATGCTGGCCGACATGGCCACCCAGATCGACGCCGCCCGCCTGATGGTGCACCGGGCTGCCTGGCTGTCGCGCAACGGCGGCGGCTACAAGAACGCCGAGGGCTCGATGTCGAAGCTGATGGCCGGACGCACCGCGGTGTGGGTCACCGAGCGGGCCATCCAGATCCTCGGCGGCTACGGCTACACCCGGGAGTACCCCGTCGAGCGCTGGCACCGCGACGCGAAGATCTTCGACATCTTCGAAGGCACGGAACAGATCCAGCAGCTCGTGATCGGCCGGGCCATCTCCGGCCTGCGCATCGAGTAGTCGCCAGCCCCGTTTGGCACGTCCTGACCCGGCGAGCTTGTAGCTCCCGGTCGCTGTGGTGGCGTGTGGGCTGCAAGTTCGCTGGTCCGTGTCGAACTTGTAGCTCCCGGTCGCTGTGGTGGCGTGTGGGCTGCAAGTTCGCTGGTCCGTGTCGAACCTGTAGCTCCCGGTCGCTGTGGTGGCGTGTGGGCTACAAGTTCGACAGGATCGACCTCAGGGCCGGCCGGGCGCGGTGGTCGACGTGTGGCCACCGGGGACCAAACCGTCGGAAGCGATCGCGTCGGGGACCATCGTCGTGGTCGGAACAGCGGGGTCCACGGTGCCGAGGGCGATCCCGTCGTCGCGCAGACGCTGACGAGCGGCCGCCTCGTCGGTGGCCCGGAGGCTGCGGAGCACCGCGGTCAACTCCTCCCGTGAGGCGGAGCCGGACACCGTGATCGACGTGCCGTCCCCGGTGAATCCCTGCAGCCGGTTGGCGGTCTCGCCGGGGCTCCAGATCTCCGAGGTCGGCTCGAGCAGGTCCGACGTCGTAGCCTTCCGCTCGAGCGAGGTCAGCACCGAGGCGATCCAGTGGGCTGTGACCGCACCCGCCGGAGGCGGGTCGATGACCACGAGGATCGTGGGACCCAGGGACCGCGTCACACCCAGCGTCAGGCCGGTGGTCGATCGTCGGCCGTCGAGGATCCCGACTGCATCGGCCTCGGCCCACGAAGGCGTCAGGCCCGACGGCAGCGTCGCGGCTTGCAGGGCCTGGGCCGCAACCTCGGCGCTTATGGTCCCGGGCTCCCGGGCGATCAGCGCCGCCAGGTCGGAGGCGTAGGCGTGGATCTCGTCGGCCTCGATCCCGTGGCTGATGATGGCGAGGCCACCGCGACCCTCCCGGGCTCGGACCGCGGTCCAGTCGAGCCCGGCCGCCTCGCCCCCGGCGGACGCGTTCATGGACACGTCGACGTCGTCGACCGTCGAGTACCGCGTCAGCGTCTCTGGATCGGGATCCTGGTACTGCTCGACGAACAGGAGGGAGACGGCGACGAACCGTGAGGAGTCACCGCCCGGGTCGAGCGCGACCAGCCACGGCGGCTCCCCGGTCCGGCTCATCAACGCCTGTTCGATGACGAGGCCTGACGCGGGGTCGGGGAGTCGCCAGATGCCCGCCCCATCGCGCCATGTGTCGGGCCCCAGGTCGGTGGTTGCCACCGTAGGGGTGGAGTGGCCCGGACCGGCCGGGTCCACGACGGTGGGGTCGTCCCCGCCGGCGGCCCAGATCACCCCGCCGACCGTCACGACCGCGATCGCCGCGGCGGCGACTGCGGCGACTGTCCGGGGTGTGCGACGGGACCGCGTCGGTGGTCGGGTGATCGCTCCGTGAGCGTCATGTTCCGGGTCGATCTCGAGGTCGTCGGCCGCCGCGTGGAGCAGCGCTCTCAGGCGGTCCTCATCGGCCGATGTGATGGCGAGGTCGTGGGGGTCCGTGAGCTCGCTGGGGTCTAGGTGGTCTGTCATCGGTCGCCTCCGATGTGGTCGTCGTCGTCACCGTGGACGCCGGGCTCCTCGGCCGGCCCGGATCTCATCCCCGGTGGGGCGGGCCTGTGGCCGTCGTGATCGAGGAGCGGGCGCAACCGCCCGAGCGCTCGGTGCAGGTGCGACTTGACCGTGCCGACTGGCATGTCGAGCACCTCCGCGATCTGAGCCAGGGGCAGGTCCTCGTAGAAGCGAAGGACGACGCAGCGACGTTGGTCGTCGGTGAGCGTGGCGAGCCGGGCCCACAGATCGTCGAACTGCGTGTCGGTGTGCGGCGAGGGTCGATGCGCTGGTGCCGATCGCAGGGTCCGGAGTCGGCGGTGTCGGGAGTGGGCGCCGTTGACGACGCTCGTGCGGAGATAGGCCGCCGGCTCGTCGAGGTCGCGGAGCCCGGCGGGGCGGGCGGCCATCCGGGCGAAGGCGTCCATCACGATCTCCTCGGCCTCGTGCTGCGATCCGGTCAGCAGCGTCGCCAGCCGGACCATGGGGTCGAAGCGGTCACGGAGCCCCACGAGTCCGAACTGGAGCCGCTCCGCGAGCAGCTGCTCGAGCTCGACCCCGCCGCCGCGTCGCTCGTCGGCAACCGCGACCTCTTCGGACAGCTCGCCACAGCGGCGATGCTCGACCCGCTCCGGGAGGCGGTCGCTCGGTGGGAGCCGGACCTCATCGTCCGTGATCCGTGCGAGTACGCCTCAGCGGTGGTGGCGGCGGAGACCTCCCTTCCGGTCGCGCAAGCCGCCATCTCGCTCGCCGCTGTCGAGTGGGGATCGATCGCCGCAGCGGCCCCAGCTCTCGAGGGGTGGCGAGTCGGGCTGTCCGACATCGTCCGCTCCACCCCCTACGTGACCCGCTTTCCCGCGTCCCTGGATCCGTCGCCGTTCCCGACCACGATCAGGTTCCGGGAGCCGTGGGTTCCGGCCGAGCCACTGCCGGACTGGTGGCCGGGCGATGACCGTCCGCTGGTGTACGCCACGTTCGGCACCGTCCTCGGGCACATGTCGACGGCTGTCCGCTCGATGGCAGTGCTCCTCGACGCCGTAGCGGGCCTCGATGCCCGCGTCCTGCTGACCACCGGCCGTGGCGTGGATCCCGTCGCGCTGGGACCGGCCCCCGCCAACGTCCGGGTCGAGCAGTGGGTCGATCAGGCCGACGCGCTGGAGGCGGCGTCGGTCGTGGTGTGCCACGGCGGTTCGGGAACGACCTTCGGCGCCCTGGCCCGAGGGGTGCCGGTGGTTGTGGTCCCGATGTTCGCCGATCAGCCCGTCAATGCCGTGGCGGTGGAGCGGGCTGGGGCGGGGACGGTGGTGTGGCCCGCCGACCGTCGCAGTCTCGGTGACGGCGACGCCGAGCGGATCGAACGGGCGGTGCGGGTGATCGTCGACAGATCCCGGTCCCGGCCCGACCTCGGCGGTCCCCGGCATGCCGCCGCGGCGATCGGGGCGGAGATGGCCGCGCTGCCGCTGCTGCTCGACGTGTTCCCCGGTGACCGCGGCGCCGTGTCGCCTTGGGTTGGCGACGTGGACCAGTTGCACGGAGATCCCGGGACCAGCCGATGACGGCGTGGCGTGACGTCGGGGCCGCGGCCCCCGAGTTCGCCGCCCGGGTCCGGGGGTTGTTCGAGGCCCGGACTCACAAGACGATCGCCGCGTTGTGCGCCGACGGCGCTCCGCGGATCTTGGGCATCGAGTGCGAGTTCGTCGACGGCGAGCTGCAGTTCGGGTTGATGATCGGGGCGCGCGAGGGAGCCGACCTGCGCCGCACAGCCCGACAGCGACCCGAGTCATGTTGCGTGTTATGCGGTAACCTGAAATAACGTGACGGCCGGTTGGAGGTTCAGGGAGACGCGATGGCGCGCATGATCCGCCGGCATTGGCCCACCGGAGATCTGACCGGCCTTCCTCGCAAGGACCGCGCCGGATGCGACTACGACGCGTACCTGCCGGACGACCTCGTTGGCCGCCGGTTCATGCTCGACGGCGAGACGGCTGCTGACGTCTCGGACGCCGAGGCGAACGTGGCTCGCCTGAACGCGTCGGCGGTGACGCTGGCGGACACCGAAGCGCTGGCTCGCCTCCTCCTCCGCGCCGAGGCGGTCGGCTCATCTCACATCGAGGGTCTCGTGGTCGGTGGCCGCCGGTTGCTGCGCTTCGAGGTCGCGTCCGAACTCGGCTCCGATGAAGCCCGTGACGTCACGGCGGACGAGGTGCTGTCGAACATCCGTGCGATGGACTACGCCGTGCACACGTTGGCGAACGAGCAGGTCACCGTCGACGGCATCCTGGAGATGCACCGACTTCTGCTCGAGGACACCGACAGAGCCCAGTTCGCCGGACGACTGCGTGAGGAGCAGAACTGGATCGGAGGCTCGAGCTACAACCCGTGCTCTGCAGCATTCATCCCGCCGCCCGAGGACGACGTGCCCCGACTGCTCGCCGACCTGTGCACGTTCGCGAACGGGGACTCGTTGCCCCCGATCGCGCAGGCCGCCGTCGCCCACGCCCAGTTCGAGACCATCCACCCGTTCGTGGACGGCAACGGCCGAGCGGGTCGAGCTCTCATCCACGTCATCCTTCGCCGCCGCGGGTTGTGCCCGAAGGTCGTGCCGCCGATCAGCCTCATCCTCGCCACTCGATCCTCGAACTACATCGCTGGACTGACCGCCTTTCGCCACGTCGGCCAGGCCGACAGTGCAGCGGCTCGGGAGGGCCTGAACCACTGGGTCGCAACGTTCGCGGTTGCGACCTCTGCGGCCGCACACCAGGCGCTTGCTTTCGAGGACAGGATCGAGGAGATCAAGCGGGACTGGCAGGTGCGTCTGGGAAGACTCCGCCGCAACTCTGCAGCGGAACGTCTCGTCGACCTCCTTCCTGGGACGCCCATCGTCACCTCGACCAGCGCCGCCGCCCTCCTCGACCGCTCCTTCAACGCGGCGAACGACGCCATCGAACGATTCGTCGACGCCGGCATCCTGACCAAGATGACCGTCGGGCGCAGGAACCGAGCCTGGGAGGCGCGGGAGATCCTCGACGCCTTCACCGACCTGGAACGAGGGCTGGCCTCACCGACCGGAGACACCCGCGCTGCTGAGCCGGTCGGAACCTGTCAATAGCTGGTTGCCGGGGTTCTATGCGGATTGGATGGTTGGTTTGTTGATCCAGGCTTTGGTGGGGACTTCGGCGGGTGTGGGCCGTTTGGTGAAGCGTTCGGGGTGAGCG
>Ga0116152_10001857_pt1 | contig 17259 bp, 21 predicted proteins | sample AD_UKC119_MetaG_FD_89894 | JGI IMG/M metagenome (GOLD analysis project Ga0116152, IMG submission 89894) | Active sludge microbial communities of municipal wastewater-treating anaerobic digesters from Hong Kong - AD_UKC119_MetaG | ecosystem: Engineered > Bioreactor > Anaerobic > Digestate... | reverse complement strand
CCTTTGAAAGGCGTTCCGCCGGAATCCTTTCCCTGTGCAGGGAAAGAGGATTCCAGCCTCCCGTCATTTCCGAGGCGAGAGAGAAGCTCGCACTCTCCGAGGATGCCTTTTCAACCCTGCTCAACGGCATGCGCAAAACAGGCATGGTTTCCATTGTATCCGGGGAGTTTATTCTTTCAGCGGAGGTTGAGAATGAACTCCTCCGTATACTCCTCAGGGAAAAAGACGGGATCACCCTGGCCAGGGTACGGGATATCACAGGCAGTTCGAGAAAATTCATTCTTCCCCTGCTCGAGTATCTCGATGCGAAGGGCTATACCAGGAGGGCAGGAGAAAAAAGAGTTCTTCTCGCCTCAAAGCTTCCGGGGGAGATTACCGGTCCCTGAGATACCGGGCCCATGGCCCCTGGTCGGCATGAGCCCCCTGACATTTGATATTTTTTCATATTTATGATAAGATTCATGCAATATTTGCAGTGCTGGGAGTGACCCGAATGGCGACAATAACTTCGATCCGAGAACAGGTTGCGTTGTACAAGGGATTGAAAGTCCGGTACCGGACGGCCAAGGGGCGCCGAAAAGTTGAAGAGCGCCAGGGAGTCATCCTGGAAACCTATCCGAACCTCTTTACTCTTTACGTCGAATCTCAGGATAGCAAGGTATCCTTCAGCTATGCGGAGCTTCTGACCCGGGAGGTCGAACTGGAACTTCTTTCCGGAAGCAGGAACTGATCCCTTTTGAACGTCAAAAAAAGACGCCCCGACACCCGTGCGTGCCGGGGCATCTTTTTTGCTCTCACAGGAGGAGGTATGTATGTCCTTTTTTGTCCAATCGGACGCAAAAATCAATATTTCGCTTCGGATCACCGGAAAACGCCCTGACGGATACCACGAACTCAGATCAGTTTTTTTGCGACTTTCAGCGTTAGAATCATTGACAATTACCCCGCAATATGATCATAATGTCCGGAACAGCCTGTCCGTTCACGGAGAGACCGTTCAGGGGAAAAACATACTTGATGAAGTTCTGGCCCGTGCCGGGCAGACCATGGATCTTCCGCCCCTTCACATAAGCCTTGTGAAGAATATACCGCCGGGAAGCGGTCTGGGCGGAGGGAGCGGAAACGCAGCGGCCCTGCTTTCCTGGCTGAACCGCATGGGGGGACGAAATAGCCTCCTGCCGGAAGAGTTCGGATCCGACGTTCCCTTCCTTTTCAGCGATGCTCTGTGGGCCTCGGTGAGCGGAAGAGGAGAAATCATCACACCCGTTGCCTCACCACCTGAAACGCCTGTGGTTCTTGTTGCGGTTCCGTCCTGGAAAATGTCCACTCAAACTGCATTTTCCCTGATTGATGAAGCACGGGGAGGATGTTTTCCTCTGAATGGCGGCGAGGCGGAAAGGGAGAGGGACGACCTTCTTGACGGATTGCGGGAACAACGGCATGTTGGTCTTCTTCCAAACGATTTTTTGCCGGTGCTTCTGAATTTGTACCCCCGGTATTCGGAGCTTTTCAGCGCCTTCAGCGATTACGGGGCGGCAGGCTGGGGAATTACGGGAAGCGGAAGCGCTTGTTTCGGCCTTTTCTACAAAAAAAACGGCCTCGGAAGTTTTTTGCGGGACATGACGAGATACGACTGGATACGGAAAATTTTCTGCCTGGAGTGATGACGAAATGAAAGGACAAAGAACGGAAAGGCTTATCCGCACAGCGGCCAGGTTTTTAACCTGCCCATCAAAGCAGCTTTCACTCACATCCCTCGCCGAGGACTTCCTTGTTTCGAAGACGGTCATCAGCGATGATGTGGCGATCATCGACGAAGCCCTTTCCCGGGAAGGAATGGGAGGCATCAGCGTCGACAGGGGAAGAACGGGCGGCGCATCCTTCGTTCCGAGGATGGCTGCGGCGGTAAAGGATTCCCTCCTCAGGGAAATCATGGACATCCTCAACTGCGAAGACCGTTTTCTTCCCGGAGGACTTGTTTATTACAGCGATATCCTTTTCAACCCCCACTACGCCCTCCGTCTCGGATACGCCATGGCGTCCCTATTCAGCGAGACGAGGCCCGACGTGGTCATGACATCCGAAGTCAAGGGAATTCCTCTCGCCATTTTTACCGCTCATGCCATGGGTATTCCCCTGGCGGTTTGCCGTTTCCGGAACAGGGCGAGCGACGGCTCGGCGGTTACCGTCCATTACCCCACGAAGAACGGCGACGTGAAAGCCATGTACATGGGAACCAAGCAGCTGGGAAAGGGGAAGCGGGTTCTCATCGTGGACGACTTCATGCGCGGCGGAAGTACGGCGGCCGGAATGCTCCTGGTGGCCAAGGAATTTGGAGCGGAAGTTGCGGGAACGGGAATCTTCATGGTTTCCTCAGATCCCGAGGTGAAGGCGGTTTCCTCCTATAAGGCCTTACTCCGGCTCGACGGAGTTGAAAAGAGACAGCCGAACGTGGCCCTGTGGGAATGAACCTCGGGGATCAGGCGAGGCAGGTTTGACGATATCCGGCGACTGATATACAATCCCTCTGACGGAAGGAGGTGACCACATCTTTCATGCGTGTATCTATTAATCAGGAAGAATGCATCGGCTGTGGTGTATGCGCTCAGGTGTGCCCCGAGGTTTTTTCCATGGACGAAGACGCCGGGGTTTCCAAGGTGATCCGCCCCGAAGGCGGCGAATGCGCTCAGGAAGCTGCCGAGAGCTGCCCTGTGGGCTGCATAGTTATAGAGGAGTAAATCGGCTGATTTTTTAGAAATAAGGCATGCTCCTTGCATATTTTCAGAGCTGGGGCGTATAATGGGCAACGCTTCTTTCCGGGCCTATAGCTCAAGTGGTTAGAGCCACCGGCTCATAACCGGAAGGTTCCTGGTTCGAGTCCAGGTAGGCCCACCACGAAATCGCCGTTTCCTTCCGGGGAAACGGTTTTTTTTATTTTGGAGGAGGAATCCCGATGCTGGTGAAGGATCTTCTGAAATCCCTTGACACCATGGTTCCTTTCAGCTGGGCCGAGGAGTGGGACAATTCGGGACTGCTCGCCGGAGATCCGGAGTCTCCGGTGACAGGGGTAGCCGTATGCCTCGATCCGAGTCCGGAAGCAATGGAATTTGCCGCCGAAAAAGGCTGTTCGGTCCTGGTTAGCCATCATCCTCTGATCTTTTCTCCGCTGAAGAAGCTGGATGTTTCAACCGGTACCGGAAAAGCCGTCGCCTTCGCGCTGAAAAGGAACATTGCCGTGATCTCCATGCACACAAACTGGGACTCCAGTCCGAGAGGCGTCAACGCCGCCATTGCCGCGGCCTTGGGACTGGAGTCCGTCAGTGCTCTTGTTCCCTCGCTCTCCGGGGCATGGGGGCTCGGAGCCCTGGGAGATGTACCCTCAGCGTTGACGGGGCGCGAACTGGGGCAAAGGATCCTTTCAGTGCTGAACCTCTCCCGACTCGATCTCTACGGCGACCCTCACCGCCCCGTGAATAGGCTCGCACTGTGCGGAGGATCCGGAGGAAGTCTCTGGAGCGGAGCGAAAGCCGCCGGAGCCGATGCCTTCTTCACATCGGACCTAAAGTACCACGAAAGGATGGATTCCCTCGCCTCGGGACTCATTCTCCTCGCGGGAGATCACGGAGAAGTGGAGTCTTTTTCACTTGATGCCATGGCCCGGGTTGTTTCCGAAGCTTTCGGCTTCGAGCCGCCTATTTTCAGGACCATGCCGGCAATCCCGGTCATTATTGGCTGACACCGTTCCTCCTATGATGATTTCATTTCAAATGATATGATATCTCAGGTTTTTTGACGGATTTTTCCGGACATTTCCCATTCGAGGTGGTTAGAAATGAATCAGCGTGTTTTCAGCGGAATGAGGCCGACAGGACAGCTCCACCTGGGACATCTTGCGGGAGCCCTTACAAACTGGATCAAGCTCCAGGATGGATACGAGTGCTTTTACAGCATTGTGGACTGGCATGCCCTCATGTCGGACTATGCCGACAGCTCAAAAATAGAATCGAACTGCAGGGAGGTTCTGATCGACTGGCTTTCTTCCGGCCTTGACCCTGAAAAGTGCGTCATCTTCGTGCAGTCCCACGTCCCCCAGCACGCGGAGCTTCACCTCGCCCTCTCCATGGTCACTCCTCTCGGCTGGCTCCAGAGATGCCCGACCTACAAGGAGCAGATCATCAACATACAGAACAAGGACCTCAGTAATTATGCATTTCTCGGATACCCTGTCCTCATGGCGGCGGACATTCTTCTGTACAAGGCGGGAATCGTGCCCGTGGGAGAGGACCAGAGCGCCCACCTGGAAATCGCCAGGGAAATGGTGCGGAGATTCAACGGCTTTTTCGGCGAAGTCCTGGTAGAACCCCAGATCATGCTGACCCCAACGCCGAAAGTACCCGGAACCGACGGAAAGAAGATGAGCAAATCCTACGGAAATTCGATCAACCTTGCCGACAGCCCGGAAGATGTCTGGAACAAACTGCGGACCATGGTGACCGACCCTGCCCGGGAAAAACGCACCGACCCCGGCGATCCGGACAAATGCCCCGTCTGGGATATCCACAAGGTCTTCAACAACAGTGACGGCGAAAAAGCCGAGATTGCGGAGGGCTGCAAAACCGCAGGCATCGGTTGCGTTGACTGCAAAAAGAAGCTGAAGGTCCACGTTGAGCGGGTCATGAACCCCATACGGGAGAAAAGGGCTTATTATGAAAAGAATCCCGACCTTCTCGGGGACATCCTCAGGGAGGGTGCGGTAAAGGCCGGGGCTGTCGCCCGGAAAACCATGGACGAGGTTGTGAACTCCATAGGATTCGTCCGGAGAGGGTAGGTCGATGAGGTGGTTCAAAACCACGACCTGAGTGGTTTTCAGGCGGAAGTAAGCGGTTTTTCCGGCCCGTTTGATCTGCTGTGCTACCTTGTGGAAAACAGGCAGCTCGATGCGGCCGGGATTTCCGTCGGCCAGGCGGTCAGGATTTACGGGGCCTACCTGGCCAACACGAGGCGGGTATCCGTCGCCGTGATCTCCGAGTTTCTCGTCCTGGCTGCCTCTCTCGTGCTGAACAAAATCAGGTCTCTTCTCCCGGGAAAAACCGCTGAGCAGGAAGATGGTCCCTGCGGCACGGAAGAAGAATCCCGTGATGAGTTCGATGTTGAGGAAAAGCTTTCCCGGTACAGGCCATACAGGAAGGCATCAGCATTTCTGTGGAATAAAAAAGAAAAGCAGGATCTCGTTTTTTCCCGCCCTTCCTCAGGAGATGAAGGACAAACATGGGACCTCGGCGACCTCTATGGGCTGTGCAGTCTCTGGTGGGACATTCTTGAAGAAAAACGAGGTTCCGGTTCTTCGGCAAAGTCAGCCTGGATGGACAGAGAGGATAACTGGGAAGGTATGCCTGTTCCCCTTCCTGACGAGGAACAGATTGATATGAAAATTTCCGAGATAATGGGAATTCTCAAAAATTCCCCTGCGGTCTCGTTTTCGAAGCTTCTCGGAAACAGCAGGAGTGTAAGCGTTTTTGTCGTGACGCTTCTTTCCCTTCTTGAAATGAGCAGAATGGGAAGAATCCGCATCGTACAGGAGGAGTTGTTCAGGGATGTGCTCATATACAGCATCTGAAGGCATTTCTGACACCGGCCGGAAAATTCAGGCGATCCTCTTCGTTGCCGGTTCTCCTGTTCCGGCTGCTGAACTCGCTGAAGTCCTCTCCCTGCCCCCTTCTGTCACGTCCAAAGAAATATCCCGGCTTGATGAGTTCCTCAGGCGGACCGGATCAGGCGTTCTTCTCCAGGAAACAGCCGGCGGGTGGCGAATGGTGACGGCAGAGGACACGGCCGATGCAGTCTCCCTGTTTCGCGATACAGCCCAGACACAGAAAATCCGCCTGAGCAGGGCGGCGGTCGAAACTCTTGCAGTGATAGCCTACAATCAGCCGGTGACCAGGAGCGAGGTGGAGGACATCCGCGGGGTACGATGCGAACGGGTGATTGAAACCCTCCTTTCCCACGGGATGATCAGAATCGCGGGAAGGAAGAAAGGAACCGGCTCTCCTCTTCTCTATAGGACTACGGACCTTTTCCTGGAGACCTTCGGGCTGATCTCCATTTCGGAACTCCCGACACTCGAAGAGCTTCAGGAACTTGCGCCTCCGCCCGAAGAAAAAAACCGGAAAGGAGCGGCCGGTGAGACGGAGCAAGGCCATATCGGCGGAGAGGGGGATGACCTGCCATGAATGAAGGGATACGACTGAACCGGTATCTGGCCATGTGCGGGCTGGGAGCGAGAAGAAAAGTGGAGGAAATAATCGCTTCCGGCCGTGTAAAGGTGGACGGGAAAGTGGTTCTCATGCTGGCCTACCGCGTGAGCGAAGAGAACACTGTTTCCGTTGACGGCAGCCTCGTTCAGCCGGAAAGCAAAGTGTACGTCGTCATGAACAAGCCTGCAGGCTGGGTCTGTTCCGTCAGCGACCCCTTCGACCCCGTCATTGCGGACCTCCTTCCCGAAAAATATCGCTCATTCCGCCTGTTTCCGGTGGGACGGCTTGACAGGGAAACGGAAGGCCTTCTTATCCTTACCAATGACGGCGCCTTCGCCCAGGAGGTGCTGCACCCCTCCCGGAATATCCTCCGGGAATACCATGCCCTCCTCGACAGGGAAATCAACGGAAAAGCCGTAAAAAAATGGCTTTCCGGAATTGAGCTGGACGGACGCCTGCTGAAACCGTCGAGCGTACGCATCCTTGACCGGGAACCGGCGGGACGGTGGGTCTCCGTCGTCCTTGCCGAGGGGGTCAAGCGGGAGGTGCGCCGGATGGCCCAGAGCCTCGGCTTTGAGGTTGAAGTGCTAGTTCGGAAAAGAATTGGTAAAATGGAGCTGAAGGAACTCCCTGCAGGAAAGTTCGTCGAGATGTCCCGGGGAGAACTCTGGAACGCGATCCGGTCGAGAGGCAGCGTTTAGGTCATTCAAGGAGGGCGGAAGATGGACGGTATTGACGAGCGATCACGGGAACTCATAAAAACACGCATCCTCAACAAAATAAAAGAAATCAAATCTTTTCCGCAGTTCGTCGTAGAAACGATGCGCAAACTGAATGACCCGGACAGCAGCGCTCAGGATGTGGCTGCCAGCCTTTCCCGGGACGAAGGACTCGTTATTCGGACCCTCAAGCTGGCCAATTCCGCAGCCTATGGAATTTCGAGGGAAATTTCCAGCGTCGCTGAAGCCATCGCTCTTCTTGGGTACAAGAACATAAGCAACATCGTTCTCTCGGCCTCCGTATACTCCGTCATGGACAAATCCCTCACGGGATATGCCCTGGACAGGGGAGCCCTCTGGCGCCATTCTCTCACCGTGGCCTACGCCGCCCGCCACATTGCCCAGAAGACAAGGAAAGCCCTTCCGGAAGAAGCCTATGTCGGCGGGCTTCTTCACGATATAGGAAAAGTTGTGCTGAACGATTATGTCCGTTTCGGATACGGCATCATCGTCAAACTGGTGGAGGAACAGCAGATTCCTTTCCTTGACGCGGAAGTGCAGGTTCTTGGTTTCGACCACGCAGCCGTGGGAACCCTGCTGGTTGAAAAATGGGGGCTTCCCGACCCCTTCAGATTCGCGGTGGCTCATCACCACACCCCCAACGCTCTGCAGGAACCGAAATATCAGTCCCTGGTCGACGTGGTCCATATCGCCAATTCCCTCTGCCTCATGCTTGGCGTTGGACTCGGTGCCGACGGTCTCCAGAGCTATCTCTATCCCGAATCCCTTGAGAGGCTCGGCATCACGGATTACGAAACTCTCATGTCCGAACTTGTGGATTTCGTTGCCCAGGCAGAGGCCGAGCTGTCGGAAATGGAGGAAGCTTTCCAATGACGGATCAGCCGCTCATTGTGGCCATCGACGGCCCGGCGGGAGCCGGGAAAAGCACCATCGCTAAACTGGTCGCCGGATTCCTGGGGATTCCCTACCTTGACACCGGAGCCTTGTACAGAGCTCTTGCCCTTTTTCTTGATGCCAGGGGCATTCCGCCGGTGGAATCGGATGCTCTGTTTTCCGCCCTTCAGGAGGCATCCCTGGAGATAACCGAAAAAGAAATACTGCTTGAGGGAAAAAACGTCGGGGCCGAGATCCGTACTCCCCGTATCGATGCCGTTGTTTCCGCCTACGCATCGCTGCCCATGGTCAGGAACCGGCTCCTTGACCTCCAGCGGGAACAGGGAAAGAGAAATGGTCTCGTAGCGGACGGCCGCGACATGGCGACCGTTGTATTTCCTGACGCCAGGGTCAAGATTTTTCTTACCGCGTCAGACGAGGAAAGGGCACGTCGCCGTTTTCTCGAGCTCAGGGCGCGAAAGGAAAGCACCGGTTATGAGGATGTGCTGGAACAGATACGGGAGAGGGACAGGACAGACAGCAGCCGCTCCACGGCTCCTCTGAGAAAGGCCGATGACGCCGTGGAACTGAGTACCGACGGACTCTCCATCGGGGAAGTGACAGAGAAGGTGCTCAATCTGATAAGGGAAATCCTGGACAAGGAGAATCATTATGACGCTGTCCAATAAATTGTTTTATTTTTTTGTAAAGTGGTTCTTTTACATCTCTCTCAAGGTGTACAACAGGATTTCAATCCGATGGCTCTCTCCGCTTCCCCGCCGGAACTACATCGTCATAGCCAATCACTGCAGCAATCTTGACCCCGTGGTCATGGGAGCTATATTCCCCGGAAGACTGCGCTTTCTGGCCAAAGCGGAACTGTTTGAGCCCTTTATTTTCGGGAGCATGGTCCGGGCCCTGGGTGCCACTCCGGTGCAGAAGCAGGACAGCCAGAGCGCCGGAGCCGCCCTGAGGGCTTTTCTGAAGCTGCTCGATGACGGTGAAAATGTGCTTCTTTTTCCCGAAGGAGGAAGATCCCTTAACGGAAAACTCCAGCCTCTTGAAGGAGGAGCCGCCCTTATTGCCCTAAAGTCAGGCGCACCGGTCGTTCCGGCCTTTGTCGCCGGTACGTTCGAGGCCATGCCGCCCGGCTCAAGATTCGTCAAACCCCTCCATCTTTCGGTGGTTGTCGGCGGGACAATTGATACAACTGATTATGCAGGCCGTGGCAGGGAGGGGAGAGAACTGCTGCTCAGAAAACTTGAGGAAGAGCTGGTTTCCCTTGAGCCGAAGGCCCGGGCCCTCCTTTGACGGCCATGCCGGAACGTAAGGCGGTGATCGCGGGACTGGAACTCCCCGGTCAGCCCTTTTCTCCTTCGGTTCTTCTGGAGGAGGTTGAACTTCTCCTCAGGAACCTGGGTATAACGTCCGCAGGTACGGTCATCCAGCGTCGAAGCAGGCCCGACCCGGCATTTCTTCTCGGAAAAGGCAAGGCGGAAGAACTGGCTCTCTTCTGCAAAACCCTTGGCGCCACACTTCTTGTTTGCAATGAATCCCTGACCCCGGGGCAGAAGAACAACCTCCAGAGAACAACTGGAGTGGAGGTTTGGGACCGACCCTTTGTCATAATGAAAATCTTCGAGCTTCGGGCGAGTTCTTCCGAAGCAAAGATGCAGGTCGAAATGGCTCTGTGCAAATACGAAATTCCTCACCTGAAGGGGCTGGGAGCCCAGATGTCCCGTCTCGGGGGCGGGATCGGAACAAGAGGTCCCGGAGAAACCGAATTCGAACGGCACAGGAGAAAACTTGAGCGTCGCGTCAGGGACATCGGCAAAAAACTCGGGATACTCAAAAGAAAGAGGACCCTCCAGCGCGACCGGAGGAAGAAAATGAACCTTCCCGTTGTCTCGCTGGTTGGATATACGAACAGCGGGAAATCCTCCCTTCTCCGGGCCCTGAGCGGCGATGCGTCCCTTGTGGCGGAGAACAGGCTTTTTTCCACCCTGGATACGTTCATGAGGAAAGTGAGACTTCCATCGGGGAGGGAGATCCTGCTGTCGGATACGGTGGGCTTCATCAGGGACCTTCCTCCCGGTCTCGTGGCGGCTTTCAGGACAACACTTGAAGAAATTGTGTCGTCCTCGTTCCTTGTTTTTGTTCTCGACGCCGCCGCGGCTGATTTCCAGGAAATACGGGAAGTCGTCGAGAAAACGGTTCAGGAAATCGGCGGAGGGGATATCCCCCGTTTTTTTGCCCTGAACAAATGCGATCTTCTTGCCGCGGATACAAAACGGGTGATGGAGGAGAAGTTCCGGGAGGCAGGCGAAGCAGCCGTTTTCATCAGCGCCCTTTCCGGAACCGGGTTGTCCGAGCTGCTTGCGACCCTTGACGCCTTTCTCCTAAAAACGGAGACGATTTCCAGAGAAGGGGATGGGGACTGATGATACGCAGCATGACTGGTTTTACAAGGGAAAGCAGAAACTTTGAGTGGGGAACTCTCACAGTGGAGATTTCATCGGTGAACCACAGGTACCAGGAACTTTCGATCCGCCTGCCGAGAGAGCTTGCATCCTTTGAATCAACAATCGGCGGCCTTCTCCGTTCAGGCCTGGGCAGGGGGAAAATACGGTTCTTCGCTGAAATCACCTGGGCTCCGAGGTACAGGGCACTCGCCATTGACGGGGACGTTCTCAGCAATTATTATACCCAGATTCTCTCTCTCTCCGAAAAACTCGGCACAGGGCAGAAACCGGGACTCCAATCCCTTCTTTCCCTTCCGGGGGTTCTCGACTCGCCCGCCGTTCTCTCCATGGTGGAGGGGCAAGCGGGCGGGGTCCTTGAAGAGATCGTGGGCACCGGAATACAGAACCTGGCCGGAATGCGGGAAAAAGAAGGCCTTAACCTGGGGGGGGCAATCGAGGGATATCTCGGCGCCTTTGAGTCCCTTGTCGATTCCATAGAAGAATACTGGACCGGAAAGAAAGCAGGACTTTTTGAAGAACTCCGGAAACGGGTAACACTTCTCCTTGAAGGAGTAACGACAGAAGCTGACCAGGGACGGGTTGCCCAGGAACTCGCCCTCATGGGAGACAAATGGGACATATCCGAGGAGTTCGTCCGTTCCAGAAGTCATTGCAGACAGTTCCGAACCATACTTAAAGGACCTTCTTCCGAGGGAAGAAAACTCGATTTCCTGATCCAGGAAATGAACCGGGAGGTCAATACCATGGGCTCGAAAATAACGGACGCTGAGCTTCGCTGGATGGTGGTGGAGGCAAAGACTCTCCTGGAAAAAATCAGGGAACAGGTTCAGAACGTGGAGTGAGACTGATGACCGCAAAACTGGTTCATATCGGTTTCGGAAATATGATCGTGGCGGAAAGGATTGTGGCCGTCATTCATCCGACCTCTGCTCCCATCAAGCGCCTCAAGGAAGAGGCCAAGGAAGACGGGAGGCTCATCGACGCCACACAGGGGCGCAAAACGAGGGCTATTCTGATAACCGACAGCAACCACGTGGTGCTGTCGGCCATTCAGCCCGAAACTATCGTGAACAGATTTGAGGAAGATATCGAGGATGAATCGGTCGTACAAGGGTAAACTCTTCGTTCTTTCCGGCCCGAGCGGCGCCGGAAAGGGAACGCTGCGGAAAAAAGTATTCGAAACAGTGGAGGACATCCGGTTTTCGATCTCATGCACCACGAGGCCTCCCCGCCAGGGAGAGAAAGACGGTGTTGACTACCGCTTTATATCCGAAGAAGCCTTTCTGACCCTTCTGGAGGAGGACAGGTTTCTGGAGTACGCGAAAGTGCATGGCCATTACTATGGGACCCTCAGGGACGACGTGGAGCGGACCCTTTCGAGCGGCATTGATATGGTACTGGAAATAGATGTGCAGGGGGCTTTCCAGGTCAGGGAAAAAATGCCTGAGAGCATCCTTGTGTTCGTCTCTCCTCCCTCTCTCGAAGAACTTGAGCGGCGGCTCAGGGAAAGAGGAACGGAAAGCGGTGAAAATCTCAGGATCAGGCTCCGGAATGCAAGGCTTGAGATGTTGAAATCAGGGGATTATGATTACGTTATTGTGAACGACGACGCCGAACGGGCTTCAAATGAACTGAAGTCCATAATAACCGGATTCAGACCATTCAGGGAGGAACGGAAATGATTTTCTACGATATGGATTCTCTGGCGGAAAAACAGGGCATAAACAACAAATATCTTCTCACTGCCGCAGTGGCTGCCCGTGCCCGGGCTCTCAGCGAACAGAAAGGGCGTACACTCGACGAGGACAACGAAAAATTCATCTCAACCGCCCTTCAGGAATTTGATCTCGGTGCAGTCCGCCTTTCCCAGGAACGGGAATCCGTTCCTGAAAGCGGAGCCGGATCAGAATCAGCCAATGCCTGACTGGAAACAGAAGAAAAAAGTTGTTCTGGGCATAACGGGAGGCATTTCCGCCTACAAGACCCCTGAGATAGTCCGGGCTCTTGTGAAGGCCGGATGTGACGTTGAGGTCGTGCTGACCTCCGAAGGAGAGCGGTTCGTCAGCCCGATGGTACTGTCCACCCTGGCCGGAAAACGGGTCTGGAGGCAGGCTGATTTTCTTTCCGACGACACGGGATGGAGGATACCCCACATTGCGCTTGCGGACTGGGCTGATGTAATTTTAGTCGCTCCGTGCACTGCGGAAACCCTGTCGAACATGGCCCGGGGGGCCGGGAAAGAGCTGCTCTGTTCCATTCTGCTTGCTGCCGGGGCCCCGGTAGTGGTTTTCCCGGCCATGAACGTGAATATGCTCAATCATCCCGCCACGGCCAGAAATATGGAGATACTGAAGGAAACGGGGATTTTCATTGCCGACCCGGAAACGGGAAGCCTCGCATGCGGCTACGAAGGCAAGGGAAGACTCCCCGCAGTGGAGGTCATCCTGGAGGAGATGTGGAAGGCCCTGTGCCCTTCAAAAAAGCTCGAGGGGAAAAATGTGCTTGTCACCGCAGGACCTACGTGGGAATTTCTCGACCCCGTACGTTTCCTCAGCAATCCGAGTTCGGGGAAGATGGGGTATGCCATGGCGAGAGCGGCCTGGTACAGAGGCGCCTCCGTAACATTTGTCCACGGTCCGGCTTCGTTTTCTAACCTCAGCGGATTTGGAGTCAAACCTGTCGTATCTGCCGAGGAGATGAAACGCACCGTCCTGGCCCTTTCGGAAGAGATGGACTATATCGTCAAGGCAGCCGCGGTCGGAGATTTCAGGGCCGCCTCCTTCAGCGACAGAAAGATCAAGAGGGCGAATGCCGACACTGTCACGATTGACCTCGTTCAGAACACGGACATCGCTGCCTCCCTCGGAGAGAGGAAGCTGCCCGGCCAGGTTCTCGTCGGCTTCGCCGCTGAAAGCCACGACCTGCTTGTCAACGCCTCCGAAAAAATGAAGCGGAAAAATCTCGATTTTATTGTCGCCAACGACATAACCGCCGCTGACTCGGGGTTCGGGACCGACACAAACACGGTGAAACTCCTTTCCAGAAGCGGAACCGCTGAAGAATTCTCCGGGACGAAGGAGGATGTGGCTGAACGGGTGTGGAGCAGCATCCTCGACGAGGACTGGCTTCTGTGAATAGAGTGGGGGCTCACTGCTACTGCAGCGTCATTGTTCCGGGACCATGGTGGAACCCCCTGACCTACGAACTGCAATCCCCCCTTCCACGGGGAAGCCGATTGAAGATCCCCGTAGGCAGGGGAACCCGGTTCGGAATAGCGGATTCTTTTTTTCCGACCCCTCCTGAAAAGGGAACCTTCAACATTCGCCAAGGGAAGCACCTTTCGGACAACAGTCCGTTGCTGACAGAAAAAACGCTCGATCTCATCAAATGGACAGGAAAAACGTTCCTTTGCGGCTCCGGGGAAGTCCTGAAAGTTTCTGTACCTTCTTCCATTCTCTCTTTTCCCGGCCCCCTTGTTGATTTTGATTCCCTCGACGGGGAGAATCAGCAGACTTCCGGTCAATACGAAGAGAATTTCCTTTATGAATGCAAAACGTTCTCCCGGTGGAAAAAAATCGTGGAATTGCTGGAGAAAGGCGATTCCTTCATTGCTCTTTTTCCTGAACAGGCGCTGGCTGCCTCTTTTTTTGCCCTCCTTCCACCCGCGATGCAAAAGTCGGCTCTCCTCTGGCCATCCACTGGAGGGAAAAAGCTCCAGGATGCCTGGATCGCCGCCCGCAAAGGAAGTGTTCCCGGCATTGTGGGAGGTCCCGGTGCGGTTTTCGCTCCCCTCCCCGGAGTCCGTTCCATAATTGTCGATGAGGAAAGCAGCGGCGCCTATAGAACCTACAGGCATCCATTTCTCAATATGAGAACGGTCGCAGCCAGAAAGGCCCTTCTGGAAAAAGCCAGCCTGACACTTTCCGGAAGACTGCCTTCCTCAAGGGTGTATCTTCGGGGAAAACCCCGGTGCACAGAACTCCCTCCACGGGAAAATGTAAAGCTTGTCGACCTGAAAAACAGTTTTTCTTCGGAATTCCAGGGCATCGCTGGTTCTCTCCCCCTTTCCGCCGCTCTCTTCTCTGAAACCGCCAGGGTTCTCTCCATGGGGAAAGTCGCCCTGTGGCTTCTTGACCGGAAGGGGTATGCAGGCGAGGTGGCCTGCGAAGAATGCGGCAAGCCCATTCTCTGCAGTTCCTGCGGCCGTGTTATGGCCTGGGAAGAGCAGCGCCGCAGGCTCCGCTGCTCTTCCTGCGGCAAGGTTTCGCCCCTTCCCGAGACCTGCCCTTCCTGCAGGGGAGTCCTTCTCTCAGGGAAGCGCCCGGGGCTTGAAGCCCTTCTTCCAGTCGCACGGGCTACGGCACCCGATGAAAAAACCGTTCTGATATGGGACGGGACGAAACCTTGCGGCAAAAAGGCAGCCAGGGGCCTCACAAAAGACCTTTCCGGGGGAGGCATAGTGCTCGGAACCCGTTCCGCCCTGACAGTGTGCGACTTGGCGGACGTAGGCTTCGCCGCGTGGGTCGACGCGGACAGCGAAGTTCGGAGCGTAGCTTTTCAGGCGAAATTCACGGCCTTTTCCATGATGTGGGAATCCTTATGGAGAGGAAATTCCGGGGGCGGGCGAACCGTTCTTCTGCAAAGCAGGCGTCCGGGTTTCGGCTGGCAAAAGGGTATGGTCCTGGGCTGGGATCATTTCTGGAACGAAGAGCTCCGGGAAAGAAAAGAACTCGACCTGCCTCCTTTTTCCTTTTTGCTGGAAATCAAGTCTCCATCCCTTGGGCTGAAAGAGAGTATAATGGCACAATTGGAGAAAATCGGCCTGTATCCTATGGATCCGGGGGAACCGCCTCTTGTTTTCTGGGTGACAACCCCGTCGCCGGCCAGTGTCCAGAATGTTCTTGCCCCTTTTTTTTCCATAGGAAACTCCAGCACCGGTTTTCCTGAAATTACCGTCTGGATAGATTGAGGCCAAGGAGGAAAAGCACCCATGCCAGTAGTGTCAATTATAGGAAGACCAAATGTCGGCAAATCCTCGCTTTTTAACCGGCTTATCGGCAGGCGGGAAGCCATCGTCGACGACATGCCGGGGGTGACGAGGGACAGACTGTATGGAGAAGCCGAGTGGAGGGAAAGAAAGTTTTACGTTATCGATACGGGGGGCTTTCTCGCCAAGGATGAAAACGCCTTTGTCCAGGGGATGAGACAGCAGGTCGGAACTGCCATCACCGAAAGTGACCTTGTCCTTTTCGTCATTGACGGAAAAGAAGGCCCGACCTGGATGGACGAGGATGTCGCCGACATGCTCAGAAAGTCGGGAAAACCGGTCATCGTCGTCGCCAACAAAATTGACGACGGCATCCACGAAGACTCTGTTTTTCAGGCCTATTCCCTTGGGTTTGAGGATGTGATCGGAGTTAGCGCGGAACACAAGCGGTACATCTACGACCTTCTTGACCTGATTCTTGAAAAAATCCCGGGAGACGAACCCGCCCCGGAAGAAGACAGCTCCGTGAAAGTCGCCATCGTGGGCAGGCCGAACGTGGGCAAATCAAGCATCCTCAACCACCTGGCAGGGGAAGAGAGGGCTCTTGTGAGCGACATACCGGGAACCACGCGGGACGCCCTTGATACGCTGGTGAAGATCGACGGAACGACATTCCGGCTGATCGACACAGCGGGGCTGAGAAGAAAAAGCAGGGTCGAAGACAACATAGAATATTACTCTTACGTCAGAACGCTCCAGGCCATCGACAGGTGCGATGTTGCCCTCCTCGTTATGGATGCGGAGGAACCCTTCACAGACCAGGACAAAAAGCTTGCGGGGGAAATCATCGAACGGGGAAAAGGGATTGTGCTCCTTCTGAACAAATGGGATCTCCTCGGGAAGAAGGACAGCCTGGGAGACTCGATGAAAAAGAAACTCAGGGAAGAAATGGTCTTCGTTTCCCATGCCCCTGTGCATTTCGTCTCAGCGCTGACGGGAAGAGGGATGCAGAAAATATCAGACCTGGTGCTCAAAGTTTTCGAAAACAGGAAGAAACGGATTAAAACCACTTTGTTAAACAGGCTTCTCCGTGATATCCTCGCATTCGACAGGCTGCCGACCGACAACAGGGGAAGAGCCTTCAAAATATTTTATTGCACTCAGGCGGAAATCAATCCGCCGACCTTTATCTTCTTCGTCAATTACCCGGAACTTGCGGAAAAAGCCTTTGAAAACCACATTGAAAACGAATTGAGGGAACTTGAAGACTTCGATGGTGTTCCATTGCGCATTTTCTGGCGGGGAAAAGAGGAAAAATGAAGTTTAATGCTTGACCAGAACTGGACTTGCTGGTAATAATAAACGTAATGATGGATCGGACCTGAGTTGGCTTTATTTTACTCGAACCGGTACCACATTTTAATCCAGAGGAGGCTGTAAAAGGTGACCAAAGCAGAACTCGTAACTGAGGTTGCAAAGGCGACAGGGTTGAACAAAAAGGCTTCCGGCGCTGCCGTCGGAGCGATTTTCGAAGCCATCGAAAGCGCCCTTGCCAAGGGTGAAAAGGTTCAGCTTGTTGGCTTCGGAACGTTTGAAGTCCGTGAAAGAGCTGCCCGTGAAGGCCGGAACCCCCAGGATCCCAAGAAAGTCATCAAGATCCCCGCAAAGAAGGTCCCCGTTTTCAGACCCGGCAAGGCTCTCAAGGACAAGGTGGAATAATCGCTCTGTTTTCTTTTTTTCGTTGGCCTCTTCCCTTGCGAAAGGAGAAGAGGCCTTCATTTTTTAGCTTTCCTGTGAAGGGCGAGCCATTGTTCACCGGAAAGCTCTTCAGCCCGGGAATTTTCCCCGATTCCCAGATCTGCAAAGACCTCCGCCCATGGAACTTCATTCCTGAAAGCTTTCAGGTTTTTCAGCAGTTTTTT
>Ga0116152_10001854_pt1 | contig 17269 bp, 16 predicted proteins | sample AD_UKC119_MetaG_FD_89894 | JGI IMG/M metagenome (GOLD analysis project Ga0116152, IMG submission 89894) | Active sludge microbial communities of municipal wastewater-treating anaerobic digesters from Hong Kong - AD_UKC119_MetaG | ecosystem: Engineered > Bioreactor > Anaerobic > Digestate... | reverse complement strand
TCGCTCAGGCTCGCACGGATGGATGAGCAGTGGAACGAGGAGAAGGTCTATGCCGATCTTCCCGGCTCACTCATCACATTCGGGATAGCAGCAGACCGGGCGCATCTCTATCTCCCGTTCCCCGCTGATCTCGAAAAAGCCCAGCGTACAGGGAAGATGAAGACAGACTGTTCCGTGGCTGTTTTTGATAAGGAGAGCGGACGTCATCTCTACACGCTCACAGGGCCGGTCCCCAGATTCGAAGGGATGCTGAGTGCCGTGGGTGTCACAGAAGGAAAGCTGGTCCTTCTGGCTATAGACGACACGGGGGATTTGTCCCGGGCCCTGGGGTCCGGCGGCGAGACAGCCCCGGGCGGGGATCATTGGATCCTTGTCTGCTCCCTGCCCTGACGGGCATAACGGAAACGGGGCGCCTGAGGCGCCCCGTTTCTGCTGCTGAGGGTGTGAAGGAGGTTCGGTTGCTGTTGTTCAAGCTGTCTGTCGTGGTTTTGCTGCTTTCTGTATAAAAAACAACGCTCTGCCCCGGTTGTTCCCGGGAAATCAGCTTTTTTTTATTTCCTGAAAAAAACGAAAAAAAAACGATGTGTGCCTTGACATTATCATAGTGGGGTGATAATATATAGATGTGGAACGAAGTGGGATGAAATGGAGGGTTTATGTTTATCGGGAGCTATACACATGCCGTTGACGATAAACAGCGCCTGAAGCTACCGTCAAGTTTTCGTCAAAAGATCACAGCCGATACTGTCGTCCTGGCAAAGGGAGACGGTGAAGCCCGGCATATTACCCTTTATCCCTGGGAAACGTGGCAAGAGTATGTTGGCCCCATCAGAAAAAAAGCATTACACGATTACAAGTACAGACAGTACATGCGGGTCAAGTTTTCTTCTGCCGCCGAAGTGAAGATCGACAGCCAGGGGAGAGTTTTACTGCCGAAATCTCTATTGGATTTTTCCGGTATCAGCAAGGATGTCGAAATAATCGGAGTCGGTGATTATGTGGAATTATGGGCTCCGGAACGCTTCGGTAAGGAGGTAGAGGAGGTCGAGGAATTGAGCGGTCAGTTCCTGGATTATATGGCCCGCCGGGAAAGTGATTGATCTTATGGCCACTTATCACGAACCGGTCCTTCTTCAAGAAGTCCTTGCCGGCCTGAATGTTTTCAAAGACGGCTCCTATCTGGATCTCACCCTCGGGGGCGGGGGCCATGCCGAAGCCATCCTGAAAAGGCTGGATCCGCAATCAGGAGTCCTGGCCGGAGCAGACCAGGATGACGAAGCCCTGGAGCACTCTGCGGAGAGGCTTGCCTCTTATCCCTCTTTTCACGCTTTTTACGGTAATTTCGGAGAACCCGCCCTGTGGGAGAAAGTGGAGTCTCTCTCTCCCTTTGACGGGATCCTTATGGATCTTGGAGTCTCCTCTCATCAGCTTGATGAAGGGAAGCGGGGATTCTCTTTCTCAAAACCGGCTCTCCTTGATATGCGTATGGACAGAAACAGAGGCGGATCGGCGTGGGAGGCCGTCAACCGTCTGCCGGAAAAGGAGCTGGCTGATATCATCTTTCAATTCGGAGAGGAGCGCCGTTCCCGGAGGATCGCAAAAGCCATCTGTACGCATCGGCCGGTGGAGACCACCGTGGAGCTGGCGGAGATCATCCGTTCCTGTTTTCCCGCTGCCGAGCGGAGGGCCATGTCTGTGGATCCCGCAACGCGGACCTTTCAGGGGATCAGGATCTATGTGAACAGGGAGCTTGAGCGCCTGGAGAGCGGATTGAAGATGGCTGCAGCCCACTTAAAGCCGGGCGGACGTCTGGCGGTGATCTCCTATCACTCTCTGGAAGACAGGATCGTGAAAAATTTTATCCGGACGGAAAGCAGAGACTGCCTCTGTCCGAAAAATATCCCTGTCTGCGTCTGCGGACATCACGCTTCTCTGAAAGCTGTCAACAAAAAGATCATCGTTCCGGGTGAACAGGAGATGGCTGAAAACCCCAGGAGCCGGAGTGCGCGGATGAGGGTGGCGGAGCGGTTATGATACGCGCGCGGCGGATATTCATCTTTCTTCTTTTTCTCCTTGTCTGTGTTTTTCTCCTGGAAGCGGTGATGTATGTGGAAAAGGAGAGGCTGAGGGCTGAGATCTACCGGCTGCGGGAAGATGTCATCGCGTTGAAGCTGAAAAACAGGGTTCTCAAAGCCGAAATCGAGGAGAGTCTGAGTATGGAGGCCGTTAAAAAATGGGCTCTCCGGAAAGGACTCACCGAAGCATGGAACGGAGAAGCCCGTGAGTTCTAAAAAGGGAATCAGGTACGGAAAGATCCTCTTTGCCCTGGCCTGTGCCGGCTATCTGGTGATCGCCATCCGCCTCATCAATATTCAGCTTTTCCGGGACAGCCGGTCTCTCGCGGTGACAGCGGGACGGTACCAGAGGGTCGTGGACAATACCCTGGCCACGGAGCGGCGTTTTCAGCCTCTGAGAGGGAACATCTATTCAAGAAATGGCAATCTCATGGCGACGACGCTCTACCATTACCGGATCTTTGCAGACGGGTCCCTCATCACTCCTGATGAGAAAAAAAAGGCCCTGGACCTCCTGGGGGATGTGGCCCAGGGTGATATGAAGAGGATCTCCCGAGAGATCGAGAGGCAGTCGCGTTATATCCCTGTGGCGCGCCGGGTGGATCCCGGGAGTGAGGAGATCGCCGCCCTGAACAGCTGCAAGGGGGTCTATGTGCGTGAAGATGACGCCGTCCGGTTCTATCCCCTGGAGACACTGGGAGCCCAGATCCTGGGTTATGTCAACTATGCAGGGCAGTCCACCGGTGCGGAAAAAGCCTTTGACATGCTGCTGGGCGGAGTGGGCGTCACGGATATGAATGCCCTTCCTTCAGACGGTGCCGATGTCGTCCTCACTGTGGACACCAATATTCAGTATTTTCTGGAAGAGGCCCTCAAATGGGGATACGAGCGGTATTCGCCTCTCTCTGTCTCCGGGGTGGTCCTGGATCCCGGGACCGGGGAGATCCTGGCCATGGGCAGCTATCCCTCCTTTGACCCCAACCGGTTTTACGATTATGCCGGAAGTGACAGGGTGATCAACAGGGCCATAGCCCACTCTTTTGAACCGGGATCCAGTTTCAAGATCGTGACATTGGCTGCCTCTCTTCAGGAAGAGACCGCCGGAGAAAAGAGCATCGTCGACTGCGAAGGAGGCGTCATCAACTACAAAGGGGAGTCCATCAGGGATACCCTGGTCAATAAGCGGCTCACTTTTTCAGAAGTCTTTCAGAGGTCAAGCAACGTCGGCGTGATCAAGCTTGCCGACAAGCTGGGAAAAGAGAAACTCTATTATTATGCCAAGCTCTTCGGGTTTACCGAGAAAAAATCCCTGGAACTGCCCAATGAAGCCATGTGCCGGATCAAAGATGTGGCGAACTGGGTCCCTGCGGAACTGGGGACCTTTTCCATCGGGTACGGGATGGCTGTGAATCTTCTTCGTCTCACGGCTGCATACGCCGTCCCCGCTAACGGGGGGCTGCTTCCGGAACTTCATATCGTGAGCCGGGTGGACTATCCTGAAGGGCCGTCCTACCACGTAAAGCCTGTGGTGATCCGCAGGGTCCTGGATAAGAAGACCGCGTCCCGTGTCCGTGATGTCCTCCGTGATGTGGTGGAAAAAGGGCTCAATGACAAAGCTTCCCCCCGGGGTATCCCTGTGGCGGGAAAGACCGGCACAGCCACAAAATACGACACATCACGGAACCGTTACGATAGGAGCCGGGTCGTGGGGACATTTATCGGATTTTTCCCCGCTGATGATCCCCGGTATGTCATCGGGATCATGGTGGATGAACCGCGGAACGGCGGATATGCTTCGCAATTCGCAGTCCCGGTCTTTAAAAAAGCCGCTGAGGAAGTGGCGCGCTACGGAGGCCTATGACCACACGTCTCATTGACTACTCCATGATCTACCACATCGACCGTATCGGCCGCTGGGATGCCTATCCTTCCTTTCACGGAGCTGTCCTTGACTCCAGGAAAGTCTTTCCGGGCGCTCTTTTTATCGCCCGAAAAGGAGACCATTCGGACGGGAACCGGTTTATCAATGATGCCGCGGCTCAGGGGGCGGCGTTTGTCGTCGCCGAAAACGGAGCCTATGTGGATAAAAAGATCGGTATCCCTGTGCTCATCACCGATGCCCCGGTGCGTACGCTCCTTGACCTTGTGGCGGCCATACGGGCTCTCACCGCCCATCAGCGCATTGTCGCCGTAACCGGTTCTTTCGGAAAGACGACCACCAAAGACTTTATCCATGCCGCTCTCCAGCCTGTCTATGAGACAGGGAAGACGCAGGGGAATCTCAATACCGAGTGGGGTGTCCCCCTGACCTATTTCAATAATTTCGGAAAAGAGGTCGTCGTCGTGGAGCTGGGAATGGACCATTTCGGAGACATCGGGATCCTGGCGCGGGCCCTGAAGCCTGATATCGGCGTGATCACAGGGATCAGTCCCGTCCATTTGGAATATCTTCATACCATGGACCGTGTCTATGAGGGCAAGGTCCAGCTGTTTGAGATGATGGATCACAAAGCTGTCAAGCTCATCTGCGGAGACGATCCTGTGCTGAGAAGGGCAGAGGGGACATTTCAACGCGTGCTCACCTACGGAAAAGGAGACGGGTGCGACTACAGGATCGGCCATGTGGCCGCAGAAAAGGGGACGGTGGATTTCGATGTGAACGGAGAGCCGTACAGCATCCCGTCATGGTCCATGAACTATGCAGTCAACGCCGCTGCTGCTGTGGCGGTGGGGCTTGTCATGGGAGCATCCCCGGGCCAGGTCAGGGAGGGGCTGAAGGAGTGCACCATGACTCCGGGCCGGTTCACCCTCTGGGAAGAGGGCGGGAAGACCATTATCGACGATACATACAATTCATCCCCTGCGACACTGAAAGCCGTTCTTGACGAGGTCTCACAGCGCTTTGCCCCGCGCAGGAAACTCTTCTGCCTGGGGGACATGTTGGAGCTCGGGCCGGAGAGCCGCAGGTACCACCGGGACGTCCTGGAATTATGCCGCGGACTCCCGCTTTCCAGCGCTCTTCTCCTGGGGCCGGAGTTTTACGCCCTGAAAGAAGAGTTTCCGCAGTTTGCGTTTTATCAGGACCGCGGTGAATACAGACATCATCTTTCCGAGATCAAAGACGACTTCACCCTTCTGCTTTTCAAGGGCTCCAGGGGGATGCACATGGAGGAGTTTATCACCGCTGTCAGGGAGGAGAAGTAATGCTCTACTATATTTTTGTCCCTCTCATCAAGTATTTCGCCGGATTCAATGTTTTCCGGTACATCACGTTCCGGTCCGCCTATGCCCTCATCACAGCTCTGGTGATCAGTTTTATCTTCGGGCCTCTCACCATCCGGTTTTTAAAGAAGATCAACTTTTCGCATATCAGGGAGTATGTCCCCGATTCCCACCAGAAAAAAGCCGGGACGCCCAGTATGGGAGGAGTCCTTATCCTGATCTCCATCGTGATCTCCACCCTCCTGTGGGCTGATATCAAAAACGAATATGTTTTGATCGCCCTGGCCACGGTCCTCTGGCTCGGGGGGCTGGGTTTTCTGGATGACTACCTGAAGATCACGAAAAAGAACCCCGAAGGGGTCATCGCCCGATACAAACTGATCATTCAGGGGACTCTCGGACTGGGCGTGGGCGCTCTGCTCTATTTTTTCCCCCAGGATGCCGCCCTGAGAGGGTCCATCGCCGTTCCTTTTATGAAAGATGTCTTTTGGGACCTGGGGATGTTCTACATCCCCTTTGTCATGCTGGTGATCATGGCCACATCCAATGCCGTGAACCTGACTGACGGTCTGGACGGCCTGGCCATCGGGAATGTGGGCCTGGCGATCTCAGCCTTTGCCCTTATCGCCTATGTCACCGGGCATATCCAGTTTGCCGACTATCTCAATATTCCCTTTCTTCCGGGGACAGGGGAGTTGACTGTCTTTGCCATGGCCATCGTGGGAGCGGCTCTGGGGTTTCTCTGGTTCAACTCCTACCCGGCCTCGGTCTTTATGGGAGATGTGGGGTCTCTGCCCCTGGGAGGAGCCCTGGCCATTATCGCGATCCTTATCAAAAGAGAGATCCTCATCGTGATCGTAGGAGGGGTCTTTGTCATGGAAGCCCTTTCAGTCCTCCTCCAGGTCGCTTTCTTCAAAACAACAAAGGGAAAACGCCTTTTTTTAAGGGCTCCCATCCATCACCATTTTGAACTGCTGGGGTGGAGTGAGACAAAAGTGACTGTGCGTTTCTGGATCATGGGGATCATGCTGGCGTTACTGGGATTGAGTACGTTGAAACTGCAATAGGAGATGATGAGAATGTCCCGTGAAGGTATCCTGATAATCGGATGCGGCATCAGCGGCCTGGCGGCGGCCAGGCTGGCTCTCAGAAAGGGCCGGAAGCCTTATGTGACCGAAAGGCAGCGGACTCCGGCGCTTGAGAGCCGTCTGCAGGAGCTGGAGAGGCTGGGGATCCCTTACGAGACTGAAAACACAGACCGTTTTTTCCATTGCTGCAGCCTGGCTGTCCTTTCGCCGGGGATCGACCCCGGGATTCCTTTTGTCAGAAAGGTCAGGGAGAAGATGCCTCTTGTGGGAGAGCTGGAGTTCGCCTTTCAGTCTCTTTCCCCGGATAAGAGGCTCATCGCAGTCACCGGGACCAACGGGAAATCGACGACTGTGAGCCTGATCAGGCACCTTCTGGAGGGGCAGGGGCATTCGGCTGCTGCTGTGGGGAATATCGGCCAGGCCTTATCGGATTATACAGACTCCCCTCATACTTTTCTTGTCTGTGAAGTCTCCTCGTACCAGCTGGAGACCATCGAGACATTTCAGCCGGAAACGGCTGTGATCACCAATATTACTCCGGACCATCTGGATCGGTACGGCGGTTCGTTCGACACCTATTTTCAGACGAAACTCAGGATATGGGAAAACATGGGGAGAGAGAGCCGTCTGGTGATCAACGGCGACGATCCCAGGCTTGAAAAGGCGACGCGCGGCTTTGCCGGGGGACGCTATCTTTTTTCCGCGCGGACAAACCTTCGGCAGGGGGCCTTTGTGGACAAAGGCTGTCTCTCTTTCACCGAAGATGGCCATGCATTGGAAAGGATCGCCCCGGTTAATGAGCTGACCCTGCCGGGAGCTCATAACCTGGAAAATGCCCTGGCTGCAGTAGCGGCTGTCCACCCTGTTGTCACATCCCTCTCCCGCCTGTCACAGGACCTCTGCGGCTTTCAGGGGATCGAACACCGCCTTGAGCCGGTCTGTGAGATCAGGGGGGTCCGGTTTGTCAATGATTCCAAAGGGACGAATGTGGATTCGACCGAAAAGGCTCTTTCAGCCTTTCCCGGCCGGAAGATCGTTCTGATCCTCGGGGGAGATGATGCCAAAAAAAGCGACTTTTCCCCGCTTCTTCCTCTGTTGAAAAGAGAATGCCGTTCTGTGGTCCTCCTGGGAGAGACCACGGGGCGTCTCAAAGAGCTCATGGAAAAAGCGAAACTCTCTTACAGGATCGCCGGCACCATGGGGGATGCCGTTCGCCTGGGTTACGGAGAGGCTCAGAAGGGGGATGTCGTCCTCCTCTCGCCTGCCGCGGCCAGCTTTGACATGTACGCGAACTTTGAAGAGCGTGGACGCCATTTCAAAGACGAGGTCCTGGCTCTTGAAAAGGAGACAAAATGAAAAAGCCGCGCCCCGTGGTCATGGATATGAAGATCATTATCCTGGCCTTCTGCGCTTTTTCTGTCCTGGCCATGTGGACAGCCAGTGTCTCCCCGGCCATGCGATATACGGGAGACCCTCTTTTCTACTTTAAAAGACATCTCCTGGCTGTACTGGCCGGCCTTCTCTTCTATGCCCTGGCGTCACGGGTGGTGCTCAAGCGTCTGCTTCCCGTGGCCCCCTGGCTTCACATCCTCTCTCTCCTCTTACTCATTGCCGTTTTCCTGCCCCATGTGGGCGTTGAGATAAACGGGGCCCGCCGATGGATCGAACTGGGATTTTTACGGTTCCAGCCTTCGGAAGGGGCCAAGTTAACGCTGATCCTCTATCTGACCGCTTCGTTCCACAAGGAAGCAGGAGGATACAGGAGGCCCGGACAATCAACCTCGCTGAAAAAGTATCCGCTGCTCATCACAGCGGCCACAGCACTCCTCATCTTCACGGGGAATGATTTTTCCACATCTGTGCTGGTTCTCGCCCTCTACGGAGTCGTCTTCTTTGTATCGGGACGGAACCCCAAGGCCATATTGTTCTGGGCCTCCTCAGCTTTCGTGACAGGCCTTCTCATCCTCATGAGGGGAGGAGGCTTCAGAAGCGGACGTGTGGCATCATGGCTGGAATATCTCTTTCACGGAGGGCCTCCGGCCTACCAGCTGCGTCATTCCATCGCCGCTTTCCAGATGGGAGGCTATTTCGGCCGCGGCTTCGGTTCGGGAGCTTACAAAAACCTCCTTCCCGAGGCCCATACCGACTTTATCTTTTCGGTTATCGGAGAAGAGATGGGGTTTATCTTCATTCTGGGGATCATTGCCCTTTATCTTCTTCTCTTTTACAAGTTCATCCGTCTATCGGAAGAGTCCAAATATGATTATGAGCGCTACTTCCTTCTGATGACAGGGTCTCTCTTCGCATTCCAGTCCGTGATCAATATGGGGGTGACCGTGGGCCTCTTCCCGGTCACAGGGATGACGCTGCCTCTTATCAGCTACGGAAGGACCTCTTTTCTTGTCTTCATGACACTGCTGGGACTGGCCAGGAGTATTGAAAAAGATATTGCCAGGAGGATGTCATGAACGTGCTCATGGCAGCCGGAGGGACCGGAGGGCACATCTATCCTGCTTTGGCGCTTGGCCGGTTTCTGGCAGACAGCGGCCATCGGGTCCGGTTTGCAGGGACCTGTCACCGCATGGAACAGGCTCTTTTTGAACGTGAGGGTGTCGCCTACCGCGGATTCGGAATCTACCGGATGGGGGAGGATATGATCCGGTTTCTGAAAAATCCCGTGACTCTTCTCTCCATCAGCGCCTGGATCCGCAGAGAAGCTTTCGATTGTGTGATCTGTGCCGGGGGTTATGTGAGTTTCTATTTCGGAATGGCTGCGGCTTTCCAGCGAAAACCCCTGTATCTGCTGGAGCAGAATGTCATCCCCGGACGGGTCACGCGTTTTATGGCGCCTCTGGCGAAAAGGGTCTTTGTCTCGTTCCCCGAAAGCCTCTCTTTCTTCGCCTCTGAAAAGGCGCTGTGGACAGGGAATCCCGTCCGGAGGGCTCTCCTGGAGACTGTTCCCCGGGGGAACAGCCTGGCTGTCCTGGGAGGAAGCCTGGGGTCCAGAAGAGTGAATGAAGCCCTGATCCGCCTGGAGCAGTCGGGATTTTTGAAAAGATTGGGCTGTCCCGTTCTGTGGATCACCGGAGAGCGTGACTTCGGGATGGTCTCGACGGCTGTGAAGGAACGCCCCGGACTCCGTATTTTCGCCTACTGCCACAATATGGAAGAGATCTTTGCCGAGACGGCTCTCGCTGTTTCACGCGCCGGGGCCACGGCCCTGGCGGAGCTGGACGTCCTTGGGATCCCGGGGATCCTTGTCCCTTATCCCTATGCTAAAGATGACCACCAGAAAGCCAACGCCCGGGCCATGGAAAAGAGGGGCGGGTATCTCATGGTGGAGGAGGGAGACGGCTTCGAAAAGCGCCTGGAAGAGGCGATACTCTCCATGCATAAGGCCAAAAAAACAGGGGGCGGAGAACCCCGAAAGAAGACAAAGAGTGCAGTCGAACTCATTGCGGAGGCGATATCATGATGATCCATTTCATCGGGATCGGCGGAATCGGCATGAGTGCATTGGCGGAGATCTGTCTGGAAAGAGGTGACACGGTTTCCGGATCCGATGTCAAAGAAAACGAGAGGACCCGCGCGCTGGCCCTGCGGGGGGCATCTGTTTCCCTGGGACACCGCGGTGAGAATATTCCCGCCGGCTGCCGGAAGGTCGTCTACACAAGCGCTGTGGGCCCGGAGAACCCCGAATGGGATGCGGCTGTGAAAAGAGGGCTTCCCCTTGTCTCACGAGGCGCTTTTCTTGCAGGCCTCTTTGAGGAGAAAGAAGCCTACGGCGTGGTGGGCAGCCACGGGAAGACCACGACGGCTTCACTGGCCGCTTCGGCTCTCATGGCCCTGGAGGGAGAGAAAGCCTCTTATTATATCGGCGGAGTCCTTTCTCAGACAGGCCTGAACGGATTTTGGGGAGAAGGAAAGCTGGCTTCAGTGGAGCTGGATGAAAGTGACGGGTCTTTTCTCTTTTTTAAAAAGGGGGCCGCGGCTCTCATCACAAATATCGAACTGGAGCATGTGGACCATTATCATGATGAAGAGGCCTACAACGAAGCCTTTGCTCGTTTCATCCGCAACTTTCAGGGCCCCGTTTTTGCGGGGGAAGAGGCTGCTGCGAAACTGGGCCTGGCAGAGGACAGCCTTGTCACTGTGGGGTTGAAAAGGGGCCGGATCCGTCCCGAGGAGTGGGGACTGGATTATTTTAAAACCGGGAGCGGGACCTGCCGCCTGAAAAAGAGAGGCGCTCATAATGTCTTCGATGCCTTTCTGGCCTATACGGCTCTCACAGAGACCGGATGTGATCCCGGCGGAGTCCTCCGGGGCCTGGAACTCTATGAAGGAACAGCCCGCAGGATGGAACTCATCGTCCGGAAGAACGGAATCGCCCTTTATGATGATTACGGCCATCATCCCACGGAGATCCAGGCCGTTCTCATGGGAGAGGCGTTCAGCGGACCGCTGATGATCCTTTTTCAACCTCACCGGTACAGCCGCTTCAGGATCTTTTACCGGCGCTTCCTGGACATCCTTGCAGCGCGGGGAGATTATATTGTGGTCCTTCCGGTGTATGGAGCCTCAGAGAAGAAGTCAGAGGGCCCTGACGGAAAAGATTTCGTCAGAGAGCTCGCGTCCATGAGGAGCGGAGTCTTTTATGCCGGAGGGCTCGATGAGGCCTATCATCTTATGCGCTCTCTTCTCTCTTCTCCCATGACCGTGGTCTCTTTCGGGGCCGGAGACGGGAACCAGGCTGTCAAAAGGCTGGCCCGTGATATCGAGGAGGGGTCATGGCCTATGTGACGAGAAAGAAAAAAAAGGCACGGGCCGCCCGGATGGTCAAGACACTGTTCTGGGGAGTCTTTCTGGCCGGACTCGTCTACGCGGGGACAGCTCTCCTGGGATCCTGGAGTGCTCTTACCGTGAGAGAAGTGGTCGTCAAAGGGCTCACACGGCGTCCTCTTCCCCCCGGGATCAGCGATCTCAAGGGTGTCAACCTTTTCAAAGTCGATGCCGGGATGATCCGAAAGACCCTTCTGGATCATCAGGATATCAAAGAGGTCCGTGTGAGAAAAGCCTACCCCGACCGGATCATGGTCACTGTCCTTGAACGGAAGCCTCTGGGGATGGTGAAGGTGGGGAAAGAGTGGATGTGCGTGGACGGCGACAGCGTGGTGTTCCCTGCGACCGGCAGAGACCAGGTCCCTGTGATCAGAGGAGAGGCCTCTCTCAAGGCAGGATTGAGGCTCCTTGAGGAGATGGGGGAGAACGGGGCGTTTACCGTGACGGCGCTCTCCTGCACGGCCCCTTATGAAGTCGTGGCCTCGATCACCGATAAGAAGGGGCGGGACCTGGAGTGCAACTTCGGTAAAGAGGCGTTCGGTGAAAAAGTAAAGGCCCTGGCGGCATTCGTCATAAAGGACAACAGCAAGATACATGATGTTGATTTACGGTTCATACCCTATGTGGTGGTAAGAAATGGCGGAGGTGACTGATGGAAAATGAAAAAATCCTGATGAGTCTCGACCTTGGTTCACAGAATATCAAGGCAATGATCGGGGCCATCGACCATTCCGGCGCGCTTGAGATCAAGGGAATGGGCGTGGTGACTTGCAGCATGGGAAACTGCGGGATCAGCGAAGGGATCATTAAAAATATCGAGATGACAGTAAGGAATATCAGCCAGGTGGTCAACGATGCCCAATCACAATACGGAGAAAATATCAATGACCTCATTGTGGGCTTCAGCGGCCGTCACATCGAATCCCGGAATGAAGAGGGCAGCGTGGTCGTGTCAGGCCGTGAGCATGAGATCGACCAGGAAGACGTGGAACGTGTCAAAGACCAGGCCAAGACAAAAGTGGAACCTCTCCCCGAGTCGAAGACGGTGGTGAAACAGATCCCCAGATGGTACAGCATCGACGGAGAAGACCGGATCAAAGAACCGCGGGGCATGTCAGGGATCAAACTGGGTGTGGATATGCATATCATCCTGAGCAATACCCAGCAGATCAGAAACATCGAGAAGTGTGTGATGAAAGCGGATCTGGGCCTGAAGGATACAGTCCCCAATCTCCTGGCCTCAAGTATGGCTGTCATGGATAAGGACGAGTCCGAACTGGGGTGCATGGTCCTGGATATGGGAGCCGGAACAACGGATATCGCTGTCTTTATCGATGATGCTCTCCATTACAGTGATGTGCTGGAGATCGGAGGGAATATCGTGACCCGTGACCTGGCCACAGTACTGAAGACACCCAAGAACAAAGCCGAGCAGCTGAAGATCCGCTATGGCACCACCTATATCGACGAAAGCGTGGATCCCGATGAACTCATCGAAGTCCCTGCTGTGGGAGGCCGTCCTCCCGGGCGTATCAAGAGGGAGAACATCGAAGAGATCATCCGGCCCCGCCTGGAAGAGATCGGGGACCTGATCTTTGACCGGGTGAGAAGGAATAACATCAACATCACGCGGGACCTTCCCGCAGGGATCATTCTCACAGGAGGAATGGCCAGGCTCCACGGCTTTGACCGGCTTCTGGAGCAGATGTTCGATGTCCAGGTGAAGATCGGAGTCCCGGGAGCCACAGGAACCATCACGGGGCTTGATGTCAGCCAGCCTCAGTTCGCTGCTCCGGTGGGGCTGCTGCTTTACGGTAAAAATCATTTGGATGAATATGAGGAGCGGTTTATGGGAGATTTTCCTGCCCTATACAGGAAAATAACAGGTTATCTGAAAAGGTTGTTCAGTAACCGGTAAGGGAGGTTGTTATGATAAGTATTGAAAGAACAGATGCGGAAAGGTTCAATGTCAGGATCAAAGTCTTCGGCATCGGCGGAGGGGGATGCAACGCCCTCAACAACATGGTGGGGTCGGGACTCCTCAAGGGGCTCGACTTTGTCGCCGTGAACACAGACCTGCAGGTCCTGGACCAGAACAAGGCGAGGCACAAGCTGGCCATCGGAAGCAAACTCACCAGGGGACTGGGAGCCGGGGGAAACCCTGAGATCGGCGAAAAGGCTGCTTCAGAAGACCGGGACAAGATCCGTGACATGATCGACGGAACCAGTCTGCTCTTCCTGACCACGGGAATGGGCGGCGGAACAGGGACCGGAGCGACTCCTGTCATCGCATCAGTGGCCCGGGAAATGGGGATCCTGACCATCGCCGTTGTGACAAAACCCTTTGAATTCGAAGGTAAGACCCGCATGGAAAATGCAGAAAAAGGGATCGAGGGCGTCAAAGAGTGGGCCGATGCCGTTATTGTCATCCCCAACCAGAGGCTCTTCCTCCTCCAGGAGGGAAAGATCTCATTCCTGCAGGCTTTCCGTATGGTGGATAATGTCCTTCTGGATTCTGTACGCGGCATCACTGAACTCCTTGATACAGCAGGGATCATCAATGTGGACTTCAGTGACCTGGCTAAAGTCATGAAGACTCCGGGAGAAGTCTTCATCGGAATGGGCCTGGGAGTCGGAGAAAACAAGGCCGTTGAGGCTGCTCAGAAAGCCGTGGAATGTCCCCTCATGGAAGAGCTGAGTATGGAAGGGGCCGAAGAGATCCTTGTCAATGTCACCACAGGCCAGGATTTTGAGATGGGCGAAGTGGAACGCATCGTCAAGGTCATCGAGCAGAAGACCAACGGATACGGAAACCTGAAATACGGGGTCGTCTATGACCAGGATATGAGCGAAGAGATCAAGGTCACCGTGATCGCCAAGGGATTCCGTGAGAACAAAAAACACGGAGTGGACAAGCTCAAAGACATCACCGGAAAAGATGTTCCCCTGGAGAGGCTGGTCCTGACCAATCCCGACCTTCCGGAGTTTGATACCCCTGCTGTCTTCAGACGGAAAGCGGATTGAGGTTCTCATGGTGGATGTGGATTATATTATTGATTTTCTCTCACGGATCATCGCTGTCCCCTCTCCCACGGGATATACGGATGAAGCCCTGGACCTGGTCACTGAGGAGGCCCGCCGTCTTCTTCCCGGCGGCCGGATCACCAGGCTGAAAAAGGGGGCTGTCACAGTGAGGATCCCCGGGCAGCGTGAAGAGACCCTGGTCCTTGATGCTCATGTGGACACCCTGGGGGCCATGGTCAAGGAGATCAAATCCGACGGCCGGCTCACTTTGACCCCCATCGGCGGATTTCTCATGACGGCGGTGGAATGTGAAAACGTCGAGATCCATACGGAAAAAAACGGTACAGTCACAGGGACTATCCTCTCCAACTCCCAGTCTGTGCATGTCTATGATGATGCGAGGAAATTGGAGCGTAAGGCGGAGAATATGGAGATCCGTCCGGATATCAGGACATCAAGCGCCGAAGAGACGAAAAAGGCGGGGATCTCCGTGGGTGATTTTATCTCCTTTGACCCTCGGTTCCGACTGACGTCAGACGGGTTCGTGAAAACCCGTTTTCTGGATGACAAGGCCAGTGTGGCCATCCTCATGGGCCTCATCAAGGCCATAGCCCATGAGAAGACAGCCCCACCCCGCACACTTCTCTTCTATTTCAACAACACCGAAGAGGTGGGGGCGGGAGCAGCCAACGGGCTGGATCATAACTGCACTGAATTCATCGCCGTTGACATGGGGGCCCCGGGACGGGGCCAGGAATCGGACGAATTTACAGTGAGTCTCTGTGCCAAAGACAGCAGCGGGCCGTATGATGTGAGCCTCAGGCGGGAACTGACAGCGGTGGCCGGGGAAAAGAAGATCCCGTATAAAGTGGATATCTACCCCCATTACGGTTCGGATGCTTCGGCAGCCCGACGCACACGGCTGGATCTGAGGACCATTGTCCTGGGACCGGGTGTGGATGCATCCCATGCCTATGAGAGGACCCATAAAGATTCGCTTGAAGCTACGGCGGCTTTGCTGTATCATTATGTGAAAAAATGAGAGATGAAATTTTTAGGCGGCTTTACAATCGGACAATACATCCCGCTGGACTCAGCGGTCCATAATCTGGATCCCCGGACGAAGTTTATAGGGCTCACGGGGGTGATGGTCTTTGTCTTTGTCTTTCCCTCCCTTACCGTTTATCTTTTCCTCATGGCCGCCCTTCATCTCGTCCTCATGGCCTCATCGCTCCGGTACCGTTATATCTGGAAAGGGTTAAGACCGGTCCTCTTTCTCATTCTCTTTTCCGCGCTTTTCAACCTCTTTTTTACACCGGGTGAACCCTTATGGTGGAAGATCACCAGGGAGGGGGCCTATTTCGGGCTTCTTTACGCCCTTCGGATCTATCTTCTCGTCTTCACCTCGGTGATTCTGACCTTCACCACCTCGCCCATCAGGCTCACAGACGCCATGGAGTATTTTATGAAGCCTCTCAAGAAACTCCATGTCCCTGTTGAAGACATCGCGCTCATGCTGGTCATCGCCTTGCGGTTTATCCCCACACTCCTGGAGGAGATCGACAGGCTGATCAAGGCCCAGATGTCACGGGGTGTCGACTTTGACAAAGGGAACCTCTTTCAGAGGATCAAGCGGCTTCTGCCTGTTTTCGTTCCCCTCTTTGTCTCCTGTTTCAAACGGGCGGAGGAGCTTGCAGATGCCATGGAAAGCCGCTGCTACAGAGGAGGTGAACTGCGGACGAAGCGCGGGAAGCTCTCATTCAGGGCTGCTGACGGGATGGCCTTTCTTCTCCTGGCGTTGACAGGAGGAGCCTGCGCTTATATCTTCTATGTCTTCTCCACAGCGCCTCTTGTATAAAGCCTTTTATATTCTGTCTGTCCTTGTCTTTGCTGCAACCCTGGTGTTTTATGTCCGGGGGTCTGTCTCCTTCATAAAGGACAGGGGGCGGGAGACATCTGCTGAAAAGAAGGACAGCACCGCCGGGGAGAAGAGGCCGGAGTTTCCCCTGGATCTCAATGAGGCTGCTTCCGGAGAACTGGAACGGATATCGGGGATCGGCCCCGTCCTGGCCGGGCGGATCATCCGGTTCCGTGAAAAACAAGGAGGTTTCCGGACTTTGGAGGAGTTGAAAAAGGTGAAAGGGATCGGCCCTGTGACCTACAGGGAGATCCGCCCCTATCTGAGCGTCAAAAGCGGAGGAGCGCCATGAGGCGGTTTCTGCTGATCCTGCTCGCTGCGGCCTTCTCTCTTTCTCTTTCCGTTCATGCCGAAAGCCTCTTTCAATACAGGATCCATGTCTATCCCACGGGGAAGATGAGAGAGAGCCTGAAAAAAAGCCGTTACTGGGGCGTCGCCCTGAGCGGTGGGGGAGCTCTGGGTTTTGCACACCTGGGAGCCATGAAAGCTCTTCTTGAAGAGGGGATGGTCCCCGATATGGTCACCGGGACCTCCATGGGAGCCATCATCGGAGGCTTCCTGGCCGCCGGTTATGATGTGGACGACGTGATCTCCCTCATGGAAAACACCGATTTTTTCGAGATGTTTCTGGACCTTCCCCAGAGAAGCAATGTGAGGATGACCCGGAAAGACCAGTATGACCTCTTTATGGGGAGTATCAGCTTTTCATCACGCGGCCCGGTGATCCCCGAAGGGATCCTTCCCGGGTATGAACTCCAGAAACTTTTTTTGACCCGTCTTTCCACGGTGAGTGCCATGGACGGCCTGGAGGACTTCAACCTCCTTTACTACCCGTTCCGGGCTGTTTCAGCCGACCTCATCACCGGAGAGGGTTTTGTCTGGGACAGGGGGGACCTCGGCCTGGCTGTCCGGTCAAGCATGAATATCCCCGGAGTCTTCCCTCCTCTCAAATACCGGGGAAAAGCGCTGGTGGACGGCGGGATCTATCATAATCTGCCTTTAAAGGAGCTCAAGGACCTGGGGGCCGATACCCTCATCGCTTTTGATTTTCCCCCTCCCGAAGAGGATCTCTCTTCAGCCCTCTCCTCATTGAAAAAAATGGC
>Ga0116152_10001848_pt1 | contig 17288 bp, 12 predicted proteins | sample AD_UKC119_MetaG_FD_89894 | JGI IMG/M metagenome (GOLD analysis project Ga0116152, IMG submission 89894) | Active sludge microbial communities of municipal wastewater-treating anaerobic digesters from Hong Kong - AD_UKC119_MetaG | ecosystem: Engineered > Bioreactor > Anaerobic > Digestate... | reverse complement strand
GGTGACAGGCCACGCAGTAGCGCGGTCCTTCGTTGGCCGCGGTCACACGCCCGCGGATCGAGTGCGGCATCATCGCGTTGTGCGACAGGGCCGGGAAGGCGCCGGTCGAGCGATCGCCGCCCTTGCCCTTGCGGTCGGTGAACGAGAAGACCTTGGAAAGCTGGTGGTCCTTGTCCTCCCACTTGAAGAACGTTTCGGTGTTCGGGCTGATGGGCGCGATCTTGCCCTTGGTATCGATGCCCAGCTGGAAGAACACCGGGCTTTGGTACACGAAGTCGGCGTTGGCCTGCTTGAACACGATGCGATCGCCGGTGATGTTGCTGAAGTTGTTGCCGTTGTCGTACTCCCCGCCCAGGTGACAGCCGATGCAGTTGTTGGTCCAGGAGGCGTGACAAGACACGCAGCTCATGTTGGTCATGTGCGAGAAGCCGTTGGGCGCGCTGCCCGACTGCTGCGGCCCGAGCCCCGTGCTGGACAGGCCGTCGTTGCGTCCCATGCAGTACGAAGCCTTGGGGCTATACACCGGGAGCCCCGAGAACGGGTTGGTGACCCCGTTGTCCACCACCGTGTCGCGGGTTTGGCGCAGGTAGTGGCGGCGGCCGTCAAGGCGGCTGGTCAAGTAGAAGTTGCCGTCGGACTCCTTCACCACGTGCTTGAGCACGTTGCCCTTGCGATCGACTGCGTACTCGACCGGATTGCCGTCGGCATCGTTGACGATCGTGGTGGTGGCGTAGTCCTCGGCATCGCCGTGGCAGCTCTCGCATTCGATCGCCACGCTTTGCTCCATGCGGCTGTAGATCTGCGAACTGTCGGGGTTGGTCACGTCGCCGCCGTGCACGTCGTAGCTGCCGTGGCAATCGATGCAGGCCAGGCCCGCTTCGTAGTGCACATCGGGCGGCGTATCGTCGCGACCGTCGCCGTCGTAGTCCTCCTTGAGCAGGTACTGGCGATGGTTGCGACCGTTGTAGGTGTTGTTGCCCACCAATGCGTCGAACAGCCGCGCATCGCCCGCCGTGGTCTGGAAGCTGACCGGGTTGGCCGGATACTGCTGGCCACGGTGCACGTCTTGGTTTTGGTCGAGGCGGATACCCCAGTACTGCATGACGGTGCGGTTGGATCCCTGGTGGCATCCGGCGCAAGCGTAGTCGTCGATGCCCGCCAAGGTCTCGCCGCTCGGCAGCGTGCGCGCGACGCTCTGGATCATGTGCCGCCGCACGTGCGGCCGCTCGGGATCGCGGATGTTGTCGGGGTTGGCCGGTTCGTCGCGCAAAACGTTCGGGTCGCTACCGGTATAACGCCCGCTCAGGCTGTAGGCCATGTGACACGAGGTGCAGCCCGAGGAGCGGAAGTCCCCATAGCGGTTGTTGGCCCCGGCGCTGCCGTAGTGGCAATCGCCGCAGGTGAACGCGATCTGCTCGCGGTACAAGTCGTGCAACGGCGTGTCCGGGATCACCTGGCCGTTGGCCAGCTGGTCGTCGTCGAGCCCCGCCGCGCTGTACAGGTTGTTGTTGAAGATCTCGCGCGTGCCGGTCAAACCCCGCGTGCTGAACACCGGGAACTGCATCAGTTCGGCGACGGCCCCCACGCGGGCTGGATCCATCACGTAGTTCGGCTTGGACACCGCGCGGAACGAAAAATCGGCCGCCGTGTCCTGCCACAGGCCCTGGTTGGCGGGCAATTCGTTGGGCACCCCGGCGGCGAAGGTCGCCCCCGAAAAGATCCCGGTCGAAGTGGCGGGCATGCTCCCGCTCAGGCATTGCACGTGGGGCGCGTGACACTCGCCGCAACCGCGGCCTTGGGCTGCGACGCGATCATCCCCGGGGTTCACGAACTGCAGGTAGTCCATGGCGGTGTAGTTCACCCCATCGACCGTGTAGTCCGGCAAGCGATCGAGCCCCGTGCGAGTCAGCTTGTTGAAGTACGCATATGCGTTGTGATCTTGGAACTCGCGGTCGCCGATCTCCGGCGGCGGCGGCACGTGGCTCGAGAGCGCATCGGTTCCATCGGGGTTGCCCCCGTGGCAGCCCGTGCACAGGATCGGCTCGACCCCCTCGACCTGGTGCGGGTTTTCCATACCCGGACCCGAGTAGTCGTCGTGCTGCGACCCGTTGTGACACTTCATGCACGACGAAGCGCTGACACCCAGCTTGTCGGTATTCCCCGAGCAGCCCGGCAAGAGCCCGGCGACCAGCGCCATCCCTACCCCCAACAGCCAGCCGCGTAGTGCTGGACGATCGACCCAACGCGCCATAAACCTTCCCCCCAAGTCGGTTTGGTGGATGCCCTGCCGCGAGACGACGGCACCCAACCGACTCCACCTTCGGCACGATCGCCTACGAAACTGTAATTCGATCAAAACGGGACCACCTGGGCTTGGTGCCAAGTGGTGGGCAGGTGGCACCGATCGCAGTGGTCCACCCAGCCCAACCCATTGTGGTTCGGGTTTTGGGTCGCGGCCAAGTCGCGGCGGTGGCACGAAACGCAAGCCGTATCGACCGGCAGGAAGCGACCGACTTCGTTGCCCAGGTGACAAGCCCGGCACGAGGCCGTGGCGTGGCGTCCGACCAGCGGAAAGCGAGTCCCCGCGTGCCGTTCGACCTGTCCAAACGGCCGCCACGAAGTCTCGCGATGACAGTCGGTGCAGTTCGGACCCAGATACCCCAAGTGGATGTCCTCGTGGCAGCCCGCACAGCCTTGTGCCTGGAAGACCTGCACCGGGCCACGGTCGTTGTGGCACAAAAGGCACTGGGCCTTGGCGTGGGCTCCATTCAAAGCCACCCCTGTACGCGCCTCGTGGTCGAACTCGAAATCCTCGACCAGCGTGTTCCAAGATCCACCCACGTGGCAGAGCGAGCAATCCCCCGGGAACGAATCGTGCGGAAGTACCAAGCCCAGCCCTTTCCACCAACCATGCAAGCGCGGATCACGCGGACCCAGCGTGGCGCAGGCCGCGATCAGCAAATAGGACCCTAGGGCCACAAGCCACCCGGTACGGATGCGGTTTCGACGCTTGTTGTCCTTCATTAGAAACTCCAATCGAATTGCACTCCGAGCAAGGTGTTCGCACTGTCGTCCAAGAGGACCTCTTCGGCGGAAACCGAGAGGTTCCAATGGGCCGCTGGGGACCAACCCAACGAGCCCCGCAAGCGGTGCTGGTAAAAGGTGTCGGCGTTGCCCGGAAAGCCGGTCTCCGCGTTGCGCGCGAATTCGTACAGCAGGTCCCAATTGCCCACGGCCGTGTAATGCGCGTAGGTCGCCCGGAAACCCGCCATGTTGGTGAACTCACCCTGGCTATCGAACAGAGCGAGGCCCAAACGACTGTCGGACTGGAAGAGGTCTTGGTACTCGATGCCCAGCTCGCCATCCCCACCCATGTCGTCCTCGTCTTGCCACAATCCGGCCCGGGCAATCAGTCGCTGGCCCCCATCGAGGCGCTGCCAACCCGAGAGCGAAACCCGATGCTGGTGGTCCCGCTCGACCGTGTCGGGAGCGGGCAGCTGGAATTCCTGGCGCAGGAGCGACGGAAACTGGTCGAACCGATACAGGGCTCGCAGGCCCCGTTCCCCATCCCAATCCTTGTTGGCCGTGAGGTACAAGCGGGTCAACTCCGGTCCAGCGGTCTTGCCCACGTCATCGACGGTGTACACGTCGAGCCAAGCATTCCCGTGCATCTGCCAACCGCGCACCGGCATCCAATCCATGCGCCCGATGAACACGTCGCGGTCCTGGGTACCGTTGTGCCAAGTCTTCTGGTACGCGATGGCCCCGGTCAGGCGCTCCATCGGGTCGTAGGCCCAGCGATAGAAGGCCGAGATCTGCAAGTCCTTGCCCGATTCCTGGTCCGGGTTCGGCTCGGGTTGTCCGCCGATGCTAGCGCCCACCAGGTTGCCGCTGGGCAGGCGATGGCTGACCGCGTAGCCGTCGATCAGCCCCAACTCGGGCATGCCCGAGACCAAAAAGCGCCCGACTTCTTGGCGCGTGGGATCGAAACGCGTCCCGCCCCAGGCGTAGCTCAAGCGATCCAGACGCAGGTTGTTGTCGATCTCATCGTCGACGAAGGGCAGGTTCCAATCCAACCGATTCCACTCGCCGTCGATGTGCAGCTCACCTCCGCGGCCCCACGGGTTTTCGGCCCAGTACTCGCCGCCCATGCGGAAGAAAACTTCGCTGCGTCCCGCCTCGCTGCTCCAACGCGGCTCCAAGATGGTGTAGGCCCGGCCCCCCTGGCGCGATTCGCGCTCTTCGGGGCGCAAGGGACGAATTCCCGCCAGCAACGGATCCATGCTCGACCATTCCTCGTCCAGCCGCGTCCAGGGTTCGTGTTCGGTGTCGGCGGTGGGCTTGGGAGCCACCGGCGCGGGCTCGGGAGCTTCCTCGCTCGTGAACCGTTCGCTCGGCACGAGCGCCTCGCCCGAAGTGCCCACCTGGATCGGAGCTGTGCGGTCGGTCAATTCGACGATCGACTTGCGATCGAGCACCTGCACCACGCGCCCTTCATAGCGTTGGCCGTCGCGAGTCACCAGCCACACCGAGTCGCCCGGCTTGAGCCGAACCCCCTCGCCGCGGTCGACCTCGACCTTGCCCTCCACCAGCACGCGGCTGACGCGCAACGGGAACTTCTGCCAGGCGGTGTCCTGCGCCCAGCCCCAAGCACACAACCAGCCCGCCAAGATCCCTGCCCAAAGTCTGTGCCTCATTGCCCCTTCCCCCTCGGTAATTCCTTGCGATCCTGACCGTGGCAATCCACGCACAACACGCCCAACGGCTTGTAGCGGGTGAAGGCCTGCTCGCCCTTGCCCTGACGCTTGTGGCAGGCCGCGCAGTCGAGCTGCCGGTGGGCCTCATCGAGCGCGAAGCGAGAGTCGCGATCGTGATCGAAGACCAATTGATCGAAGCCCCCCGCCGTTCCATGGCAGGTTGCACACTCGACGTTGCGCGATGGCCCGAATTGGTCTGCGTGGGGGTCGCTGTGACAATCCGAACAGCGCGCACCGCGGGCTTCGCCCCAGGTCCGGCCCAGCGGGTCGGGTCGCAACATGGGCGCATGGCAAGCCGAGCAATCCAGTTCGCCGTGGGCACCATCGAGCGCAAAACCCGTGAAGCGCCCGTGCTCGAACTGTTCGGCCGCGAGCCGGAACGAAACCTCGTCGTGGCAGGTGGCGCAGCCTTCGCTCGGGGCCTCGCCCGCGCGGCCAAAGTGCCCGCCATGGGGGTCGGCGTGGCAACTGGCGCAGCCATGGACCGGACCGAAGATGTCGGCGATGCGACCGAGCGCGCGGTGGGGCTCGGCGCCCTGGGAGTTGGTTTGGATGGTTGCGGGTCCACGCGAATCGGTTCGGTGGCACGATTCGCAGGCGTTTTGGGCGTGGGCCCCCTTCAAAGCAAAGCCCGTGAACTTGCCGTGGTCGAATGCGCGCGCGTGTTCGCCCCCGAACTTCACGCTATCGTGGCAGGTGGAGCAGGCCTGGGCGGCGAAGGCGCCCTGGTGCACATCCTCGTGACAGGCGGCGCAGCTCGCATCGGTACCCGCGAATTGCCGCGGGGCTTGCGCGCCGGGCAGCTTGTGGCACGCTTCGCAGGCTTGCGTGGCATGGGCTCCCTCGAGCGCGAAGGCCGTGCGCGCATGCATCGCCGGGGTGAAACCGTGGGGCTCGAAGGACTGGGTTCCGTGGCAGGTCACGCAGCCCGGTTCCGCAAAGGGTCCCTTGGCGAACTGCCCACCGTGGGGGTCCGCGTGGCAATCCTGGCAGTGCTCCGCCAACCGCCCGGGAAAGCGTTCGGCGAAGGGCTGGGCTAGATCGCCGTGGCATTGGGCGCAGTCCAGATTCGCATGGGGCGCGAGCAACGCTAGCCCGCTGGCCGCGTGCAAGGCCGGCTCCAAGGTGGTGCGCGAGTCGGCAAACGCGTGGTCCCCCTCCTGGTGGCACAACGCACAACCGATTGCGCCGTTGCGCTCGACCACCAAGTCGGCGACACCCTCGAGGAAGCTGCCCGAGTGGGGGTCGGCGTGGCAGCCAGCGCAGCTACGCGCTTCCACCTTCGCCCCGCGCCGGGCCACGGCCTCGATCGCGTGCGGACCCTCGGGTGTGTGGCACTCGCTGCAGGCCAGCGCTTCGTGGCCGCCCACCAGATTCAACGCCCCCGGGTGCTCGTAGCCCTCGAAGGTGTGGAAGTCGGTTTGGTTGTGGCACTCGGCGCAGGCCACCCGCATCGCGGTCTGGTGCGGGTCGGCGTGGCAGGTGGAACAATCTTGGGCGAGCCCCATGTAGCGGGTCGCACCCTCGGGCAAAGGCTGCGCTTCGGCCTGGGTGTGGCATTCCTCGCAGGCGAGCGCGGCGTGGGCACCGCCCATGGCGAAACCCACGCGCTCGTGGTCGAAGGCCGCCACATCCTCAACCCCGGCCAGCAAGAAGGTGCGCGCGTTGACCAGCGCAAACCCCGGCCCATGGTGCTCGCTGTGGCACAGGTTGCAGGCTTGGCGCACGTTCTTCGCAAGCGAACCGTGCAAGCCCGTGCCCTGGGCCAAGTTCTGATCGATCGCTTCGTGGCAGGCCAAGCACGCGCTGGCCCGCGAGGTCTTGCTGTCGCCGTGGCAATCGCTGCAGCCGCTGGCGCCTTGCAAATCGTCGATGCGGCCGTGTACCACGCTCAAATCACCAGGGCTTGGGCTCGAGCGTTGCACGTCCTTGAAGACCAAGCCCACCACGGCCAGGGTCGAAATCGCAGCGATCGCCAGGTTGGCATACGAGCGTTTCATCGGGGTACCCCCGATCCGTCGCGGAAACCATAGATCCAGGCGTAGGCCACGTGCACCACCACCAAGAGCACCATGCCCGCCGCCACCCAGCGGTGCAGGTAGCGCCAAGTTCCGAGTAGCGCGCGCAGCTCCTCATAGTGGTGCGCCATGGTCGCCGAACGGTGTGCCGCGCGAGCCAGCGTCAGCGTCGCCGCCAAGTCTTCGGGGCGTACCTCCATCGCTCTTCCGATCCGCTCGAGCTCGCGCAATTCGCGCCCCAGCTTCCAGCGGGACTTGAGCAGCGCCGCGAAGCGAACCGGCAGCGATCCCTGCCAACGCGGATCCTCGACCAGCGGCACGATTTTCTCGCGCACGCGGCTGCGGAAGGCGTGCAAGCCCTCGTCCCATTCCTCGCCGAGCTGACCTAGATCCGCTTTGAACTCGCTCAACTCCAATTCGCGTCCGTTGGCGGCGCGCGGGATGTACGCATACAGGTAGCGCCCGATCGCCCCGGTCACCACCAAGACTCCCAGGGCCAACAGGGCGTGCCCACCCAGCGAGTCGCCGGGATCGAGCGAGCCGTGCAGCAGCGCCAAGAGCGGTGCGGCGATCCCCGTCGCCACGTGGCTCGTCATCCAAGTACGCAGCGAGCCCCAGTTCAGGAGCCGACCCGGTGCGCGCCGGATCAAGTACAGAAGGTTGAACACGATCAACCCGCAGGCCGCGATGCCCAGCGCCAGCCCCAGCCCTTTGGACGGACCCAAGAGATCGTGTTTGGGGTGCGCAGCGCGCAGCGCCGGTTCGGCGCCGTAGTAATCCCAGTGCCACAAAGCCACCGCCAGAGTGGCCAGCACCGCGCCCGATGCGATCCACAGGGCCTTGGTCAAGCCGCTGCCCGCCTCGGCCGGGGGCAAGCCATCGCTGGGCTCGTGACCATCAAAAGTTACGCCCGAGTTGGAAAGCAGCTCGAGCGGCGCAATGCCGCCCACCATCACGAACACGTCGTCGTTGTCAAGCACCACTTCGCGCGCGCCCGACTCGCCACGAAGGGAAAGCGTCACCGAAGCGGGCTCGATCCGCGTGACCTGGCTTTGGGTACACACATCCATGTGGCCTTGGTCGCGCGCCGCCAGCAAGCGTTGTTCGTTGCGCGTGCGGATACGGAAGAAGTCCGAACCCCGGTACGAAAGCGTCACGCGGTTCCCAGGCTGTTCGGCCAGGGCCAAGGCCGCTTCCACGGCGCTGTCGCCGCCGCCCACCACCAGGATCCGGCGCTGCTGGTACGAATGCGCGTCGACCAGATGGTAGGCCACCTTGGGCAAGTCTTCGCCCGGCACTTCCAGCTTGCGCGGAATCCCACGCCGCCCGATCGCAAGGCACACGTTGCGCGCCTCGAAGGTGCGGTTCTGGGTGCGCACGACGAAGTGTCCGGCCGGGCTGCGCTCAAGGCCTTGGAATTCTTGGCCGCCCACCAAAGGCAGCGGCGGGTCCTGGGCCATGAGCTGCCACATCTCCATCAACTCTTCTTTCTCGTAGGTACGCCGGTCAAAACGACCAGCGCCCGGCATTTCGAAAGCTTGCGAGAGCACCAGCTTGCGGCGCGGGTACTTGGCCACCGTTCCGCCGATAAAGTGTTCTTGGTCGAGCGTGACAAAGCGCAACCCCGCTTCGCGTGCCACCATCGAGCAAGCAAGGCCCGCCGGACCGACCCCCACCACGCACAGGTCGAGCACGGGATCGCCCGGCCGCGGCGTATGCGCTGCCACGCGCCGCACGACCTGCCTTCCGACCTGGGTGCCCTGGTCGACCGCGGACTTGATCAAAGCGTGCGCAGTCACTTCGCCCGCCAGGAACAGGCCCGGCGCCTCGACCGCTTCCAAGTCCGGCGTCAAAACGGGCACGTCGTTGCGCTGGCTCCAATCCCCACGCGTGACCGTGATCGCGCCCACCGGGCATTCGCGCTCGCAGGCCGATACCCCCACGCAGCGCGCCCCGTGGATCACCATCGCTTGGCCGTGCACGATGTCGAGCACACCCTCTTCTGGGCACGAGGCCACGCACGTGGCACAGCCCAAACACCGCGTCCGATCGATGACAGGAAACCGCAATGCGGCCGCTTCCCCCCCCTTTCCCGAAACCCGCTCCCGGTCTCGAAGCAGGACACGCATCCGACGCAACTCCCCCCGCCGCACCCAAAGCGCGGCCAAGACCAACCCCACTGCGAGGCCAAGGAGAAGCAGAACAAACCCATTCATGACGCGAGAAAGGGCGTTCCCATCGGAAACAGGGCCCCAATCCAGCCCTTTCGACTGATTCCGCCCCTGCCTTAAGGCTGATACGAGGGGTCGTAGAGCGCCCGTGGTCTGGGTTTCGGCTTGTCCAGACGCATGCGTCCCGCCGGGGATCGGCCAAGGAAGATCACTCAGCGCCGCCGAGCGGAAGCCCGTCATCCAGGTTCGGGTGACGTAAGGAGGCAAGGGTTCTGTCAAGTCCCGACCCGCCGCGCACGGATTGGAATGCTCCGTGCGAAGATCGAAGTCAACGATTCCATCAACCCTTTGCCTTGTCATGTTGCAACTGTTTCTCTTCGCCGCGCTTTCGCTCTTCACACCCCAAGCGCCCCAAACCCCCACCTTCGCCGAAGGCATCGAACACATGCGGGCCCAAGACTGGCCCGACGCGGTGCGCGTGTTTGAAGCGCGCGTCGCCGCCAACGACCAGGAGGCTCGGAGTTGGTTCCAGCTCGGCATGGCGTGGCACATGCAAGGCAAGTGGGAAGAAGCGCTGCAAGCCCATAGCCGTGCGGCGGGCTTCCCGGCGACCCGCGTCTTGGGCGCCTACAACGCGGCATGTGCGTGCAGCCAATTGCAGCGAGCCGATGAAGCCTTTGCTTGGATCCAAAAGGCGGTGGCCGCAGGTTGGGGCGATCGCAAGCAATGGGCCACCGACAGCGACTTGGATCCGATCCGAAGCGATCCGCGCTTTGCCAAAGTGTTGCCCCCGCTGCTCGAAGGCAGCGATCTGTTCGCCGAAAAGCCCGAGGTTTTGTACACGCTGGTAGGCGAAGGTCCCGGCGATCAGTTCGGTTGGGTGGCGCGCGTGGTCGGGGATTTGGACGGCGATGGGGTCCTGGACTTCGCCACCACCGCCCCTTCGCGCGCGGGTTGGTCGGGGAGCGTATACGTGTACTCGGGAAAAACCGGTGCGTTGCGCTTCCGAGTCGACGGGGAGCCCGGTTGGAGCTTGGGGAACTCGGTCGAAGGCCGCGTGGACTTCAACGGCGATGGCGTTCTAGACGTGATTGCGGGCGCACCGGGCATGGGTCAGCAATCCGGTAGGGTTTTGCTGGTGTCGGGCAAGGATGGCTCGCGCTTGCGCATCCTCGAAGCGGGTGTCGCCGGGGATCGTTTCTGGCTGAAAGTTGCCGGCATCCCCGACCAGGATGGGGACGGCCACGCCGACGTGCTGGTGGGCGCACCTGGCGACGGAGCGGGCAAGGTGTACTTGCTTTCGAGCGCCAGTGGCAAGCAACTCGCCATGATCGACGGCGAAGCCAAAGGCGACCAATTCGGCTGCGCCCTCGACGCAACCTTCGAAGGTGGCGTCGCCCGGTTGGTGGTGGGCGCGTCGGGCGCAGGACCAACCCAACACGGTCGAGCGTATCTGTTCCGCTACGAACCTCCCAACTGGGTGCGCTACGGCATGATCGACAGCGACAAACTCGGTGCGAACCTGGGCCAGTACTTCACCGCGTTCCTAGGTGATGTCGACGGGGATGGCATTTCCGATGCCTACGCCTCCGATTGGAACCACGGCTGCCGAGGCCCCGGAACCGGCCGCGCTTACATTTGTTCGGGCGCCAGCGGAGCCCAAATCCGCACCATAGACGGGCGTCACCCCGGGGAAGGCTTTGGGACTTCCCAAGCGGTGTGCGGCGATGCCAACGGCGACGGCGTTGCGGACCTATGCATCGGTGCCTGGCAAAACCCCGAAGGGGGTCCATCGGCGGGCAAGGTGTACCTTGTTTCGGGTAAGGATGGCACCGACCTAGCCACCTGGACTTCGCTGCAGGCGGGCGACACGCTCGGTTTCGACGCCGTAGGGCTCGGCGACGCCAACGGCGACGGCCAAGACGACTTCCTGGTCACCGCCGCCTGGAGCACCGTCCAATTCGGTCGCCAAGGCCGAGTCTTCGTCCTAGCCGGCCCCGCCCTGCGACCCAAGCCCGGGCAAGAGTCCGAAGCCAAGTAAGCCCGTCCAGGACTGGGCTACGCAGGTCCGGCGAATGCTGAAACTCCGACTCGCTAGGACAGACATGTCCATGCAGTGCTCTATCAAGGCATCCCCACGGACTTGGCAATCCACGACTTTAGCCCCGCAAGCAGGCCTCCAAACGATCTAGGACTTGCTCGTTGGCTCCACTGGCAAAGCTCGCAACGCTGGCGCAAACGGCGGCGGTCTCGAAGCGTTGGTTCCAGTCCAGTTGGGTCTTTCCCTGCTGGCCGGTAAGGGTGACCGTGAGTTCGAAGCGCGGGGCACCGATGTGGTGGAAGACGACCCTACGATCTGGAACGATCTCGCCGAACTCGATGTGGTTTGGGTAGTCGGTTCCGTCGGGGCCGTGCATCACGAAGCGCCAGGTACCGCCAGAAACGAAGTCGAACCGTTCAAAGGTGTTGGTGAAGCCCTTCGGGCCCCACCACTGCGCCAACTGCTCGGGATCGGAAATGGCGCGAAACACCCGCTCGGGGGTGGCTTCCAGAAGGCGGGCCGTGACCAGTTCGCAATCGCTAGAGGGGGAATGGACCATGGAGCGGGATTTGGTTGGGGGTGCAGCTGGGGGAAGGGGACCGGCCAAGGATAAGGCCAGGAGCCCGTTTCTTGCTCCAGCTGTTTCCTCCACCCGCCCCGGCACCCAAAAGGTCATGATTTCTTTCGGGGTACCCCCAGCGCTCGGGCGTCGGGAGGCGTAGCCCCCGTGTGCAATGCCGAATCCCCAGCCGCTTCCCCAATCTACCGACCCCGACCGGGAGCGGTTGGAGGCGTTGGCACAGGACTTGCGAGCGGGTGACGGAGATGCGCTGGGGCCTTGGTACGAACTGGAGTTTGCCCGGGTGCACCGACTCTGCTCGGGATTTTTGGGTTCGCGCACCGAAGCCGATGATGCCGCGCAGGACGCGATGCTTCGCCTATCGCGCAAGCTGCACCTTTGGGATGGGGTGCGCGCCTACGTCCCCTGGCGCAATGCTTTGGTCGCCAATCTCTGTCGCGACCGTCTGCGCTCGGCCGAACGTCGACGCCGACACGAAACCGAGGCGGCCCGCCACCAACCGGAAGCCGTCGAAGAGCACGATCCGGGCGAGCTGGTCGCGTTGGATGTGCAAGCTCGGCTGGAACGCGTCTTGGGCTGGCTCTCGCCCCGCGAGCGGGAGGTCTTCGTGTTGATCGATTTGGAAGGCCAAAGTTCGCTCGAAGCAGGCGAGCAACTCGGGATTGCCGCATCGACCGTGCGTGCCGCACTCACCTTGGCCCGCCGCAAACTGCGAGGCTGGATGCAACCCTTGCAACCCGGAGCAGAGGCGTGATGGATTCCGAGCACCCCATCGAAGGCTTGCGCGAGGCATGGCGTGACCAAAGGGCTGACCTGCCGTCCGAGCGGTTGGAGGCCTGCGACGCGCCGACTCAGGCAGCGGTAGAAGCCTTGCGCGCCGCATGGAACCAAACCCCAGCGGCGACTCCTACCGTCCACGCTGTCTCCGAAATCCGCGACGTGTTGATCGACAGCGGGGTCTTGACGCGCCGCCGCAAACTCCGGCCTTGGTTGCTTGCGCTGGAGGCGGTGGCCGCTTTGTGGATCGCCTACGCCTTGGGCTCCCGCTGGATCACGCCGCAACCGCCGGAGTGGCACATTTCCCAATCGAACCATGCCTCGGGCCCCGCGGATCCGGCTGACGTCACGCCGACCAGTGACACGCCCTCGAACGTCGCGCCCTCGAACGTCACGCCCTCCAACGTCGCGCCCTCCAACGCTGGCGTTGCCAACGGGCCGCCGACCGAACCCAAAGTCGCCGTCCCGGAAGATCCCCCCAGCGCCACACACCTGGCCGACGTATCCCCGGTGAGCCTGCGCCCTGATGGGTTCGAAATGCGCTCGGGTCGAGTACGCCTCGTGCTGCTCGATACCACCACCCACCCTCCCACCACACCTTGAGGTTTCCCATGAACTTGTTAGTGCCCTTGGCTACGACCCTTCTCGCGCTGGCGCCTGGCTTCCCGATGACCCAGGAGTCCGACAACCCACAACAGGTCCAGGCCGAGCTCCGAGCAAAACTGACCGAGGTCCAATCCCGTTTGGCCGTGGAGCAGGCCCACATGGATTCGATGATCTCGGATTTGGAAGACTTGCGCAAGGAGCGTCAAAGTCTTGAGCAATCCAAACTCGAACTGCGTCAGACCAACAGTGTTTTGCAGGACCGGATCGCCACCATTCAGCAAGAGTTCAGTCAGCTTCAATCTCAGAATAACGAACTCAAGAAACAGGTGGAGCGCTTCGGTGCGGCTGGCAGCCGAATGGAGAGTCGTTTGACGTCGGTCCTCTACACTGCGCAATTCGCGGATGCCAACGAACTCGTTCAAGTGGCCAGCGAAGGGTTTGGGCAGGATGTGTGGTACTACATCGACAACATTCCGAGTCCCTTCCAACAGGCGAATTTTGACAAGCGGGCACGCCGCCGGTTCACCGCCGTGGACCGCACCAATTCGATCATCATCACCGACTTCCCGGCGGACATTGATCGCGCACTCGAATTCCTACGCAAACTGGACACCCAGGCCGAGGTCAACGCATCGCGTGCTTCTGGCCCCGGAGGGTACCAAGTGTATGAATCGCTCTCGCTCGACCCCCAGCAAATCGCCGAGGTGCTGCAATACACCTCGGTCACCGTCGATCCGATCCCTCAATCGAGCGCGGTACTCTTGACCGGTTCGCCGCAGGAGCTGACCAGCGCCACACAGTTGCTCGAAGTCGCCGACCGTCCGGTTCCCCAGGTCCAACTAAGCGCTTGGCTCGTTTCTTCGCAAGGCGTCTGGGACAAGCTGAACGACCCTGACTCCAAACGCGAAATGAAGGCGCTGCCCACCGAACTGTACCAGGGGCTGAAGAGCCTACTGCCCGATGCGTCCTACGGCGAACTCGCCAGCATGACGGTGCGCTCGTCGGCCCGGTCGATGGATCGCATCCAAGCCCAAGTGCAGCCCGGCATCGACGGAATCCTCTCCTGGGAATTGGAAACCCGCATCGATGGCTTCCAACCCAAAACCCTAAGCCTGGGCCTCAACGAGTGCACCGTGCGGGTGAACTACGCTAGCGGCTTCACCGACGTGTTGACCCTCAATCTGGTCTTGACCGAAGGCGAGTACGCAGCCATCGGTTCGATCCAAGGGGGCCAGGTGTACGTGGTTCTGTCCTTCCAATCCAAGTAACACGCACGCCAACTCCAGCCGAATGCGCTGGATGCACGGGGCACCGATTCATGGTCTTGTTACCACGGGTCGGTGCCTTGCTCCTTTGGGAGAGCAGCTGAGTCCCGACGCATGGGTGTTGAGCTACTATCCCCGACTCTGGACGAGTGTTGCAACTCGCGAGATTCGGTCCGCGCGCCCACTCTATGCGGACAGTTAGCGCGATGCGAGGTCGTTCAAAGCCAAGCGAGAAAGCGCCTTCCGAACCTCCGGGGCGAGAGTTTCCGCGACGACTTGATGGCCCTGTGCATTGGGGTGACCATCGCCGCAGTGCAGGCGCTCGCCAGCGCGACAATGACGCAACATGGCTTCGTCGACGCTGATGGCTTGGAAGTGGAGCGAGCCCGCGGCCTGGTCGATGGCCAGGGCAAGATCCGCTCGGTAGCCCTCCGGAGAGATACCCTCGGGAGCCGGGAAGCGCGGCTCGTAGAGGTGTTGGTCGTGGCCGAAGGCCACCGAAGTCACCAGCACCGGTGTGCCATGGGCTTCGCAAGTCTTGGCCAACTCGGAAAGTGCATGGTGCACTGGAGCCGCCGGATCGTCGATCTGTGCGAGCAGCTGTCGAACCACGGCGGTCTGCTCGGGTCGGGCGGCGTGGTAGCTCAAATGCGCTGGGTCTTGCCCAGGATCCTGCGCGACCCGATGCACGGTGAGCGCCGCGACCAACGCCGAATTCGCCTGCAACCACTTCGCCAACGCCTTGGCCCGCGCAGACCCACTCGGGGGACCCCCGAGCCCTGCGGGGCGCTCCACTACCCAAGCTCCGCCCCCGTCGCGTACGAAGCGCGGCTTCGGCATGCCCGCATAGCGGTCCAGCTCGCTCTCAAGGATGTCGTTGATCACAAAGCAATACAGCACCAGGTCCGGGTCGAAGTCCCAGCCGCGTTGCTCGAGGTTCCAGAGCGACTGGTCACTGCCATAACCAGGCACCGCCAGATTGAGCACTTCCACTCCTGGACCCAGCTGCTGCTCCAGACGATCGGAAAAGCGCTCGCCGTCGTTCACGCCCCAGCCCCATGCAACCGAATCCCCGAGCACCAGCACCCGCCGCATACCGGCTCCCTTGGACACGTCCCGCTCGCGGTCACGAAACCCGAGCGCGTTGATGCGCACGTCGTATTCGAACAGCTCGTTGGACACGTGCCCGCGCCCTCGGGGCTGATTCACCCAACCGAGTTGGCCATCGATCGTGCCCACCACGCCCCAGTTGGTGCCAACGCGGGTACCCCGCACGAAGGAGTCTCCCAGCCACCACGTGGCTCCGATTTCCAGGAAGGCCAAGAGCATGAGCGCGAAGCCCAGCGCCCCTACGAACTTCCACCGTGATCGACGTCCGCGACCGCCCGGTACCAGGCCACGCGGCCCGCGGACGAGGCGTGGCCGGGGATTGGGGCCGATTTGGACTTGGGGATGCGCGGACATGGCGCGTCAGAGCGGTGATGGGACCCCGGCCGATCCGGGGCCACGCGTCACTTCGCGGGGGCCTGTTCGGTCACCGTGACCGCCGGCTTGGGCGGCAAACCCGACTGCTCGACGTAGGTCCGTGCGTTCTGCATGCACTCGTTTTGGCCCTTCTCGAGGGCGCCCGCTTCGCGGATCAAGTCGCGCAGCTGCGACTCGATGGCGCGGAAGGCTTGCATGTTGAAGTCACGGCCGAGGAACAGCCGCACGTCGGACATGCCTGCGTTGAAACGCGCGTGGGCCTCGAGCGGGGCTTGCGACGAAACCAAGATCGCTTCGTACAGGCTGCGCGTGGCTTCCATGCGCGCGCGGCTCTGCAAGCGCATCTGCGTGCTGGTGAACGCGTCCAGGTCCTTGGCCCAGCCTGCAAAGAAGCGCTCGCCGCCGCTTTGCATGGCCTCCAGGGCCTTGCTCCAGGATTGGAGCTGCAACACCGATTGGTCGATGGCCGTTCCGAAGTCGGCGAATGCCTTGACGCGGTCGGGGTTGCCCTTGGGGCTCAGCAGCTCGACCATCGCGTCGACCGTGGTACGCACCGACTGGCGCGCCAATTCGCACTCGACATGCACGGTTTCGACCTGGCTGACCAGGTCGTCGACGACTTGCAGCCCTTGGCTTTGATGGTAGGTCGCGTTGCAGGCAACCAGGGACAGGAGAGGGACCACCGCGAGGGTGCGCAGGACAAAGGGGTGAAGAACCATAGCGAGACAGGCACCGAGGGAGGTCAGGAAGCGATGAAAGGGTGCCCGGGGAACTTCGGCCGTTGGGTGCCTGGTTCTGAAACCGAAAGCGTAGGATTTGGGGCTTCCTGGCCACCATTGGCCACTTAACGCCCGCCCATGGCCCACAACATCGAAATCAAAGCCCACGCCCCCGACTTGGAAGGCCTCTTGGCCCGCGCCCTGGCCCTCCCGGGGGCGATCGGACCGGAAACCCTCGACCAAGACGACACCTTTTTCGTGGTGCCCCAAGGCCGGCTCAAACTGCGCGAATTCGCCGATGGTAGCGCCGAACTGATCGCCTACACGCGCCCCGATACCGAGGGTCCCAAACTTTCCGACTACGTGCGCAGCGCGGTCCCCGACGCCGCATCGCTGCGCGAAGCCCTGGCGCGCGCGCTCGGCGAGCTCGGAAGGGTCCGCAAACGCCGGCGCTTGGTGCTGGTGGGCTCCACTCGCATCCACCTCGATCAAGTCGAAGGTCTGGGCCCCTTCCTCGAGCTCGAAGTCGTGCTGCAACCCGGCCAAACCCCGCACGAAGGCGAGGCGATCGCCCACGATTTGCTCGACCAGCTGCAAGTCCCGCGCGATGCCCTGATGGCGGGTGCCTACATGGACGCCCTGCTCGCGCGCTAATCCGGAGGACCCAAACCCGGGGTTGCTACCGCCCAGGGGCACGCATACGCCCACCCCGCCCCTCCTCCAAAACCCGCCACCCTGGCCGGATCCAGGGCTGGTGATAGGATGACCCCCCCTCCCCCCACCCCCCCCCAACTCGCCGCCCTGCGTTTCGCATTCGTGCTTTTCTGGTTCGCCCTGGTCCTGTTTGCCTCTGCGAGCAAGCCTCACTT
>Ga0116152_10001846_pt1 | contig 17300 bp, 11 predicted proteins | sample AD_UKC119_MetaG_FD_89894 | JGI IMG/M metagenome (GOLD analysis project Ga0116152, IMG submission 89894) | Active sludge microbial communities of municipal wastewater-treating anaerobic digesters from Hong Kong - AD_UKC119_MetaG | ecosystem: Engineered > Bioreactor > Anaerobic > Digestate... | reverse complement strand
TGGGCAATAACCATACATAAAAGCCAGGGGCTTACTTTTGATAAAGCCATGATAGATATTTCACAGGTTTTTGCTGCCGGGCAAACCTATGTTGCCTTATCGAGGTTAACATCGCTAAAAGGACTGGTGCTTGCCAAACCGGTTACCTGGCAAGGGCCGCAAATGGACCATTTTCTGTTTGATTTTGCCCAAACAAAATCATCTGCCGATGAGGTAGAGAAAAGATTTAAACATGCCTCGAAAGAATACCTATTTGAAAATGCAATAAATGCATTTAATTTTGATTCGCTGGCGTATGAGCTAAAAGAGCACCTTGCCTCTTATAACAAGGAAGTAAGCAAATCGGCCAAACAAAAGTACCTGGGCTGGGCAAGCAAATTACAAAACAACTTTCAGGAGATAGAATCGGTAGCAGAAAAATTCAGGGTACAACTGTCAAAAATTATTAACCAACCAGCAGAAAATCATTCAGAAAAACTAAGAGGCAGGCTTGTTGCTGCTAAAGAATATTTTGAACCGCTGCTATCGGCTCAGCAAAAGGAGATAGGGTTACATATCGAAAGTGTAAAAAAAGTAAAAGGCACAAAAAAATATGTAAACGAGTTAAAACAATTGCAAGCTGTTTTTTTCCAGCAGGTAGTTAAAATATATAAAACCGAAGCTTTATGCCTGGCTGTAATGAATGAAACCGAACTGGATAAATCGGCAGTATTAAAAATCAAATCATCCATAAAGCCTGCAGAGAGTGAAAAAAGCGAAACACAAAGTACCGTTAAAGGCGAAAAAGTTAAAACGGAACAAATTACATATAATCTGTTCAGGGAGGGGAAAAGCCTATCTGAAATTGCGGCAGAGCGCGGAATGGTAATTCAAACCATTGAAACACACCTGGGCAAATGTGTGGAGCAGGGCTTAATAAACGTTTTAGAGCTGGTAACACCCGAACGCAAAAATGCCATACTCGAAGCCATAAAAATACTGGAAACCAAACTACTAACACCCTTAAAAGAATACCTGGGCGAAAGCTATTCGTACAACGAAATAAGGTATGTGCTGCAATGGATGAAATATAAAAAAAGGCAGGAGTAAAAAACAAAATATATTTTTCTTCAATTTAATAACAGCCAAATAAATGGTCTTTTAATTTCCAATTATTCCATTCACAAAAGTCTCAACAAAATCTATGATTCTTTTTAAGATTCTATCGCCAATCGCTTTTCGTTGTAAAACCGATGGTTGTTCTCCATTTATAAGTTCCAATACTTCATCACGCAGGGGTTCTCGTTCTGCAAAAAGATAGCTTTCGATGAGTTTTTGGGTCTTCTCTTCAGATAAATTTTCTTCTTTTACGATTTCGTTGAAAGCTTTTATCTGTTCAATATTCCAGAATTTCTCAAATTCTTCAGGCACATCGTCTGAATCTTCTATGATTGGAAGATTTTCTAAAATAAATTTCTGAATTAACTCACGTTTACTTCGCAGATGTGCTTCACCTGAAAGTAAATCGAGTATTTCCTTTTGTTTCTTTTCTTGATCTTCTTGTTTAGCACCTTTCATTTGTGCTAATAACTTAAGAATATACGCTACATTTATTTCATCACGATGTATTAATTCCAGCTCAAAATCAACATCTTCTAGTATGGAAACTTTTTCTTTTTCCCGATTTGATTTTACTTTATCGTAAAGATCCAGGTATTTGCTTTTATAATCTTCGAATTGTTGCTCAGGCATTGCAATATCTTCCCAAACAAAATCAGCAAAAGTTACAAGGATGTTTTTAATCCTCATTAACTCACGAAAAGCCTTTATAAACTTTAATTCATCTTCTTCGCTTTCTAGATTATTTACACTGTTAACAGATGGAGTAATATCCAATAAATCTTTAAATGCAGCATTGAATTTCTTTATGTAATCTTCGTAAGGTTTCATGATGATCTCTTCGATTGCTTCCTTATTGCTGAAGAGTGTAATCGCTTCATCTGTTAACTTCTTGAGATTTCGAAAAACAACAATATTTCCTTGCGATTTTTGTTCGTTCAGAATTCTGTTTGTACGAGAATAAGCCTGTATAAGTCCATGATAACGCAAATTCTTATCTACAAATAAGGTATTTAAAGCCGGGCTATCGAAACCTGTTAAATACATATTTACGACCAACAGAATATCAATCTTGCGCTCCTTTACCTTTTTTGAAATATCGTTGTAGTAATTGTAAAAAGACTGGCTATCTTTCGTTGAAAAGCTACTTCCGAACATTTGGTTGTAATGACCAATAAACTCATCTAATTTATCCCTGCTATGCTTATTTAAGCCATATAATGCTCTTGGATCTTCCACAACAGAAACTTCTTCGGGAATAAAACCATTTGCATCGGCATCGTCTTCGTTTGACGAATAACTGAAGATAGTGGCAATATTTAAACTGTGCTTACCTTCCAATTTCTTCTTATAAAAGATATCGTAGTATTTTATTAAAGTCTCAACGCTACTTACACATAACATGGCGGTAAACTCCCGATTATAGGTTTTGCGGTTATGATGAGCTAAAATGTAATCGGCAATTTTTTCCAGACGTACAGGCGATTCCATTAACTCTTTGGTGTCAATATCTTCTACTTCGATATCGATATTGGTTTCGCTACCATCTTTTTGTTTATACTTACCCACATACTCCACCGAAAATTTTAAAACATTTTCGTCTTTAATGGCATCGGTAATTACATATTTGTGAAGGCATTCGCCAAATAAATCTTTGGTTGTTCGTTTTCCAAGTTCATTTTTTGAAGCATTATCGGCAAAAATTGGAGTACCGGTAAAACCAAACATTTGCGGATCGTTAAAAAACTTCTTAATACGGTTATGCGTTTCGCCAAACTGCGAACGGTGACACTCATCGAAAATAAAAACAATACGTTCATCCTGCAACTTCTCCATTTTTCCGGTGTATTGTTTTTTGCTTATAGCTGTATTCAGTTTCTGAATAGTTGTAACTATCAGCTTTGTATCATCTGTAAATTGTGTAACTAATTGCCTGGTATTATCTGTTCCATCAATACATCCTTTGCTGAAACTATTAAATTCTTTGGTTGTTTGATAATCTAGATCTTTTCGATCGACCACAAAAACCACTTTTTTGATTTTAGGCAATGATGTAAGAATCTGGCTGGCTTTAAACGATGTTAAGGTTTTACCCGATCCTGTGGTATGCCAGATATATCCGTTTTTAGTGCTGTTGTGAACTCTTTCGATAAGTGCTTCGACCGCATAAAACTGGTAGGGGCGAAGAACCATCAGTATTTTCTGGGTTTCGTTCAAAACCACATATTTGCAAATCATTTTGGAAATATGGCACGGTTCCAGAAAATCGCTTGTAAAACCATTCAGGATATTGGTAAGCCGTTTGTTATTCTCATCAGTCCAGTAAAAAGTTTGTTTAAACGATTGATAACGGTTATTTGCGTAATATTTTGTGTTAACTCCGTTTGATATAACAAATATTTGAATGTACTGAAATAATGCGGAATTTGCCCCGAAAGAATGGCGTTGATAGCGGTTAATCTGGTTAAATGCTTCTTTTAGCTCTAAACCACGACGTTTGAGTTCAATTTGAACCAAAGGCAAACCATTGATAAGCAAAGTAACATCATAGCGATTTTTATACGTTCCTTCGATAGTGACCTGATGTGTAACCTGGTACTGATTCTGGCACCAATGCTCCGTATTTATGAATTCGAAATATAGATTATCGCCATTATCCCGAACAATATGTTGCTTTTCCCGCAGTGTCTTTGCTTTTTCGAATACCGATCCTTTACTTAAAATATTAAGCACCTTCTCGAATTCCTTATCGGAAAAAGCAATATTGTTGTGTTTTTCTAATTGCTGTTTTAGGTTTGCTATAAGTTCTTTCTCATCTTTGATAAGAACTAATCCGTAACCCAATTGCTGTAATTGTTCGACCAGTTGTTCTTCTAATATTTGTTCGGGTTGCTTAGGCATTTGTATTGAAAATAGTGTTAAAATTTAATTCTATATCCACAACTTCATTATCAGTTAGTGCATCAAATTCTCTTTCACGAGCTCTTTTAGATAAATTCCCGTTATTTTGTTCTAAGAATCTTACCATTAATGCGACTGTTTTATCCGGCATATCAAATTCGCTTTCCAAATATCGTTTAAACTGATCGTATTTCGTAAGATATTTTATTTCTTCCGGAATAATTCTTTCAATTGTATCCTGTACACATTCGTATAAAAACTCAGCTTGTTTTGTGGCATCAAAATAGCGATAATAATCCGCTGTTTCATTGAGTACTTCTACATTATGGTCTTTGGTTTCTTTCCATTCAATATAATCCAGCAATGGATGTGAATAAGACTCTAAGACTTTTCGGTAATCATCAATATGGTCCAGAATGGAAGCTGATACAGGAAATATAATTCCTTGCTGTGAAAATTGCTTTTTAGCCAGAACATGATGTATAAGGTAACGATGAATACGTCCATTTCCATCTTCGAATGGATGGATAAAAACAAAACCAAAAGCAACAACTGCAGCAGCAATAACAGCATCCGTTTCTGATTCTTGCAGCAATTTTGCAGTAGCAATAAAACCTTCCATAAGCTGGTCCAAATCTTTCCAGCGTGCAGAAATATGGTCCGGAATAGGTTCGCCTGTTGTTCGGTCGTGTTCGCCTACAAAACCACCTTTCTTACGAAAACCCATTTCTACAAAGCGACTATTGGCAATGACTACTTGTTGCAAACGCAGCAGTTCTTCTTTGCTTAAATCATTCATTCCAGCCTGACCAATAGCTTGCCCCCAACGTGCAGCCCTTTGGTTTTTTGGACTTTCACCTTCGATACTAAACGATGCTTTCGAATCTTTTAGCAATAAAAATGCAGAAGCCCGCTGCAAAATATCTTTATGAATATTTTTCAGGTAAGCGTTTTTTTGCTGAGCAAAATCAGCAGCAATATATTGTTCCAGTTTTGGTGTTTTACGAATTAAAGGGCAAAAATCAGGAGTTCCCGGTAAGTTATTGATGATACGATGACGTGATGATTTTTCTCCACCTGCCATGGCATACTGAAGTTTTTCATCTACTAATTGAATATATTTAATTTTAGTATCGGCATCAGTGATTTCAAGCTTTTTATTGATTAACCATTCATAAAGAAACCATATTTTCCGACTGTATTGACCGGATGGTTCTATCTGAACCATATTTAGAACGTCCGTTTCTTTTAAAGTTTCGAATAGTTTTTTTAATAGGATTAAATTTATGCCTTCGTATTTGAATGCAAATATTAACTGGTTATAAAGAGAATCAACTGGTTGGTGTTTTGGAGTTAGTACATTCCATGAATCTGTTTTATACTTTCTGTTTTTCGTGCTAATTAGAGAAATAAGATCTGGTATTGGAACTTTAAGCTTATAAGCATTAATAATAGCAGCATATCCCTCGATGCTTCCTTCTTCAGGAACAGTTCTGCCATGAAAAACAGACGCTTTGTGTGAAAAATGAACGCTATCCATGTTATTTTTTAATTAATAAACGCTTTTTATAAAAGTAAAAATACTTCAATATTTATGAAAAACAAACGCTTTACATGAAATATGCACGCAAAAGAATATATTTTGTGAAAAACAAACGCTTAATGTAAAAAAGTGCAAAAACAATCTTTTTTGGAAAAACAGGTTTATTACCGGAAAACTAATTACCATATGTGAAAAACGATTAACATTTGTTTGTTTTGGTGAAAAACAGTTTCTGTTGCATATGAAAAACAAACGCTATTCACTATTCACTATTCACCAATCACCAATCACTACCTTACACAAACATTTTTTGCAACAATCCTTTTTTCCATTGCTCAGTTTTTTCAATCTGTTGTTGGCAATGGTATATTTTTTCGTCAATGGCTGACAAGAAATTGGCTATTTTGGTTTGTTCTTGAAGAGATGGCAGTAAAATTTCCGTACTAAAAAAATCATTAAGACCTATATTTAATAATCCATGATTTCTTGCCCCTTCCTGCGCAACTTTTTCTATTTCATGGTTATGTATTCCAGATTCAAAATATTGTTCCATAAAAGACAAATCAACATTTTGATGAAATTTAAAACAAATATATAATGTTGATACAACTCCTCTTTCATAGTTTTTTAACCGTTTAATAGCTCCCATTGGATAACCATTAGAATAGCTCTTGTTATAAGCAAATTCATCTTTTTCTAAAAGATAATATTCAGTAATGATTTTTGCTGAAACAGACTTATTAAAGAACTTTTCTTGATTAATTAAACCTTGTTGAGCAGATATTGTAAGAACATTTAGATCGTTTTCTAAATTCTTTCGAGTAATTCTATCTGCTAATTCTCCAAGCTTTTTCTTCTCCCACTTAGGAAAATTCTTACCATTTTCATCTTTAAAGCGCAACTTTTGCGAAAAGATTTTTTGCATTACTCCTTTTTTGTATTGCTCCAACAATTCTTTTTTCTTTTTTAAGGCTTGGATTTTATTATCAACTGCCGTTAGAAAAGATGCTATTTTTTGTTGCTCTGGGAGAGCAGGAAAATCAACACTAATTTTCGAGAAAACTTTAGAAGAAATGAATGGCATTGTTGATTCTGTAGCGAATCTTCTCATGTTTCTTTTTTTGTAATTCAAATATTGAGAAAGAAAGAAACTATTAATACACTCTTTAGGTTGTATTCTAAAAACATTCCAATTTATTACAACATTTTGTTCTAATGTATATACAGTTGACGAACCTAAAGCTGAACCAATATTACAATATAAAACATCACCAAAACTAGGTTTACAAGAGTCATTAATTCTTTGAAATGTAGATTCATCAACATAACGCTTGTCGGAAAAGTCAATTTGATTTTCAAGTATATTATTAGATCTTATAACGGTATAACCAGAATTAGAATATTCAACTTTCTCAGAAGTTGTATTCACTCCTTGGTTATATTTCTTTAAAATCCCACTAAACTTTTTTCTTTCCCATTCATCTTTAAACTCAGGAAATCTCAACTTCGGTATATTCTTATTATTTCCCATGCTTAAAAAGGAGTTGAGATGTTTAGTTCTTTGCAAAATGCTGCAATGCTTTTATCTGTGTCAGTTATTTGCTTGTCCAGCTCCTGAATTTCTTTGGCTACTGCATTAATGTCGATTGATTCTTCTTCTTCGAAGGTATCTACATAACGCGGTATATTCAGGTTGTAATCGTTTTCGGCAATTTCTTCAAGAGTTGCAACATAACTGTACTTTTCAATTGCTTCGCGCTTACGGTATGTATTAATAATCTTATCGATATCCTGTTGGCGCAGTACATTTTGTGTTTTGGCTTTATCGAACTCGCGGCTGGCATCAATAAAGATTATATTTTCAGGATTCTCTCTACACTTTTTAAATACCAATATACAAGTCGGGATACTGGTACCATAAAAGATATTAGCCGGTAAACCAATTACGGCATCCAAATAGTTTTTTTCTTCAATTAAATACTTTCTAATATGTCCTTCGGCTGCACCACGGAATAAAACTCCGTGCGGTAATACAATAGCCATTTGTCCGTTTTCTGCTAAATGGTAAATCATGTGTTGCACAAAGGCAAAATCGGCTTTACTGGAAGGTGCCAGTTTACCGTATTGGCTAAAGCGGTCGTCGCTCATAAATAACTGGTTTGCACTCCAGTGTGCCGAAAATGGCGGATTAGCCACAATAGCCTCGAACTGCATTCCCAGGTGTTGCGGGTGTTCCAACGTATCTTCCTGCTTTATGTCGAATTTGCGGTAATGCACATCGTGCAAAATCATGTTCATGCGGGCTAAGTTGTAAGTGGTACGGTTCAGTTCCTGCCCGTAAAAGTTGGTTACATCCTGCACTTCCTTTGCTACACGTAACAATAGCGAACCCGATCCGCATGTGGGATCGTAAACCGATTTTAGTTTCGTTTTTCCTGTTGTTACCAGCTTAGCCAATACCATACTCACTTCTTGTGGAGTGTAAAACTCGCCTGCTTTTTTCCCTGCTCCACTGGCAAATTGCCCTATCAGGTATTCGTATGCATCGCCCAACACATCCAGTTCGGTATGTTCCAGTTTAAAGTCGATTTTATCTAAATGCGAAAGTACTTTGGCAATAACCGTATTTCGGGCTTCGGGTGTTTTACCCAGCTTGGTGCTGTTCAGGTCAATATCTTCAAAAAGGTGGTCGAAATCTTCTTCGCTTTCTGTGCCCATGGTCGAAAGCTGAATGTTGTTTAAAATTCGCTGTAGGTCTTCGAGTATAAAACTCTGACTACGGTCTGTTTTCTTTTCGACTATTGTTTTGTCAGCAGTGGAGGTTGAGCTTGTCGTGGAGGTTGAGCTTGTCGAAACCCCACGCCTGGCAACTTCGCTAAATAACTCAGAAGGTTTTAAAAAGTAACCTAACTTTTCAAGGGCTTCTTCTTTTATGGCTTCGATATATTCTTTGCCTTTTGTTGTTTCTTCTTTAATCTCTTTGTATTTAATACCATCTGTTTTTAAAATGGAGTTGGCATACATCTCCATTTTTTCAGCCAGGTACTTATAAAAGATAAATCCCAGTATATAATCCCGGAATTCATCGGCATCCATCTTGCCCCTTAAAGTATTGGCAATATTCCAAAGTTGTTGTTCTAACTGTTTTTTGTGGTCTTCTGACATAGTCTTATTTATCCAAAATAAATGAAAGCTAAAATTAGCAATTATTAGAGATAATTACACAATGTTTAACGTTCCAATATAGTTATCATAAGATGACTTATTTTCATTATCAAGAAAATCAACAGTATAATTTTCATTTGAAACATATATGTGTACTTTCTTTGCTTCACATTCAAAAATTATATCTCCTGCGGAATTCTGTCTAATTTTATCGTTATTTGGATAAGATGCATAATCTGAATCATTACTATTTGCCTCACCCATAACTATTATTTCAGGATCCATTTGATCGATCCATTCAATAGGCAATTTTCCAGATTTGCGCCCATGATGTGGTGCAAACAATATATCAATCTTTGGAAGTGTAATTTCATTTTTAATTTCCTCCATAAAGTCTTTTTCTAAGTCCCCCATCCATATAATTTTTACACCGTCATCAAGACTATATTCTATTATTGGAGAAATATTATTAGGACTTTCTCCATTTTTAGCTTTTTCTAATTCATCTTTAAAAATTTGAATACCTGTTTTAGGCCATAAAATATTGATACCAGAGCTACTCCTTTCTTCATTACTTTTGTTCATCCATTTTCTGGAACAACCTCTACTTATATAATATGATTTCTTTTCGGAATCTCTTAGTTCACAATATCTGTTAAAACCTTCAGATTCATCAATTTTAGTTGCTTCATTTTTCACGCAATAAAAATTTAATAAATTCATCTGATCATCAAGGTAATCAAGTTTTTTGATGTGATCTTCATCTGGATGGGTAGAAATAAATCTTATTATACCTTTACCTTTAGACTCATCGATTAACTCATTTACAATGTCATCCTTATTATCATCTGATAAACAGCAATCAATAATTGTAAAATTGTCAGAACCATGTTTAATATAAAACATGTCTCCAAGTCCTACTGAAAATGATTTTATAATGCTCATTTGTCTATTTATTATTTTAAAAAATCTATTATTGTATTGATACTTTATTACTTATTTTTATTTAAGTATTTGTGGCAGAAACAGTTTAACCTGCATCTCTGTAATAGCTTCTGCATGTTTAATTAACGCACTAATTTTTTTTTCACTTAAAGCTGATAATCCTGTTTTTACCTTTCTAGCAATTTTTAATTCATTTTCACTACAACCCAGCTTTAAGATTTGATAGAAATCAATACTCTTAATAAGATGTTCCTTTATAGATTTCCATTCCTTATTTTGAATAAGATTTTTATCGAAATTATGTGCATCAACCACTTCATCTCTTATATAACCATTTTTAAGCATTTTAATGAATTCATCGATTGAGCTTTCTAAATCAAAACCTAAAGATTGATATGCAACAATTGAATTTGTATGCTTTGAATATAGATTAGTCATCATTTGAAAATTTTTTATTCTTGTCATAAAAACGCTGCTTATTCTAATTAACAAGAACAATATGTTAAATGACCACTTATCAACTGAAAGAAAATTACCGGCATCACTAACTATAACATTTTCACAATAACTTGAGCTAGTCAAAAACGTAAGCTTATGAATACCTTGATTATCATAGACTCCACCATCAACTAACTTTGGTTTAACTTTATAATAGTCTTTTTCATTCGTGAAATATTTTTTCTTAATTCTAACAGGCGTAAAAGCAAAAGGAACGCAAGAAGAAGCCATAACTGCTCTTGCAACAGGAAAGTCTTTATTTTCAAAAAGAATTCCTTTTTCACACTTATAATATGAATCGCTCATGGTATCTTTTGAAAAGTAAAAATCTCTTCCAGTTTCAATATTTGTGGAATTGATTGTAGTTTTAAACGAATTTGATAAATCTTTTAATTTTTTACCATTAAAAAAAATTCTATTGTATTTTCTTTCAATTATTTTACTAAATGGAAATAATTTGAATTGAAATAAAATCAATACAATTATTCCTAAAAAGTTCACTAATGAAAATACGAAAGATGGCAAATTATATGGAATCCATGATCTACTAGTAAATAATGCTATAAATAGACCAAGTGGAACCAAAAATCTTGGAGAAATTAAAACCCGACTAATTATCCCTTTTTTTATTCCTGTTTTTAATTTTTGTTCAAACTCTTCAAAATTTTCATGATACAATGAATAACATGCAGCAGTTATTGAACCTCCAGAATTAGATGAAATAACATCAATTTTATTCAAAATGCCTAATTCCTTTAGTTTTATAAGTGTTCCGAGATGATAAATAGCAGCTCTATATCCACCTCCAGATAATGCTAGACCTAATTTTTTTTTCTCTTTCATATTAAACTATATAATAAACTCCTTAATAACATCTTTTATATCCGCTATTTGTTTAACTTCCTGTACTGTATTTTCAAAATCAATTACAATGTGACCTAAGGAAGTTTTCACTCCTCTTTTTTGTAGTGAGTTATTACCAGTGCTATATTTTTCACTATAATATCTTCCATCTACATCACTTCTGGTTTCTTCAGAATTATCACTCCTGACTTTTTCAGATATGATGTTTAACCTGGTTTTATTACCTTTTATAGTGTCAAATAAAACTCCCGGAAATGATGTCTGCAATCCATGATGTGGTGCAACTAAATAATCGACCCCAGAATCTTTAAGTAACTTCTTGAAATTTGGATTATTATTAATTAAATATTCCATTCCATTTTTTAATAAATCACCAGGAAACAGTACAGTTTTATTTTGGATATTTACAAATAGAGTTAAACTTATATTATTTGCATACTCTGTACATAAATTTTTATCGGCTTCACAATTCAAAGGACGAATGTAATTTAAATCAACATTTTCCACTATTGATTGAATTGGTCTATCTTCGTGTATTGGAAACCTAGCTTGCATTTCTGATAATATACCCTTTTTTAAATCAGTTAACTCTCCAATCAAATTCCTATTAATCTTAAAAACATTCCGTTGTCCTTTATTATCGTTTGGGCAAGTCATATATTGAGGGAAAAAGAATTCAGTAAAGTTATCATAATCAGAAGTGTGATCTTTATCAAGGTGACTAAGAAATAATTGGTCAATGTAATGCTTACCATTTATTTCTGAATTTTTCTTCAACCTTCTTTTATCAAATAAAGGTTTTAAAAAATCATCAACTGGTGAGAAGTCCCGGCTTTTTCCAATATCAATAACAAATCTTTGGTTTTCAAATTCTCCAAAAGCTGACAAAGCTCCTCCTACATTGAATATTACAATTTTTTTCATTGCATATTGAATAATTATCTATTTCTTAACCTTTAGGTGGGTGTGGATCAGAACTTCTTGGATAAGTTCTTTCTTCCTGAAACTGACCATTTTCTTTATGAATAATAACTGATGAATTACCTTGCCTTTTTGCAAGTTCAATGGTTTCTTTTTTTACTTCTTCTTTGGTTGTGCCAACCACAGAAGCTCTTTCACCATTTTCAAGTTTTCCTTGCCAACCTGAATCGGTTTTTTTGATGTGATAAGTTTTACGTTTTGCCATATTTGTACATTTTAAATTAAACATAAATCCTTTCAACATGATAAATTACTTATCATATCCAAATCGAAGTTCAAAATGTACGTTCTAAAAGGTAAGTGGATATGAAATTAATAATAAAAATTGAAAAAGCAAGAGTTTGTTAGCCAGCAATTTAAGACGTTAGTGTCTTTTGTTCAGAATTTTATAATATAATCAATACATTTGTAATGGCCACTTAAGAGAAAAAATTTTATTGGGTTTGGAATCTTTTTAATTAAAATAAATTAAAACGAATTAAAAATATGTTGGCAGGTAGGTAGGTGAAAATTCAAATTAAAAATTAATTGCTAATCCATTTTGCTTAATTAATAATCCCCCACATCGTCCCCGGCAAAACAAAAAGCGCCACAACCTTTTGGTTAATAGCGCTTTGTTGTTTTATAAAGTAGCCCCACCAGGAATATTCGACCTTCCAGGTCTCATGAGAAAAGTTCGAACCTGCGGAATTAAAAAAAATTGTTACGGTTGAATTAAATTATATTTTTCCAATATGCTTATGTGAGTACCTTTAAGGTTTTCAGCTTCTCGTCAGGAAAGAGCACAAAACAAAAAAGGTTACCTAATGGCAACCTTTTTTGCTTTGTAGCCCCACCAGAACTATAACCTTTTAAACAGGTATGAACAACTATAAACAGCTGTAACCCACAAATAAAGGCAAATATACAATATTTAATATTTACAGTTGTACATCAATATTTATATTTTCTTAAAAAATCGGGTGCAAATCTGGGTGCAAATGTTTATCTTTGATTTAAAATTAATTCAGTATGGCAACCGTAAGTTATTACATCAGAACCCAGGATAAAAAGCAAATAGACGAACCAATTAGTATTAGAATTAGATTAAGGCATAATGAAAAATATTTTTATGCAAGGACAACCTATAATATCAAACCTGAGGATTGGGATAAAAAGAAGCAAAGGATTAAACAGGGAAGATTACATTCAAAGCGCGACACAATCAATAGCACACTTGGTTCTTTGGAAAGTCATATTATTAATTTATGGAATGTTCAAATTAATAAATCTTTATTAGAAAAAGCATGGCTTCAAAACATCGTCGATAAATACTTCGCTTCATTAAGTAAAGAAATTAAGGAATCAGAAGAAATTACGTTAAAAGGATTTATTCATAACGTAATGGAATCTATTGATGAGTATGTTGATCCCATTTCAGGAAAAAAGTTATCTCCACGAACAATACAGAAGCACGAAAGAACACAAGAAGTAATTAATGAATTTATTGATAGTAATTACCCGGGAATATTAATTAAAGAAGTAGACTATCAGTTTTACAGGAGCTTTTTGCAGTACCTAACTAATAAAGAAGGATTTGCAATTAATACTGTGGGGAAATATATAGCGGGATTAAAAATGTTTCTGAATAGAGCTTTAGAAATTGGAATATATGTACATACCAAAAACTTTAAAAAACCATCTGAAGTAAGTGATAGTATTTATTTAAACGAAGAAGAATTACTTAAGATTTACAATCTTGATCTTTCACAAAAAAGGAAATTAGAAAAAGTAAGAGACCTTTTTATTGTAGGATGTTGGACTGGTTTACGGTTTGGAGATTTAACCTCTTTAACTAGAGATATTATTGTAAAAAACAGGATTATTGAAAATGAGAAGACAGGTAATATTGTTCCAATTCCATTGCATTGGATGACTAAAGCAATATTGGAAAAATATAACTATAACCTGCCCGTAGCGATCTCAAACCAAAAGTTTAATGACTACATAAAGGATGTGTGTGAAGAGGCTGAAATAAAAGAAGAAATAACCAAGGGTATTACAAAAAAGGGCGAAAGGAAAAAAGAAGTTTTTAAAAAATTTGACCTGGTTACTGCGCATACAGCAAGAAGGTCTTTCGCAACAAACTTATATAATTCAGGATTTCCAACACTTTCAATTATGGCAATTACAGGGCATACTACAGAAAGAACATTTTTAGGTTATATAAGAAAAACTCCGGAAGAGCATGCAAAGCATTTAGAAAAACATTGGGAGAAAATAGAAAATCAACTAGCAACAAAACCTAAAGACCAAGATGATGAAAAGGTTGTGGACTAAAGAAGAGCTCGAATTTTACATAATGTACTGTAAACTTAACAATCTGAAATATAAAAGTATTTGGGATTTTAAAAATCCCAAATTTAATTACTTTTACTTCACAAAGTTATACATGTTAAATTACTCCCATTTTAACACCAAACATTAAAGCTTCTGAAATATTAGATACATTTAATTTTTTAATCACATTTCTCCTATGATTGTTAACAGTATTTTCACTTATACAAAGTTTTTTAGCAATTTCTTTACTTTTCATTCCTTCAGCTATTAACCCAAGTACTTCAATTTCTCTTTTCGAGATTTTACTTGAGAATTCATTTTTACCTTCTAGTGTAAATATTATTTTACCACTTGAGATTTCTCTGCACATAGAATATGCTGGTTGGTTAAGATCTTGTATTGGAGAAATATCAAATAATTTTAAGTTAATCCAAGGTTCTCCTTTCTCGTTTAATTCAAGCATAATATCTTGTACAAATAAACGTATCCATTTCCCAAAATCATTTTTAATTCTAAAATCATGTACTAATTTGTAATTCTTCCTTTTCTCAATGGGAACATTTTTTAAAAATTCTTGAGTCTTTATACCTGAAATATTTATTATATAATCGCTTGGATGTAAATACTCTCTAAACCAAACATGATCAATCTCTTTTTCTTTAGTCCTTATAAAACCAAAAACATCAAAAAATCTTTCTGAGAAATATACTATGTTATTATTAATTAAATCCTGAACAACCGCAATGCTGGTATTTGTTTCATCAATTAAGTTAAAAAAATCAATATGTTTTTCAACAATTTTATAATCTAATTTAGTGCTGTTTTTTTGAAGTTGCTTCCTAAATTTTTTATTGGCTTTGATGCTATTTTCAAGTTTTCTCATAATACTTTAAAAATAGTCAAAAATGACTATTGTTTAACAAAAAAGATCATATTAATTTCATAAAATTAAACACTTTAGAAATGAAGAAGTATTATTTATGTTATCTAATATTTTCCATTATCCCCATTATTGCTTCATCTCAATCTTTCAAAGAAATCAAACAAAGTGATAAATTTATTTATGGGATTGGAAAATCTCCGTCATATGAAAAAGCTGATAAAAATGCATTAAGTGACTTAGTTAGTCAGATTAGTGTTACAGTAGAAAGTTCGTTTGAAATGCTTGGAACAGAAACAAATTTAAACTATACTGAATATGCGAAATCTGCTATTAAAACATATTCTGGAACAACTTTGACTAATACACAAAGAATTGAAGAAGAAAAAGACGGTTATTATACGGTTATTAGATTTATCCCAAAAGAAGACATAAATAAAATATTCGATGATCGGAAAAAGGCGATTCTAGAGTATACAAAAGAAGGAATTCGCTCAGAATGGAAACTACAAATTGGTGATGCACTTCGAAATTTTTATTGGGCAAATATTCTGTTAAGAAGCCATCCTGAATATAATAGTTTATATTTTCATCAAGATAATGATTCAGTATTATTCAAAATATATCTACCCAATAAAATCAATGAAATCTTTTCAAATATTAATTTAAGCATTTTAGAAAGTTCATATAATGAAGAAGAACAATACTCAAAATATACATTAGGGCTGAATTATAAAGATGGAGATATACAAAACTTAGATTATACTTATAGAAATAGTGATAACTGGTCTGGTTCTATTAGCGCAAATAATGGATTAGCTTTTGTGGAATATTATGGCGATAAACAGAAGAAAGATAGAGAAGTAACCATTAGAGTTGAATATAGATACGAAGATAAAAGTTATTTTGATAAAGATGTTCAAAGTGTTTTAGCTTCAGATATTGATTTACCTTATTTTAGTCGATGCGAAATAAAATCAATATATAATAGAACATCTAATGGATTAAACAGAGGATTAAGTTTTAATAATATTGGAAATGATAAAATAAAAACCACAGTTGAAAAACTTGTAAAATCAATTGAAAAAAAGAACCTTAATCCAGACCCAAGTCTTTTTACTCAAGAAGGTCTTGAAGCATACAGCAAATTAATAAAATATGGTAATGCTAGGTTATTAAAACAAAACAATGAATTAAAAATTGTAAAAGTTAATGACGAGTTTATTGTTCGTTCAATACCAATGCAATTTACATATTCAAAAAACCAACAGTTTGCAGAAGACATAGTCTTTGTAGTAAAAGAAAGTGGAAAAATTCATGATATAAATTTTTCTTTGAGTCAAATAGCAATTAATGATATTCTTTCAAAAGATGAAAGATTTGCAACCGAAGAAGAAAAATTCTTCCTAATTCGATTTATGGAAAATTATAAAACAGCTTATTGCTTAAAAAGAATTGACTATATAGAAAAGATCTTTGACAATGACGCGCTTATAATCATAGGGAATGTCCTTAAAAAAAGCCCGAAGACAGACTCATATTATTCAAATTTATCAAATGAAGAAGTTGAATATCAAAAGCTCACAAAAAGTGAATACATGAATCGCTTAAAAAGGGTATTTGCACAAAACGAATTTGTAAATATACATTTTGAAGATAATGTTGTAAAAAAAGCAAAAAGGGATGTAAGTATTTATGGAATTCAAATTGCTCAACATTATACTTCTGAGCGTTATGCTGACAAGGGGTACTTATTCTTATTGTTTGATTTAAGAGATACCTTAAATCCAATTATTCATGTGCGAACATGGCAACCGCAAAAAAATGAAGATGGTTCAATATACGGCTTAGCTGATTTTCATTTTGACACATTATAAAAAACAATCATGAAAAAAAGAATAATTTTTATTTCACTTATAGTTATTTCATTTGCTTATAAATCAATTTCTCAAGAGTTAATAGAAAAAGGGTTTAAACATTTGGAAGGAGAAACTACTGCAAGAGTGAACAGAGAGACAGATATTAATGGACAGCCGTGTGCTGTTTTAAAAATCAAGCATAATTTTGGGGATTCTGAATTTGAAATCGAAGCAGGTAGAGATTATC
>Ga0116152_10001844_pt1 | contig 17302 bp, 15 predicted proteins | sample AD_UKC119_MetaG_FD_89894 | JGI IMG/M metagenome (GOLD analysis project Ga0116152, IMG submission 89894) | Active sludge microbial communities of municipal wastewater-treating anaerobic digesters from Hong Kong - AD_UKC119_MetaG | ecosystem: Engineered > Bioreactor > Anaerobic > Digestate... | reverse complement strand
ATGCCATCCTGCCTTGGAATGCCGAGCTGACGGGTCGCGTCCTCGCGGGCAGCGGCGACCAAGCAGGAAGCTTGGCCATGCCGGACTTGCAGCTGCGCGTGGACTCCGACGTGCAGTTGTGGGGCGGCGAAGCGGTCCCCCAAACCGTACTCGCGCACTTCGAACACCCGAACTACGTGCAAGTGACCTCGGACGCCGAGGGCTTCTTCCGCGTTCAGAATCTCCCCCAGGAATGGAGCGGCAAGCTCTGGTTGCCCGAAGGGGTGGCGGTACAAGGCGCCAGTCGGCGCGATGAAGCGGGTCGCTACGTGTACTTCCGCGAACCGAGCCACCATGCGATGGTGCTCGTGCAGCGCTTGCCGAGGTTGGTGGGGCGCTTGGTGGGGCTCGATGGCCTCGGCTCGCCCCGGGCGCAGGTGCGTTGCTGGGTGGATGGGGCGACCGATCCGTTGGTGGCGGTTACGGGCCCGGCAGGCGGGTTTGAGCTGCTGTTGGATTCCGATGGCCACCTGGGATTGCGCCTCGAAGCGGTTTCCGCCGATGGGTTGCAGCAGGCGGACTTGGCGTTTGCCGGCAACGAGATACCCAGTGGCTTTGCGTTGGGCGACGTCGTTTTGGCCTCGACCCTACGGTTGGGATTCCGGGCCATCGATCCGAAGGGGGACCCGATCTTTGGCGCGCGGGGTTTGTACCAGGGGCAGTTGCTGCACGGGACACCCACCGACGACGAGGGTTGGGGTGAAGCGATTCTGCCCCCCGCAGCCCAAGACTGCTGGATTGTGGCTCCTGGCTTCCAGCCCAAGGAAATCTCGCTGGGCGGGGCCCTTGAGAAGCGCACCGTCGACCTGTTGCCCGCGACCGAGCTCACGCTTCAGGTGCTCGATGCCGACACGCTTTCGATGCCAGGGGCAACCCTGCGGGTTTCATGTGGAGAGCGGTTGTTTGCCTACGGGGAACCTTTCCAACCGGCTTCGCTCGACCTGCAAGCCATGACGGGCACCTTTGTGGCCACCGGGCAGGGGCGCGATTTGCCCTATGCCGAGTTCCGCGCCAACGATCAGGGGCAACTGCGCTTGCTCGGAGTGGTGGCGGGTGCGCCGCTTTGGGTCGAGGTCGTGGACAAACTCGGCATGCCGCTCCACCAACACCGGGTTGCTGCCCTGTCCCCGAGCGAGCAACGCACCGAACAAGTTCTCGTGCCGCGCAAGCTGCGCGAATTCCACGGCATCGTGCGCGACCGCGCCGACAACGTGTTGGTCGGGGTCCAGGTGGACCTGGTGGACAGCGAAGGCAAGCAAGTCTCGGCGGTCAGCGGTCTCGATGGTTACGTGCACTTCCAGGACCTCTCGGGAGACCACTACGCGGTCCGAATCGACAAGCGCGGCTTCGTGGCCCAGGAGATTCCCGACTTCGCCTTGTCGGGCCGCATGGGTTCGAGCCCGGAAACGCCGGCCGCGTTCGTGCTCGAACGGGGTGCAGACGTGGCGGTGCTGGTGGTCGACGGTGACGACCGACCGGTCCTAGGCGGACGGGTGAGTGCACGCCGGCTGTCCGACGACCAAGCCTATCTGGCTGCCCCCGAAGGTGCGGCAGACCAAACTTTGCAGGACCTGGATCAGGGGGCGATTGAGCTCACCTTGAAGCTGGGCGGGGTGGTCTACACCGAAGTGATGCAAGCGCCGCTCGAGCGTTCGATCGAATTCCGCGTCCCGGCTCACGGTGCGCTGGAGGTGGTCTGGACCCTGCCGAGTGGTTTGGGGCTGGACGTGCCCCTGCGGCTGCGGGCGACCGCCCTCGGTCCGAACGGAGAGCCCTTGGAAGCCCGCGAACCGGTGCTCTTGACGATCGGTGCCCGCACGGGAACCAGCGGGGTGAGCCGCTTCGAGGCTTTGTTGCCCGGCAACTATGCCATCGATTTGCTCCAGCCGACCGCTCCGGTCGAAAGCATCCAAGGCGAAGCACAAGCGCCAGCCACTTGGTCGCCGATGGTCGGGACGCAAACGTGCCAAATCGTGTTGGGAGACGCCGTTCGCAAGAACCTTGATGCCTCGGGAGCGCTGCGACAGTAGCGGGCGAATAGGTGGCAAAGCTTGGGCGCTGGAGGGCGTACGTGGCTCGAATCCGTCCTCTTGCAAAACCGTAACGCCCAGGGGCATGAAGGTGGTGGATTTCCCCTGACAGCGTCGGCTGAGGGGCTATAAAGGGCCCCACCATGACCCTGCTCTCTTTGCGCGATGTGACCAAGTCGTACCCCGTCCCGGGGGGCGGGCGCCAGGAAGTGCTGCGCGTGGCGCAGTTTGACTTGGGGGAACGCGAGCAGGTCGCTTTGGCGGGGACCAGCGGTTCGGGCAAAACGACCTTTCTGAACATCATCGCGGGCATCCTCAAACCCGATGGTGGGCAGGTGCTGCTTGGGGGGCGCGATTTGGTTGGCCTTACCGAAGCTCAGCGGGATGTTCTGCGAGCCGAAAACCTGGGTTATGTGTTCCAAACCTTCCACCTGTTGGGGGCCTACTCAGCCCTAGAAAATGTGGTCCTCGGCATGGCGTTCGGCCCGGGGCCTGACCCGCAGTTGGCGCGGGTGTTGCTCGAACGGCTTGGGCTGGGCAATCGGTTGCACCATCGCCCGCACCAATTGTCGGTGGGCCAGCAGCAGCGGGTTGCCTTGGCTCGGGCGCTTGCCAATCGGCCCAAACTGGTTCTGGCCGATGAGCCCACGGGCAATCTGGATCCGGAGTCGGGCTTGGAGGCCTTGGGCTTGATACGCGCGATGTGCGCAGAGAGTGGGGCAGCCCTTTTGCTGGTCAGCCATGACCCCAAAGTGCTGGCCACTTTCGAGCGCTGCCAAGACTTCGCCGAGTTGAACCAAGCCCGCGGGGAGGTGCCCGCATGAGCCTGCCGCTTGGAACCATGGTGCGCATCGCCGTGCGCTCGCTGCGCCAGCATTTCCTGTCGACGACGGTGACCGTGATCTCGGCGGCGTTGGCCGCGGGGCTCGTGATGGCGGTGTTCTCGGTGGCACGCCAAAGCTCGCAAGCGTTCCAGGGCGGGGCCCTGGGGTTTGATGCCGTATTGGGAGCCCGTGGAAGCGCGACCCAACTCGTGCTCAATTCGGTGTTCCACCTGCAAACGTCCCCGGGAAACCTGCCCTACAAAACCTACCAGGAAATCAAGAACGATCCGCGCGTGGCCGAGGCGTACCCCTATGCGGTCGGCGACAACTACCGCGGCTTCCGCATCGTTGGAACCGTGCCCGAGTTGTTCACCGAACACCGGGTCGATGGGAAACCCGTGTTTGAGTTGCCGGGGCACGGCCAGTGGTTCGATCCCTCCCGCCGACAGGCGGTGATCGGTTCGGTGGTGGCCGCCGAGACCGGCCTCAAGCGTGGCAGCGACTTCCATCCAACCCATTCGCTGGACGAGCATTCGGATCACGTCCACGACGAGGACTACGTGGTGACCGGTGTGCTGAAGGCGACCAACTCCCCGGCGGACCGCGTGATTTGGATTCCGATCGAAGGCATGTACCGCATGGCGGGCCACCTGCTGCGCGGGAACGGCGAGGAGTACCATGCCGAAGCGGGCGAGGCGATTCCCGACGAAAACAAGGAAGTCAGCGCGGTCATGCTGCGGCTCAAGAGCCCCGACTCGGGGTTTTTGCTTCAGACCAAGTACAACAAAGAGGGCAAGCAGGCCACGCTCGCTTGGCCCATCGCGGCGGAGGTTCAGGGCTTGTTCCAGCGTTTGAGCTGGGTCAGCAAGGTGCTCGTGCTGGTGGCCTACTTGGTGGTGGTCGTGGCGGCGGGGTCGCTTTTGGCGAGCTTGTACAACACCATGAACGAACGGCGCCGCGAGTTTGCCATCCTGCGTTCGCTCGGAGCCCGCCGAAAGACCCTGCTGGGCGTGATCGTGCTCGAGTCGACCCTGATTTCGCTGGCTGGGGCCTTGCTAGGCTACGCGATCTGCTTTGGCATCCTGTCGATTGCTGCGGGGCTGATTCGCGGGGAGACCGGCGTGGTTTTGGATGTGTTTGCGTATCACCCTGCCATGCTGTGGACGCCGATCGGTATGCTGGTCGTCGGCGCTTTCGCCGGGCTCGTACCCGCCCTCAAGGCCTATTCCACCGATGTCAGCCGAGAACTCTCCCAAAGCGCCGCGTAGATCCATGGTTCGGTTCTCGATTTCGCTCGCCCTGTTGAGCTTGCTTGCCGCTTGCGGTCCAGCGGAGCCTGACTACGGACCCGAGCAAATCGACTTCGAAGGTGCGGCGATCGATGCGGCGCCAATGGTGACCCCGAAGCAGGCCGATGCGCCCAGCGAACCGGCATCCCAACTCGCCGCTGCCCAGTCAAGCAAGGGGCCGGCCACAATTGGCTTCCAGGACCTATCCTTGGCCGAATTGGGCGCGGAGGCCCTGGAAGACTTGCTCGATGCCCAGCTTTATCCGGGCGAGCACACCCAGGAAGAACGGGCCTTTCCGGAACGGATTCAGGCGCTCGACGGCAAGGCAATCACCCTACGCGGCTACATGATCCCGACTCACCAGGAGGACGGCAAGGTCTACAACTTCCTGGTTGTCGGGGACCTGTTGAGTTGCTGCTTCGGCGGCGCCCCGAAAGCCGACCAGTGGGTCAAGGTGGACATGGCCAAGGACAAGTCGTGCGAGTACTTCGCCTACGTCCCCATCCTTGTCCACGGTCGATTCCGGATTGAAGTGATCGAGGACGAAGCGGGCTATGCAGCGGGTTGCTACCAGATGGAAGCGGATTCGGTCGAGCGCGAACCTTTTGTGCGATGCCGGAGACCGAGGACGATCAGCAACTACCGATTGAGCAGCGCTTTCTGATGCGTGTGGGGGAAGTCCTGCACGCCCTCGGTACCCCTTCGCATCGATTGGAGGCGTTGCTCCAGCGCTTGTCGTTGGCGATGGGGTTGAAGGCCCAGTTTTTGGCCACTCCCACGTCGCTGATCGCCTCGCTGGGCCAGGGCCGCAGCGAGCAGACCCGCCTGCTGCGGGTTTCCCCTGGCGAGGTCAACCTGGGCAAGTTGGTCGAGCTCGACGAGCTGTTGGAAGACGTCGAAGACCGGCGTACGGATGTGCCTACGGCCTTGGAGCGTTTGGAACGCCTCATCCAACAACCCGCACGGTATGGCGGCTGGACGCTTGCATTGGCGTTCGGGCTTTCCTCTGCCGGTGCCTCGGTTTTTCTTGGCGGGGAAGGGTGGGAGTGCGTGGCTTCGTTTGCCATGGGGCTACTGATCTTCGCCTGCAGTTGGTTGATGGGGCGCTCGCCCGACCGGATCCATGTCAACGATGCTTGGATGGCGTTCCTGGCGGGCTTTGGGGCGCTGGCTTGGAACCGCTGGGTCGTGCCGGTGGATTATTCGATCGTGACCTTGGCCGCGCTGATCATCTTGATCCCCGGACTTTCTTTCACGGTGGCGATGCTCGAGTTGGCCACGCGCCACCTGTCTTCGGGGGTCGCGCGGCTTGCTGGGGCGGCGGCTACGATGCTGATCATCGTGCTCGGCGTGGCGCTAGCCTGGAAGTTGGGTGGTGCACAGGACACCCAAATGGGTGCTTGGATTCTGCCGTTGGGCGTCAAGCGCATGGTGATGGCTTTGGCGCCGATTGGATTTGCCATCTTGTTCCAGGTTCGCATGCGCGAATGGTGGGTGGTGTACCTGGCCGGTGCGATGGGGTACTTCGGGGCTCTGTTGGGACACGAGCTCCTGGGCGCGGACTTGGGGCCGTTCCTCGGGGCGCTGTTCGTGGGTTTGGTGGGGAACTCCTACGCGCGCATCTTTGATCGCCCTTCTTCGCTGGCGCACATGCCGGGGATCCTATTGATCGTGCCGGGGACGGTGGGCTACAAGGCGTTGACCTTCTTCTTGGCGGCCGATCCGTTGCAAGGCACCGAAATGGCCTTTCGGATGACTATGGTGGGGGCGGCGCTAGTGGGCGGGCTGCTGACGGCCACCGCGATCCTGCCTCCGCGGCGCTCGCTTTAGGGCAAACGCCCCTGCAAGGCCGATGACCCTAGGGTCGCCGATCGGGTTGCTTGGCCCTCAAAAATCACCAGAATGGAAACACCTACAAACCGTAGATGAAAGCCATGGCCGACCACATTGACTACCAAATCCTAGGCGACGATGCCCAAGCCGTCGTGATCCAGCTGGACCCGGGCGAGGCCGTGCGCGCCGAGCCGGGGGCGTTCATGTGGATGGAGGATGGCATCGACATGCAGACCAGCATGGGCGGAGGCCTGCTCAAGGGGCTCAAGCGCAAGCTTTCGGGCGAGAGCTTCTTCCTGACGACCTTCGAGAATCAGTCCCACGACATCCGCAAGGTCGTGTTTGCTGGTGATTTCCCGGGGAAGATCTTGCCCGTGGATTTGCGTCAGGGGGACCTGCTTTGCCAGCGAGATGCGTACCTGTGTTCGGCGGATGGGATCGAGGTCACCTTGGCCTTCACCAAGCGCTTTGGTGCTGGGTTCCTGGGGGGCGAGGGTTTCTTCCTGCAGAAACTGTCCGGGGACGGCATGGCGTTCCTGCACGCCGGCGGTTACATCCTGGAACAAGAGTTGGGGCGCGGAGAATCGATCCGCGTCGACACCGGCTGCCTCGTGGCCTTTGATCCCACCGTCGACTACGACATCCGCATGATCAAAGGCGTTAAGTCGATGCTCTTCGGGGGGGAAGGCTTGTTCTATGCCTTCATGACCGGCCCGGGGCGCGTATGGATCCAAACCACGCCCTTCTCGCGCTTCGCCGCGAAGGTCATGGGCGCTGCGGGCGGTGGTCGCGGCGAAGTGCGGCGCGGGTTCGGGATGCTCGGGGACCTGTTGGGTGGGGAGTGAGTCTTACTCGCCTCCGCCGTAGCCCAAACCCTGAATGGTGGAGGCTAGCCCGGGTTGGTCACCCGCTTTGGCCAAGGTGACCAGCTTGGCCATGAATTCGGGCAAGCGTTGGTTCTTGACGTAGGCTTTCATGCCGTGGTCGACGACCTGAGCCGCTTCCGAGTAGGCCTTGACCTGCATCAACTCGCCCGCGACGGTTTCATAGTCGCGCTCGGTGGGCTGGACCGGACCCTGCTTGGCCATGGCTAGGAAGATCGTGACGCACTCGGTGGGCGAGGTGTGGGCGAGCGCCTGGCAGTAGCCCACGCCCAGCTGGCGCTGTTTGTCGCTGCCCGCCTCGGCGGCATCCATGGCCTTCTTGAGGTTCTCGACCGCCTTGGGGTAGGACCCCGCTTGAAGCGCCTCGAAGCCCGTTTCTTCGGGATTGGCGGAGCCGCAGGAGCCCAGCACGAGGAGCAGGGCCAGCGGCAACGAAAGGGGCAGGGCCAGGTTCGGTTTCATGAGTGGTCTTTACGCTGGATTCGCACGATCTTGGGCGGAAACCGCACTCCCATAGGAGTACGATCGGAGTGTAGCCCGGGCCTCGGATCCTGCCAAGGGGTCCGAGATACCAAGTCCGCTCCTATGCGCGAAAGCAAAGTTACGATCAAGATTCCTCGCCCGTTGTATCGCAAGATCCAGCTGGTCGTGGAGGACTCGGGCTTCGATTCGCCGACGGATTTCATCGTGTTCGTGCTGCGAGACTTGATGGGGGACTCCCCTGCAGCGGCGATCGCGACCCATGAGTCTTCCGGCGAGTTTTCGCAAGAGGAGCTGGTCGCCATCCGGCGCAAGCTGCAAAACCTCGGCTACCTCTAGGCACTCCAACCCCATTCTGACCTATCACCATGGCAACCATCACGGCGCCCCAACTGAGCAAAGTGCACGGCGGTCTCGACCAGCCCGTCCACCGGATTGACATTTCCGCAGCCTCTCGACCGGGTTTGGACTCGATCGAAGTGCGCGACATCGATCGCACGACCCTCTACCGCATAGCCGACGGCACCCTGAGCCCACTCACCGGCCCCATGGGCATCACCGACTACGAAACGGTGCTCGAACGGGGCGCCATCGAGCGCGATGGGGATTATTGGGCCTGGACCATTCCGATCATCCTGCCGGTGACTGCGGAAGAGGCCGCTCTGTGCCGGCCGGGCCAAGAGATTTCGCTGCGCGATAGCGAAGGCCAGCCCTTCGGAACCTTGAAGGTAAGCTCTTGCTACGACTGGGACAAAGAGCGCTTCCTGCAGAAGGTTTACCGCACCAAGCGGACCGACCATCCCGGGGCTCGCCTTTGGCTTTCCGATGATCGACGCCACCTTGTCGGCGGAGACATTTCGTTGGTTCCCTTTGCCGATGAGCGTCCTTTTGCGCGCCGCATCCAAAACCCCACCCACACGCGCAGTCTGATTGAAACGCGCGGTTGGGAGCAATCGGTGGCCTTCCAGACGCGTAGCCCCTTGCAGCGCGCCCATGAGTACGCGCTGGTGTACGGCGCCGAGAGCATTCTGCGCGCCACCGGCAAGTTCACGGGCGTGGTGCTCAATCCCTTGGTTTGGGACACCCCGCAGGACGATGTCCCGGCCGAGGTGCGCATGGAAACCTATGCGGCGTTGATCGATGGGCGGGTGTTGGGTGAGGGAGACCTCGACGAGGAGCTTTGGGCCGCCAAGGGCCAAAAGCTGGCCGACAACCTGGCGCTGGTTGGGCTGGACATGCGGCTCTTTTATGCGGGTCCGGCCGAGGCGGTGATGCAGGCGATCTACCGGCAGAACTTGGGCTTCACCCACTTTGTCGTCGGGCGCAAGCACGCCGATGCTCCGTACGACGACAAGACGGCGATTTGGGGCGATTTCGACGCGCAGCAGATCTTTGAGAACCTGGGCGGCAAACTCGACATCAAGACGGTCAATGTGGGCTTTGCGGCCTACTTCGAGGAGATCGGACGGGTTGGTTTGGTCAGCGAAAACCAAGGCAACATGGCGATCACCACGCCCAGCCACAAGGTGCGCGAACAGTTGATGGCCGGACAGGAACCGGACCCGCGCATCATGCGCGCCAGCACGTCCAAGATCCTGATGGAATACTACGCGGGCATCGTCGAAGCCGGCGAGTAAGCCAGCGAACTAGGAGCACACCATGGGTTGGTTTGGAAAGTCGAGAAAGAAAGCGGAGCCCACCAAGCCGCCCATGCCCCGCCGCATGCCGTTGGGTGGTGCGCCGCGTCCGGAGCCGCAGGGTGAGAACCACCTGATCGTGGTGATCCTGGACTCGTTGCGTTGGGATTCGTTCATGGCAGCCGAGCCGGCCGCCATCATGCGGCTAGGAAAGGTCGAGCGCCGCTATTCCTACGCCTCCTGGACGGCTCCCAGCCACTACAACCTGCTGACCGGACTTCTACCGCACACTTCGCCCGAGCATGTGTACGCGTCGGAGTACTACAAGGAGGATTTCTTCAACTACAACCAGCGTTTGGGCTCCAAAGGGATCGACTTTGGGGCCATGGTGCCGGGGCTTTGGTTGCCGGAGTTCCTGCAGAACAAGTTGGGCTACCAGACCCATGCTCGGGTTTCCTTGCCGGTGCTCAACCCCAAGACGGCGATCAATCGTGGTTTCGATTCGTTCCAGCTGATGGACAAGCACAACGACATGCGGTCGATGTTTCCGACGCTGAAGTTTGATAGCAACCGGCCATCCTTCTACCTGTTGAACGTCGGCGAGACCCATTATCCCTACGCTTGCCCGGACGAGGACTCGTCGATGTGGCCGCGCATCAGCGGCGTCAACGGCGTGTTCCGCAAGATGAACGACCAGATCCAAGCCAAGGGGTACGGCTCCGAGCGCTTCAAGGAAGAGTTCCAGTTCTTCGACCAGGACAAACTCGATCAGCTGCGAGAGCGCCAAATCCACACCGTTCGCTATCTGGACGGTGTCTTCGAAGAACTCTTTGACTTGGTGCCCAAGAACACCCACATCATCGTGACCGCCGACCATGGCGAGCTGTTCGGCGAGGGCGGGTACTTTGGACACGGGCCGATCATGCACGACAAGTGTTTCGAGGTGCCGTACCTGGAGGGTCGGATCCGCTAGCCTCCGGCCGAGGTGACAGGCCAAAACAGGGGCCCCTCGCCGAGTCGGCGAGGGGCCCCCTTGCTTTGGCTCAAGGCGCAAGATTTAGGCGCCGGCGATCTCGATGCGCTTGGCGGTCGTGGAAGCCTTCTTGGGCAAACGCACGAGGAGCAAGCCGTGCACGAGCGAAGCCTGGGCAGCATCGCCATCCACTTCAAAGTTCATGCGCAGCTTCTGCTCGAACTCGGTCGGCTCGCCTTCGGGGGCGGAAACCTTGGTCTTCAAGGTCAGAACACGGCCCTCCACTTCCAGCTCGAGGTCCGAGGCGCTCAAGCCAGGGATCTGCGCGACCCAAGTCGCTCCAGTTTCGTCCTGGTACAGCGTGCCGCGGGGAACTTGCGTTGCGCTGGCTTCGGTTGCGGCGTTCCACGCGCTTTCTCCCAAGTTGCGCTGGAGCTCAAACCAGGGACGGAGGTGGAACAGAAACGGGTTGGATAGGGAATTCACCATGTGGGTTCTCCTTGTTAGGCCCTTGCGGGCATCGTTGGACAACCTCCGTTTGCAAGCCCTGTGCCAGCGCCCGCGCCGTGCGCGCAAACTATTTCCGGGCAATAGCTTAGGGCCAAAAATGGCAAGCGGGGCCTTTGCGGCCCCGCCTCCGGATTCGGTCAAATTGGCACCATGGGTGCCTATTTGGCGTTTTTTTGGACCGCCTCGGCGGGGGAGCTGGGATTCAGGCTGGGCGCAGAGTCGAGGGCCTTGCGGTTCTCTGCGACCGTTTGGGCGGGTTCTACAGTGTGCGTGCCTTGCGCCACCACCTCGATGGCCTGGTTCAACAAGCTGCACAGCTCCTGGAGTTCGTCGCCCTTGCGAATCTTGCACGGGCCCGGGATCTCCCCCGTGGTTTCGATCGCCTCCAGGTGCATCCGCATGCGGTAGGCGGGTCCGGCGATACGGTGCGTGATGAGGATGCCCACGAGGGTCATCACCGGCACCAAAAGGCCCAGGGTGACCAGCACGCTCTTGACCAGCAGTCCGGGAGCCTCGGCCAACAACTGATCCCCACCTTGGGGGAGCTTCTCGGCGAACCCCAGCATGGAATGATTGAGGAGCACCACTTGAAACAGGGTCGCCACGCAGCCCACGGCCACGAAGGCACCCACCAGCCGCAGCTGGAGCGATTTGTCGATGAGTTTGCGGGTCCGCATTTTGTAACCGGGCTTCATGGTGGGGGGTCAGACTTGAGGTTGGGTCAGACTTGAGGTTGGGTCGGTTGCTCGAGCTCGCGATCTTGGCGCAATCGATCGAACGTCCGATTGATGGACTCCGCCAAGTTTTGGAGCTCGTCGCCCTTGCGAACCTTGCACGGCACGCTGACTCCACCCTGCTCGACGACCGAGCGCAGGTAGCGCTCGATACCGTGGGCCGGACCGGCGATGCGGTGGGTTACGTGGACGCCCACCAGGACGATCAAGGGCAACAAGAGCAGGCTGGTCCAAAGCAGGTTGTGCACCAACAGCTCCGGCATGGCGTCCTGGACTTCGCGCGCTACCTTGGAATCTTGGATGCGCAGGCTCACGTCAACCAGCGCTTGGGACAGCAACAGGGCCTGTCCGTAGGCGGCAAACGCAGAAATTGCGAGGAACGTACCGATCAGCCGAAGCTGGAGGCCCGGCTTGTTCACCTTCTTCTGGCGGGGTCTGTGGGTCATGGTGAAGGGTGGTTAGAGCGCACCGTTGCGCAGATACAAGGTGGAAGCCAAGCGTGAGGTCTGGGCCCGTTGGTTGTGCATTCCCGTCAGCACAAAGAGTTCGATGTGAAGGCTTCCATCGGCCGGATCCCACAGGAAGAGGGGATCCTCGAAGCCATCGTTGTCCAGGTCGCCGCCGTAGTTGCACACTTCTTGCAGCACGATGGGCGGGCACAAACTCACCGTGGTTTCCGCTTCACCGTTCTGGAAGGCATCCCACGAACGCAGCCGAATCTGGCCCAAATCGAAGGTGTCATCCAGGTCGCCGTCGGCATTGAGATCCACGGCGGCTTGTGCTTCGGTGATCTGACGCTGCGCGACAAACTGCAGGCAGGACCAGCCGTTGGCGCTCGGCCCGCTGCCTATCTTCGCTCCCCAGCGAATGTCATTGCCGGCGAAGTATTGGTGGTTGCCCGCTGGATCCGTGGGCACTCGGAAGGAGAAGCCGGTTCCGTCGCCCCGGTAGAAGATGGGACCAAAGGGTCCATTGGCGCGACCATCCCAGGCGCTGGCGGCCGGCGCCACTTGGTTTTCGATGGCGGCTGCGGTACTTGCCCAGTAGACGCGGGTTCCTGCGGCATGGCTTCGGGGATCCGTACACTGGACGCCGTGGTCGAGGCCCTCGAAACGCTGGGAGGTGCGATCCAAGCCGGTGTAGTCCACCCGTTCTTCACTTGCGCTCCCCGGCTCGAGCAGAAGCGTACCCGAGGGCGGAAAGCCGACGCTCGTGTCCACCGTCAGCGTGCCCGAGCCGCCCGAAACCCCCGAACCAAGCCATGCGCTCGTGGCCGCGCCAGCGGCAAAGGTGAGCTCCTGCTCCATCCGATGCAGCAAGACTTGTGCGGCGCGCTCCCGGTGCGTGGTGGTGACCTGTTCGCCGAGATGCTTGGACTCGCTCTGCATTCCCACCATCATGGAAGCCATGAGGATGGCCAAAATGGACGAGGCGATGATGACCTCAACCAAGGTGAATCCGGACGCCGACCGGCGGCCGGGAATGCGTGTGCCTAGCACCTGCCGCGTGCTGTTTCGATTGGGGTCGATCGGGAACATGGGCTACATGTTGGTCGCATAGAACGCCTGGACCACTTCGCTTTGGCCGGCGGGGCCATTCCAGCGAGCCCGGACAATCACGGGCAGCATCGAAGCGGTCCCCATCACGCTGGTATCCGCAGCGTCGCCATCTCCGTTGAGGTCCCGGGGCATGCCCAGATCGACTCCCAGGAGTGCGTCCGTAGCGGTCTCGTCGGTGATGACTTCGATCGAGCCAATCGCCGGGGCATCCTTCCAGGGGTTGAGCCCCGGAATGTCGAAGGTGGCTCCCAGCGATCCGCCAGGGCTTAGGGCGGCGGTCAGCGCGGCACTCCATCCACCGGGTTCTTCGACCAAACGCGAAGAGGTGGCTTTGATTCGCTCCACCACGTCCTGGACGCTGTTGGTGGCCTGAGCGCGCGCCTCCTCGGCTTGATCCAGCGAATGGATCACGACGGAGGTCGAGGATAGGGCCAAAAGGCCAATGATCAGGACGCAGCCTGCGATCAGGATCTCTACTAGGCTGAACCCTGCGCGTGAGGCTTGGGGGGCGGGTTTTTGTTTGAGTGCTTTCATGGGGTACTAGGAAACGGTCGAGTCTCCTTGTCGACCTCCGAAGCCCCTGTCCTGATCCCCAAGGCTCCGAATGCGCCAGGCTCTCAATTTGCTGCACCCCCAGTTGCTGCACCCCCAGTTGCTGCACCCCCAGTTGTGGGCCCGCTCGTGGTTGGGGCTCCCCTCGCATCAAGCCTCCCACGGAAAGGCCCTAGGAAGCCGCATCCGACTTCTGCCTAAACATCCAGGGTGGACCCATCCGATCTAGGCAGGGTCCGTCTACCCCGCAGGGTCGGCATGTTTTCCAAAGCCCGAAGCTTCCCGCCAGGGCTTCTGGGGCATGTCACTGGCCTGCAAGCCTGCCTCCGACCCACGATTTCATTCTCGAGCGAGGCGCCCAACCCCTCGCAACCCCAATCCCCATGAGAATTCTCCGCAGCCAATCCACCCACGCCCGGAGCGGCGTCGCCCTTGCAGCGGTGATTTCGATGCTAGCCATTTTGGGGGTCCTCCTGATCGCGCTACTTGGAAGCAAAGTGGAGGCCAAGAAGTGGACCGATCAGCGCCAGTCGGATACCCGCGTCCAAGCCGTAGCCGACGCCGCCATCGCCATGGCCGCAGATCGGTTGTGGAAGGGTTTCGAGCGTCAGTTTGGTCCTGAGGGCATGCAGCCGTGGAACTTCCGAACCTTTCTAGAGGGTCAGGGCATTCCGGATCAAGCGGGTGTGGCCAACATCGTTCCTACCCCGTTTCTGGGTTCGGTCGGACTGGATGCGGATGCCGACGGCAACGTGCCCTTGGGCGGCGGGTATCTGTTGGGCTTGGGCGTCGTACGCGAAGATACTTGGGATTCGGTGCGCTTGACGATTTCGGCGCAGGCGGCCATCCGGCCCACGCGCCAAGCCGGCCAGCACAATAGCCAGGCGACCGTGCAGCAATCGTTTGCGATCACACGGCCGGCCTGGGGAGGTTTGGATTTTGCCCTCCTGGCCAACAACGTGAACTGCATTCTGTGCCACGCGAAAATCGATGATGCGGCCCGCTTCTACAACCAAGACCCCACGGTTCGCGGTGGTTTTGATCGCGTGCGCGTGGGATCCCTCGAAAGCATCCAAATCCGCTCGGACCCCGAGTCGACCATTGCCGGTTCGTTGTACCTGGGGGGCAAAGCCCTCGAAGAAGACGGCGACCCGTTGACCAACTGGGCCGGATTGAGTTTGAAGAGCGGACAATTCGACAGCCACGCCAAGTTGATTGAGGATGCGTTTGGCGCGTTGGCTTACAACGATCTGCACCCGGCCGATGCTGCCAACCCCAGCGCGGGAGAAAACCTCTACCTCAACTACTTGGATGGGGGTGCTGCAGGCCAAGTGGATGGCGCGCTGCCCACCTACTTCCCGTCGCCCTTTCCGGACAACGGCGGTTTTGATCCAGTGACCGGCGCGGCAACGCCAGCCTTTGCCGAGAACCGAATCCTCGATACCAATGAGTTCTATGCCACCGCCGGTTCTGCCACAGGTTCGGTATTGGGGGGGCGCGTTGCGGTGGTTCCGGTGGGGACCCAACTCAGTTCGCTCGCCCAGCTGGATTCGCGCTTGGACGCTGGCTCGGGCGTTTTGGGCAATCTGACGACTGGCAACGTGGTGTTGGTCGGAACCGAAGCCAATCCCATCCTATTGGACGGGACGGTGGCGATCGATGGGGATGTGATCCTCAGCGGATTCGTCAAGGGCAGTGGTTCGATCCTAGCTTCGGGCAACGTATTCATCCCCGGCGACTTGCAGTACATGGACGGTTCGGATGCTTCGGGCTATCGAACGTACGGGTCGGCTAGCGATGGCACCAACAACGCCGTGGCGGTCACCGCCGGCGGCAACGTCACCATCGGCGATCCGAGCCACCCCTCGTTTGGGCGGCCCGACCCCGTGGATGGGACCCCTGCTACCGACTTCAACTTCATCATGGATGAGCTCGCGATCTTCAATCGCGGCGAGTGGATCAAGACCCAGCCGGAGTTGCCGGGCAAGGACGTCTACGTCAAGGCAGGGACCAAGACCACGACCGTTCTCGTCAAACCCACCCGCAAGGAAACGTACTACGTGGACAAGGACATCTACTCCTGGCAACCCACGGGCAACATGATCTCGAAGGATGTGTACGGCTGGGTGCAAACCGGAACCAAGGTGGTCAACGAGTACACCTACATCAACCATCCGGCCGACCCGCCGGAGCCCTACGGCTCTCCGTGGACGGAAAAGGTCTGGGTGGGCAGCCATGAGGAGCCGGTGAACACTTGGCAGGTGACGGGTACGACCATGGTGGCGGAGACCGCCTACTTGTACTTGCGAACCGACAGTGTCAAGAAAACCCGCACCGTGCCCGATGGGGATCCGTACTACGAAGATCGCACTACGGATGTGTTTGCCTGGGTCACGCCCATGCATCCCAACCCCGGCTATGCGGGGCCCAATTACATCCCGCGCTACTACGCGTACAGCGAAGGGGCGCCGGTGCCGATCTACAACCAACAAGGCTACTTCGATCCTGCGTCCGGGCTGTGGCATTGCCCGGAACGGGCGGAGAGCTGGACCAACGGCCGGCTGAGCGTGGCGGATCCGGGCAACCCTTCGGACCCGTTCCTGTACGACGCCGCTGGGCAACCCAAGGCGGTAGTGCAAACCGTGGCGCCCAAGGCGGATTGGGTTACCTCCGACCTATTGTCAGGGCTCGTGGATCGCGAATTGGCGGCGCGCGATAGCAGCCAACCGTTGGAGATCGATGCGACCCTGTATTCGGCCAACAGCATCTTCGGCATGGTTCCCGCCCGCAACCAACCGGGCGTGGATGGTCGGATGTTGGTGAATGGAGGTTTGGTGGCTGCCGATATCGGTGTGCTGGCCCCCAAAGGCATCCAAATCAACTTCGATGAGCGCAGCGGAAGCGTGCTCAGCGTGGCTGACGATCGCAGGCTGACCATCCGACGCACGCTGTACGCCCCGGCGCCAGGGCTCTGATGCTCCCGGCGAGCCCAGCCGAGCCTGCACCAACTCGGGGCCTGGAAGCCCAACGGGCCTCGGCTTATTAAGCTTTTGCAGGTTCGTGCCCCAGGCCTGTCCTGGGCGGAAACGATCGCGGTCCGGGGGGTGCAAAACCCCTTTGCCGCGGTACAGTTTGCCGCCCGCTTGGTCCCGCCATGGTCGAAATGCTCCCGCCCCAAACCGACTGGTTGATGCCGAACTTGGCGTACATTGGGCCAGGTGCGGGCTTTGCAGCCGCCGGCTCCGTCCTGGTGTTGCTCGGAACCTTCCTGCTGGCCTTTGGGATCATCTTGATCTGGCCCCTTAAGGCGGCGGCGAGGTTGTTGACCCGGCGTGGCAAGGGCGCTGCCAAGGTCCAACGCTTGGTGGTGGTGGGCCTAGACGGATTCGATCCCCAGCTGGCGCAGCGGTTTGCGGCCGAGGGCCGCATGCCCAACTTTCAGGCGCTTGAGCGCGAAGGATGCTTCCATCCGCTAGGCACTTCGTTGCCATCGATTTCGCCCGTCGCCTGGTCGACCTTTGCTACGGGCGTGGACGCCTCGCGGCACAACATCTACGACTTCCTGACGCGCGACCCCTGTTCGTACATGCCGGTCCTGTCGTCGACCGAAACCCGCAGCGTGGCTCGCCACCTCAACCTGGGTTTGGCCAAGGTGCCGTTTGGTCACAAAGCCGTCTACAAGATCCTGCAGCGTAGCCAGCCCTTCTGGAAGCTCTTGGGTGCTCAGCGGGTGTGGTCTTCGATTTTGCGGGTCCCGATCACCTATCCTGCCCAACCGTTTCCCCACGGAACCCTGCTTTCGGGCATGTGCGTGCCCGACATCCAAGGAACCCAAGGCTCGTTCTCGTTCTATTCGACCCGCGAACGACGGACCGGCCACATCGGGGGCCAGCAGTTTCAAGTGACGTTGCGCGATGGTCGCATCCAATCGAACTTGAAGGGTCCCAAGGGGGCCGAT
>Ga0116152_10001841_pt1 | contig 17311 bp, 1 predicted proteins | sample AD_UKC119_MetaG_FD_89894 | JGI IMG/M metagenome (GOLD analysis project Ga0116152, IMG submission 89894) | Active sludge microbial communities of municipal wastewater-treating anaerobic digesters from Hong Kong - AD_UKC119_MetaG | ecosystem: Engineered > Bioreactor > Anaerobic > Digestate... | reverse complement strand
TGTCAATGTTAAAAGAAGCAGGTTTGATCAATAAATCGTCTGTCTCTTCCCGAAACAGATGTTCATTTGATTTAGCAAGGTCAATTAATGAGCGGTTTGTCTTTCCACCGCACGAGTTTAGCTGAAGAAAAGATTTGTATTTTTTGTAGTAAGAAATAATTTCCGAGAGCATGTTGATATTTTCATTCAGTAGCACTTTGTATGAACGTTTATCAATTAATCCGTTCTCTTTCAAGAATAATATTGTTTTATCACTGTTACTAACAGAATTGTTATCATTAGACTTTTCCATAACTCTAATTAAAATTAAGCAGTTTAATTTTTATACCTGCCAAAGTTAGGAAAAGATTTAACAATAATAAAAAATGCTTCAAAAAAAATAAACCCCCATTGGGAGCTTCTTTAGATTGCTTTTGCCGGGGTTTTCGGAAATTGAAGCTTTGCTTTAATAAGTACTCTTACACCACTCTCAAAAACCGCTCGTAGCGAGCGCTCAGGTTGTCGCGAAGTGGCTGTTAAAAATTTGAGTGTTCTGGATAAATTTTTCCTTATCATGCTGGTGCCGCACCGATCAATTGAAAGTTGGCTCCTGTTTCAGGAATCCTCACCCGAAAAAGCAGTGATGCTTATCCTGTTTAATCAGTTTCAATGCGGCTTGCAGCGTTCCGGTAGCAGGCGTTACATATGCATACCATTGCAGATTGCCACGCATCCAGTATAACTTCCATATACTTGCGTTACGTACAAAAGAAATTTTTGCAAAATCATGATGTCGGATTATCTGTGGTTCGTTCCACTGTGGCCAGATTTCAAAAATGAAGATATTCTGATCTTCTATTCTGTAGCCAAAATCGAGTTTCGGTCTGATGTGTTCCGGCGGTCGCAGATCTTCAATGAACGTGTGCATGAGATTGTGGACGTCGTTTTCTTCTGTTTGTGTAAAAGCCATACTTCAAAAATACATTATTTCCGGAATTTGATTTCAGGGGCATCAATATGCCCGAGACCTTTCGACAATCAACTGAATTTCTGAAAAAGCATGACCGAAATATTCGAAACACTTCATTGGCTCAAAAAATTGCAGTATTATTCAACATACAAATGTGACACACATTTTTGAACAGCCTCTTGGAATCATTCAGAAATCACCACAAAACATCCAGTTTCAAAACAATTTTCTCATGAAATTTTCCGAATTTACTAAAAATCGTCTGAAAATAGACCGAAAATAAACCACTTTTGAACCTGTTTTCGCCCAAAATGGACAAAATAGTCCGAAAAACGCCAGAAATAGTCCACTTTTGAACCAAAAATGATCCGGAAATGGATTTCGCTCTGGATCAGTTGAGCTTTTTCAGGATGTTTTCTCCATCTATTCTCAAAACTACTTTCAAATAATTAGAATTTTTTTGAAATTACCCGCAAGCAAACTTTATCATTAAAAAATTTACCAGGAAACAATCCATCTCAAAACAATTTTTCTCCGGAAATATTTGGAATTACTCAAATTCCCCTGAAAATTACTTGAGCATTACCAGAAATTACCCGATTTTACTCAAAATCGCCTGAATATTACCGGATTTTACTCGGATTCACCTGAAAATTTCTCAATTTTACTAAAAACAACCAGAATATTACCTGGAAATAACTAAAACTGTTAAGTCAGAGCGGTTTCAAACTGTTTTTGGTTAGTTTCCGCTGGGCTACGTCTCGCTTCGCTCACCGTGAGCCAGGTTTGGGGGGGCGCCATCAAAACAAAAAACGCCGGTACTGCGTACCGACTATTTTTTATTAAAGGCCTGTAAGCGAAAGCAAGCACTCGCAGCTTATTGGTTTTGGGCATTACCGGGCTACGTCTCGCTTCGCTCGCCGTGAGCCAGCTGGGGGGGGCTCCATCAAAACAAAAAACGCCGGTACTTCGTACCTGCTGTTTTTTATTTCATGGCTGTACTGTCGAAAGCTTGCTTTCGCCTGCCTGCCATGAAATAAAAAAACCCGCCTCATCGGCGGGTGATTTTGTTTTGTGGGCATTACTGGGTTCGAACCAGTGACCCCCTGCTTGTAAGGCAGGTGCTCTGAACCAGCTGAGCTAAACGCCCTCTTACCCCGTTTTGGGAGTGCAAAGGTATATAAATTATTTTAATCACAAAAAAATATTTTGCAGCTTGTTTATAATCAGGTTGATGGATTTAGCACAACACCTTATGCTTGTATTTTTTTAATATGGTTACGAAATTTCTTCGCGGAATTGTTGAATGATTTGCATCACGTCTTTTTGATATCCTCTTGAAACCGGTATAGGATCAATATCGCCGCTGAAATGAAGCAAATATCCGCGGGAGTTTCCGCTCACGCGTGAAATCTGATGAATATTGATCAGATATGATTTGTGGCAACGGATGATTTGTGGAAATGCTGAAAGCTGCGCCTCAAGCGCTTTCATGGTGGTATGAAGCAATTTTCGGGTAACAACATTTTTTTTCATAATGTAGAACATGCAGTAATTTCCTTGTGCTTCTACTGCAATAAAATCATCCATGCTGAAAGTGAGTTTTCCGCTTGTTTTTTCTGATTCAATCGTTATGGTTTCTGAAGTCGGAGTAATATTCTGCTTAATTTGACTAATGTCCTGAGTGAGTGTTGCCGACATGGTTTCGAAGCGTTTGATGATTAGACGTTCGACGGCCATGAGCACGAGATAGAAGGGAACAATATACGATGCCAGCACGATAAGCGAAAGCGACAACAGGAAGTTGAATGATGAAAAGCCCAGCAGGTAAAACAGCAGGGCTTCGCATAAAAATAAGGACACATACAAGGCGCCGAACAGCACAAGATAGTAGCGGTAATTGCGTTCTTCGGCTGTTTTTTTTGTTTGAATGGAATAGAATCCGATGATGATGGAAAAAAACAGCAAAAAGGCCAGTAGTCCGGGAAGCAGACGTGTGATAAAACCGGAATTCCTGATTTCGGCTGCATGTTCAACTGGAATGAAAAAGTAGAAAAAGACCAGAAAATAGAGTAACAAAACAAAAAGTGTGATTATTTTGCGAGTTGGTTTCAGTTCACTTACAAATTCTTCGAGAAGTTGAATGCGTAGTTCAAAGCCCTTTCCGGTAAATAGCATCACAAGCAGTAAAGTTGTAATCACAATCATAAAGAATGAAAGTGTTTTCTGATTGGCTTTTTCTGTTTCGGCTTTTTCGCGTTGAGATTCAATCTGAGCCATTTCGAGACTTATGGAAATCTGTTCGGCTTTTCGGTTGTAATCATCAATGAAATTTTCCAGTTGCTGATTATTGAATTGTTTTTGCAGATCATTGTGTGATTCGTAATATTTCAGTGCTTCACGATAGTCTCCGCGCGACTTGTAGATGTTATATAAAATCTCATCAACCGACATCAGAAGAGAGCTGTTTGACACATTAACAAGATTTTTTTCGGCTTGCAGTGCAAATTTAAGGGCATTACCGAAATCATTTTTTTTCAGATAGTGTTTTGAAAGTTTTACGTTGGCTTCGGCAATATTGGTGGCCAGTTCATCTGAAAGTTGTACTGAGGCAATGGTATTGAAGACTGTGAGAGCAGAGTCGGTTTTGCCGGATTCGTAATATGCATCGCCAAGTACATCAAGCCGGAAAAGATTCAGCGGGCTTTCGCTTTCAGCCATTGTTGTCAGCGAGGGCTTGCGTAGAATGGAAATGCATTTGTCGTATTGCTGCATTCTGAGGTGGCATGTGGCTATATAAATCTGAGTAACATAGATTCGTTGTACTTCGCCGCATTTTCTTGACATTTTTAAGGTTGTGGCAAAAACAGGCAGGGCGCCTTCGGGATCCCCATCGTTTAACCGGCACAGTGCAATGTTGTTGCTTGCTGTAATCATTCCTTCAATGCCCGCAGAACCTTCGATGGATGAAAATGCTTTTAATGCGATGTTGTATGGATATTCAGCCAACTTGTAATCCTGAAGCCGATAAAGAGAGTTGCCTATTTCAATCAGATGCCAGCCCAGATCGGCTGTTCTGAAACTGGTTCCGGTTTTGTCGAATTCATGTATTACAATTGCGCGAATATACGCATCGATGGCTTTTGGGTATTCCTGCGTGTTGAAATATAAATTGCCCAATCGCGAAAGAAGCGGCGCAATGGCATAGTCTCCAGCCGGTTCCTGCTCCATCGTTTTTATAAGGCCTTCATATGTTCTTATTTCCAGCGATAGCTGGTCTTTGGCTGACCCCTTCTCGATGCTGTCGGCTTTATCTGATGAAATGTTTTTGATTTCATTGATGGATTGAGTCATAACACTCATTGGAAGCATCAGAAGAAAACAGAAAACGATGAATAATTGCTTGACTGTCATTTTGTGGGGAGTATGTCTGTTATTGGCAAATATATAAAATTTTGAGTATGTGTTTTTGGGGCTAAGTTGTTTTTTGTTATTCTGGGATGGGCTGTTTCATAACGTGAAATTGCAACAAAAATTTGTCTTAACACTGTCAATATATAACAAATGTTTGCGATGTGCTCCCTTTGTATGTCGATAAGAGGCATGTGTTCTTCGATGAATTTCCAAATACCTGTAGAAGATTCTATACTTGAAAACCGATAAAATATGAGCAAAACCAATCTGTTGGTCTAAAAAGTGCAACCTATTGTTGTTTGTCGTTGTCTTACAGAGTATTTTTACGGGTTATTTTTTAAAATCAAAACACCATGCGAAGAAGTTTATTTTTAAGTGTTATCGGTACATTCTTTTTGTTGTTTACCGTAACATCCATCTACGCACAGCCAAGCCGTCAGGGTCTTCCGGCATCGATTCAGCTGAGTCTGCCGAATGTTACCAGCTCGGTGGTTGTCGATGCCAGTCACATCGACTGGAGTGTAATTCAGGCCGAAGACCAGCTGAGATTGTCTCAGAATCTGCCCGTCAGAGCTGGCTTCTCATTGCCTGTCAATAAGTCAATTGATCAGGACGGCGAGTGGGAATTATTGCCCGACGGCCGTATGATGTGGCGCTTGAGAATCGAAACCCAGAGCGCAGTCTCCATGGGTGTCGTTTTCGATCAGTTCCATCTGCCTGATGGGGCTGAATTGTATTTGTACAATGCCGACCGATCGTTTGTTATAGGAGCTTTTACTTCGGACAACAACAACCCGGCAAATGTATTCAGCACCCATCTGATTCCGGGTAGCACGGTGATTATTGAATATATTGAAACTCCTGTAAATGGATTTATGAATGGTGCTCTTACTCCGGTAATGGTGGATGGCCAGGAAGTCAGCCGAAAGCCGGTTGCAAATGGCGTTGCATTTAACCCTCAGGGTGTTTTGCATGTCAGTGATATAATTTATGCATACAATGATGATATTAATAATGCGACCAAAGATCTCGGAGATGCCGGTTCCTGTATGGTCAACATCAATTGCTCGCCTGAAGGTGATAACTGGCAGGATGAGAAGCGTGGTGTTGCCCGTATCCTATTCAGAGAAGGTACTGGTTGGTATTATTGTTCGGGTACACTCGTCAACAATACTCTTGAAAACGGAACTCCGTACTTTCTGACCGCTTTTCACTGCGGGGCTGTTGCTTCGGCTGCTGATCATAATGTATGGCAGTTTTATTTTAACTACGAACGTGCAGGCTGTCCAAATACGGGAACACCGCCAAACCAAATGATTACCGGCTGTGTCAAGCGCGCTGAAGGTGATATTGATGGCGGTACAGATATGCAGTTGGTTGAACTTAGCTCAACCCCTTCTTTGTCATGGAATCCATATTATAATGGTTGGGACCGTTCAGGAGCAACCACCACTGGTGGCGTAAGTATTCACCATCCTTCCGGTGATGCCAAGAAAATTTCGACTTTTACTGGAACAACGAGCAGTGCAACGTGGTGGGATGGAACAAATCAGGGTGCTGCCAATGGTCACTGGACTTTTACATCATGGGCTGCAACCACTAACGGACAAGGCGTATCTGAAGGCGGTTCGTCTGGATCACCTTTATTTAATAATACAGGACGTGTTATCGGAACCCTCTCTGGTGGTTCATCACAATGTGGTGGCCCATACACCGGAGACCTGTATGGTAAATTCAGCATTCATTGGCAGAATGCAGTGAACGGAACCGGCAATGCCTATGAATTGAAATACTGGCTCGATCCGGCCGGAACCAACCCAACCACTTTGAATGGTATGGATCCGAATGCTATTGCGGCACCTCCGGTTGCCAATTTTTCCGGGACGCCATTAACTATTGTTGCAGGGCAAACAGTTCAGTTTACCGATCTTTCTTCAAACCTGCCACAAAACTGGTCATGGTCATTTACCGGTGGTTTTCCGGCTACCTCAACACTGCGCAATCCAACCTGTTCATGGGCAACACCCGGAACCTATGCGGTTTCACTTACCGTTTCCAATGCCTATGGTTCGGATACCGAAACCAAAACGGCGTATATAACGGTTACGGCATATAGTGCCCCGACAAGCCCGGTGACCATTGGTACTAATACAACAACTCAGGCAAACTTCCCGTATGGAATTGCAAACAGTTTTAAATTTGTACGCAGTGCATCCATTTATACCGCAGCTGAAATTACCGGAGCGGGAATTATTAACTCCGTAGCGTATTATCCAACATCTTCTCGTACTGATACCCGTAACATTCAGATTTATATGAAACATACTTCTGATGCTACGTTTACAACGGCTGTTACGGATAGTGCAATTATCAGCGATGCTACATTAGTTTATAGCGGATCTTTTGCACCAACACCTGGCAATGCCTGGTTTACGCATACATTACAGACTCCGTTTTTATATAATGGATCCCAAAACCTGATGGTCATTGTATTTGTCGATGGTACGTCCAATAATGCTTCCAGTAATTGCCGTTATACTGCAAAAACCGCTGCACATCAGCAGTGGTCTGGAAATACTGATCCAACGGCTGTTGGTACAATAAATACTGGCCGGCCCAATATTCGATTGGGAATAAGCCCATACACCGCTCCGGTAGCCAATTTTGGAGCGATGTCGCCAATTTTGACAGAGGATTTTGAAAATGCAGCATTTCCGCCAACTGGCTGGACCATCAACAATGCTGATGGAGCAGGTGTTACCTGGGCTGCAGAAACTGGCATCAGTTATAGTGGAGACTCCTCTGCATATCATGTGTGGGGTGCATCTGGCTATGCCGAAACCGGCTGGTTGATTACCAACCAGATTTCTCTGCCTGCCGGAAGTGAGTATTATCTTACTTTCTGGAATTATTGCGAATACCCTGGTGATTATGGTGATAATGCCGTTCTTATTTCAACTTCAACCAATGCTTTGGCCAGCTTTACAACAGAATTGTGGTCTCCGGCTACGGTCAGTGAATCATGGACGCAGGGTGTTGTGAATCTAACGGCCTATGCAGGACAAAATATTTATCTTGCTTTCAAATACACCGGCACTTATGCACACAGCTGGGCGCTGGATGATGTTGCCATCAACAGCATCAATTATACACAGGTTGAAACTTATGAAGGTGATCCTTTGATGATTTATGACAAATCAACCAATAATCCGATAATGTGGAACTGGACTAATACAGGTGCTGTTCCTACAAACCAAAGTACGCAGAATGAACTGGTAACCTATAATGTTGCAGGTTATTATCCTGTTTCATTGCAGGCCGCCAATGCAGCCGGAAGCAATACAAAAACGGTCAGCAATTATGTACATGTAATTGGTCGTGCGCCTGTATCAAGCTTTTATGGAACTGGAAACCTAAAGGATATTTATCTCAGACCATTTATTCCAATTGGCGGTTCTGTAGAATATACTGATTATAGTTATCGTGTTCCAACTGCATGGCAGTGGTCATTCCCCGGTGGAACCCCATCTGCCCATACAGGTCAGACTCCGCCTACAGTTATGTATGCGGCGCCCGGATTGTATTCTCCTTCTTTAATTACAACCAATGCGCATGGTGCCGATACTTTAACCGGAACCGAGTTCGTTGTTGTTGGTGGATCAGACACCTGTACCAATATGTTGGGCGATGATGCATTGACTGTTTATGGATATACCAACGGTTTTCTTCCCGGTCATGCAGCTGATGCCAGTGGAAAGATTTTCCGCTATGCCGAGTTTTACGACAATGCCTATCCTGGAAAAATCTCCGGAATTGAATTTGGTTGTTACAAAGCACAGGGAACAGGTAAAAACGTAACCTGGTATATCTGGGACGGCTCAACCGGCGAACCCGGCACTGTTCTCTGGGATTCAATTATTCCTATTACAACATTTACCGAAGGACAGTGGAACTTTATAAACATTCCGGATAGTATTGCCGTTACCGGTGATTTCTTTATCGGTTATTTACTTACCTATGATGCAACTCACAATTATACCACACACCAGTTCTGTACCTACATGACTGCTTTCCGAAATGAGCCGGTGGCTTCTACGGGATATTTTAGTTATGGTACTGCAACCCCCGGAACCTGGTATTCGTTTGAAAATGGCTTTGGTAATGCTGCTTCAATTTTATTACATCCTGAATTTACCTATGATTTTGAGGGAACCATTGTTACCGCCTCTGCAACTCCTGGTTGCGGAACCGGTTCGGTAACTCTGACAGCTTCGGCTTCTGCCAACCAGACATTCTATCTGCAGACCGGTGCCGGAACTCCGGTTGCTAACTGGACAGGAAATACCAATACTCATACTTTTACTGGTCTTGCCAGTGGCGATTATAAAGGATATGTTGTTGAAGGTGGAAATACTTCGCCAACATCCAATACCGTTACACTTACTAATCAGACTGCGGTTCCGGTAAGTGTTGCTATTGTCTCTTCGCCGACAGGCGCCATTTGTGAAGGAACGAGTGTTACCTTTACTGCAACACCAACCAATGGCGGTGCAACACCGGCATACCAGTGGTACGAAGGTGGTTCGGCTGTTGGAACGGGAACCAATACCTACACTACAACAACACTGACAACCGGAGAAGCTGTTTATGTAGTTCTTACCTCCAGCGAAACCTGTGTAACGGGCAATCCGGCTACTTCCAATACAATCAATACTACTGTAAACGCAAACAATGCGGTTAGTGTAAGTATTGCAGCATCTCCAGCGGGCGCCATCTGTGCCGGTACTTCAGTTACCTTTACAGCAACACCGGTCAATGGCGGAACAGCTCCGGCCTACCAGTGGTACGAAAGCGGAACAGCTGTTGGTACAGGTGCCAATTATACAACAACAGGCCTTATCAATGCTGAAGAAGTTTATTGTGTGCTTACATCCAATGTGACCTGTCCTACCGGAAATCCGGCGACATCCAATACCATTGCAACAACGGTCAATCCAAATCTTCCGGTCAGTGTGACCATTTCGGCAAACCCGGGAACAAGCATCTGTTCGGGTACCAATGTTACATTTACTGCTACAGTAACCAATGGGGGTACCAGTCCTGCTTACCAGTGGAAAGTGAATGGAGTGAATGTCGGAACAGGATCAACCTATTCGTCTGCGTTTTTGGCTGATGGTAATACGGTGGTTTGCGTGGTAACTTCAAATGCTACCTGTGCTACCGATAATCCAGCCACATCAAACACCCTTGTTATGGATGTTTCGACAACGGTTGCAGCTTCGGTCAGCATAGCTGCATCTCCTTCTGGAGCTATCTGTGAAGGCACTTCTATTACATTCACAGCTACGCCAACCAATGGCGGCACAACACCGACTTATCAGTGGTATGAAGGCGGCACGGCGGTTGGAACCGGTGATAGTTACATTACAACCGGTATTACCGACGGAGAAGGTGTTTATTGTGTTATGACCTCCAATGCAGCTTGTGTAACAGGCAGCCCTGCAACTTCGAATACAATTAATACAACGGTTAATCCTGCAAGTCCGGTCAGTGTAACGATTGCAGCAAATCCGGGAACAACAATCTGTACCGGAACTTCTGTAACCTTTACGGCAACTCCTGTCAATCCTGGAACATCTCCAACCTATCAGTGGTATGTTGGTGCAACACCGGTAGGTACCGGAACAACCTATACCAGCAACTCACTTGCTGATGGCGATGTTGTAACCTGTGTCCTTACTTCCAATGCAAGCTGTGCTACAGGAAATCCTGCCACGTCAAATCCGCTTACCATGACAGTGAATTCTTCATTGCCGGTTAGTGTCAGTATCGCAGCCAATCCTGGCAGCGATATTTGTGCAGGAACCAATGTTACCTTTACTGCTACACCAACCAATGGTGGAACAAGTCCTTCTTATCAGTGGAAAATCAATGGTACCAATGTCGGAACAGGTGCAACATATTCTTCTTCATCTCTAATTGATGGACAGAGTGTAACCTGTGTACTTACATCAAATGAGGTATGTGCAAGTGGTAATCCGGCGACATCCAGCCCGATTGTAATGAATGTGACGGATAATGCAGTGGTGGCTGTGAGTATTTCTGCTTCCGAAACCACAATCTGTGAAGGTACAAGTGTTACTTTCACTGCTACACCAACCAATGGCGGTACTTCACCTGTTTATGCATGGGAAGTTGATGGTGCTCCAGTTGGTTCAAACAGTCCGACTTTTACTTCAAATACGCTTAGCAATGGTAATGTTGTAACCTGTACATTGACATCGGATCTGACCTGTACGGTTGAAAATCCGGCTACATCCAACAGCATTGCAATGACGGTAAATCCAAACAGTCCGGTCAGTGTGAGTATTTCAGCATCAGCTACAACCATTTGTACGGGTACAACCGTGAATTTCACGGCAACGCCAACCAATGGCGGTTCAGCTCCCTTATATCAATGGTATGTTGGCACAACTCTGGTTGGAACAGGATCTACTTATTCAAGCAACACTTTGGCTGATGGCGATGTGGTAACCTGCGTTTTGACATCTGATGAGGTTTGTGCAATAAATAATCCTGCCACTTCGAATGCCATTCCAATGACGGTAAATTCTTCATTGCCTGTGAGCGTTAGTATTGCGGCCGATCCTGGCAATGTTGTCTGTGCTGGTACCAGTGTTACATTTACGGCTACGCCAATCAATGGCGGTGTATCGCCAACCTATACATGGAAAGTCAATGGTGTTACCCAGGGTAGCAACAGTCCGACTTATACAACAACTTCTCTTACAGATGGACAAACGGTTACCTGTGTGCTTGTTTCGAGTGAGACCTGTGCAACCGGTAATCCGGCCACATCTAATGCCATTTTGATGGATGTTTCTGCCAATGTGCCTGTGAGTGTCAGCATTACGGAAAGTGCAAACAATATTTGCGAAGGAACCAATGTTACATTCACTGCAACGCCAACCAATGGCGGTGCAACGCCATCCTATCAGTGGTATCTGAATAGCGTTCCTGTTGGAATCGGTGCAGTTTATTCCAATAATGCTCTTGCTGATGGCGACGATGTATATTGTGTTATGACATCTTCAGAGACCTGTACTACCGGCAACCCGGCTACATCAAATACGGTTGCAATGACCATTAATCCGAACAGTCCGGTTAGCGTTAGCATTACTGCCAATCCGGGTACATCGGTTTGTACTGGTACTTCGGTAACATTTACTGCAACCCCGGTTAATGGCGGAACAGCTCCTGCTTATCAGTGGTTTGTTGGTGCAACTCCGGTGGGTACCGGATTAACTTATACCAGTAATACTCTTGTTACCGGTGATGTTGTAACCTGTGTTCTCACTTCAAATGAAACATGTGCAACAGGAAATCCGGCAACTTCGAATTCGCTTACAATGACGGTAAATTCTTCATTGCCTGTCAGCGTTAGTATTGCGGCCGATCCCGGAGCAGTTATCTGCGCCGGAACCAGTGTTACTTTTACAGCCAGCGCTGTTAACGGCGGCACTACTCCTACTTATGTATGGAAAGTGAATACAACCACGGTTGGCTCGAATAGTCCAACATATACTTCCAGTGCTCTTGCTGATGGACAATCAGTTACCTGTATTGTTACTTCCAGCGAATCTTGCGCAACTGGTAACCCGGCGACATCAAACGCCATTGTAATGGACGTTACGCCGAATGTGCCAGTCAGTGTCAATGTCGTTGCCAGCGCAACCACTATTTGCGAAGGAACGAACGTTGATTTTACTGCTACACCAACCAATGGTGGCACCAGCCCGGCTTATCAGTGGTATCTGAATAGCGTTCCTGTTGGAATCGGTGCAGCTTATTCCAATAATGCTCTTGCTAATGACGACGATATAACTTGTGTTCTTACATCATCGCTGACTTGTGTCACGGGCAATCCTGCTACGTCGAATATGGTTTCAATGACTGTAAATCCTTCGTTACCGGTTAGTGTAAGCATTGCTGCTTCAGCAACCACTATTTGCGATGGCACCTCAGTTACCTTTACAGCTACACCGACCAATGGTGGAACAACTCCGGTTTATGCCTGGTATGTTAATGCAACCAATGTTGGTTCTAACAGTCCGTCCTTTACCAGCTCTGCTCTCAATGATGGTGATGTTGTATCTTGCGTTCTAACATCGAATGCGACTTGTGCTACAGGAAGTCCTGCTGCATCGAATGACATTACCATGACGGTGAATCCCACTTTACCTGTTAGTGTCAGCATTGCTGCAACACCGGCTGGGTCTGTCTGTGCCGGAACAACAGTTCAGTTTACGGCAACCCCGGTCAACGGTGGCGGAGCTCCGACCTATGCATGGTATCTCAATGGTGGCTTTACCGGAATTGGTGCAACCTATACAAATGTCGCCCCTGTTGATGGTGATGAAATTTATTGTGTACTCACTTCCAATGAAACCTGTGTCAGTGGTAATCCGGCTACATCAAATACATTGACTCTTGCTGTTGATGCAGCTCCGGCCATTACTGCTCAACCCACAGCATCTACCATTGGAGACGGTGGAAATACCAGCTTCAGCGTAAGTGCTACAGGAGCAGGGCTGAGCTATCAATGGCAGGTTTCAACCGATGGCGGTGTAACCTATAGCAATATTCTTGCAGCCGGCACCAATCCGGTGTATTCAGGATGGACAACAACTACTCTTGGATTGACGGGTGTTGTTGCTGCCAATAATGGAAACATTTATCGTTGCATTGTCACTGGTACCTGTTCGCCTGCAGCAACTTCAAATACGGCGCTTCTGACAGTCAATGATGCGCCGGCCATTACTTCACATCCTGTTAATACTACCATTTGCGACGGATTGAATACCACATTCTCTGTTACTGCAACAGGCACAATTACCGGATATCAGTGGCAGGTTTCAACCGACGGCGGAATTGTTTTCAACAACATCTCTGCAGCGGGAATTAATCCTGTTTATTCAGGATATATTACTCAGGATCTTACATTAACAGGTGTTGATGTATCCAATGATGGATATCAGTATCGTTGTATTGTAACTGGTCCAGTACCGCCCAATGCAACATCGAATGCTGCAACGCTGACAGTACAGGAATCACCGGTTATTACCGTAAATCCTGTTCCTGCAAGTATCTGTAATGGATCCAACACTAGTTTTGCAGTTTCTGCATCGGGTGATATTACTGCCTATCAGTGGCAGGTTTCTACCGATGGTGGGGCAACCTACAATAGTATTCTTGCAGCCGGCTCAAATCCGGTCTATGCAGGATACAATACTGCTACACTTTCACTGACTGGTGCTGTTACAGCCAACAACGGATATTTCTACCGTTGCGTTGTATCAGGTCCATGTACACCTGCAGCCAATTCAACCGGTGCAATGCTGACAGTAAATGCAAGTATGCCGGTGAGCGTCAACATTGCTGCATCTCCAGCCGGAGCTATCTGTAGCGGTACTGCTGTAACCTATACTGCAACTCCAACCAACGGCGGAACAACACCGGTTTATACATGGTATCTGAATGGAACCGTTGTTGGTGGAACAGGTAATAGTTATACCAATGCGGCACCTTCAAACGGCGATGATGTAAGCTGTATTCTGACATCCAATATTGCATGTGCTACCGGCAATCCGGCCACTTCGAATGTGATTGATGTTGTTGTTAATCCGGATATGCCAGTTAGTGTAAGCATTGAAGCTTCACCAGCTGGTGCTGTTTGTGATGGAACACCTGTTGTCTTTACAGCAACGCCTGTTAATGGGGGTACTGCTCCTGTATATAACTGGTTTGTCAATGGCTCAGCTGTAGCTTCAGGCAGCAATATGTACACCAGTAGTAGTTTGAATAATGGTGATGTTGTAACCTGCACTTTGCTTTCTGATATTACATGTGCTTCTGGAAATCCAGCGACTTCCAATTCTATTAATATGGTCATCAATCCGGATGTTCCTGTTAGCGTAAGCATAGCAGCTTCACCGGCCGGTGCTGTTTGTGTTGGTACTCCAGTTACCTTTACAGCATCGTCGGTTAACGGTGGTACAACGCCGGTTTATGAATGGTTTGTCAATGGTGTTGCTCTTGGAGTAAATAGTGATTCTTATACCAGCAGCTCGTTGTCGGATGGTGATGCGGTGTCTTGTACTCTTATGTCCGATGTTACATGTGCCAGCGGAAATCCGGCTACATCCAATGTCGTGAATATGATAGTGAATCCTGACCTTCCGGTCAGTATTTCTATTTCCGCTTCTGCTACAACTATCTGCGCCGGTACCGACGTGACATTTACGGCTTCGGTTACCAATGGCGGTACTTCTCCGGTTTATGCCTGGTTTGTTAATGCAACGTCGGTAGGATCGAATAGTCCGGTATATTCAAGTAATTCACTTGTCAATGGTGATGTTGTTACTTGTGTGCTTACTTCAAATGCAACCTGTGCCACAGGCAATCCGGCAACATCCAATGCTGTAAGTATGATTGTGAATCCTGATAAACCGGTTAGCGTAAGTATTGCTTCAGTTCCTGCAGGAACCATTTGTGAAGGCACTTTGGTTACCTTTACTGCAACAGTAGTGAATGGAGGAACAGCGCCTGTTTACACCTGGTTTGTCAATGGCTCAGTGGTTGGATCAAACAGCCCGACTTTTACCAGCAGTACTTTGCTTGATAATCAGACTGTGGCTTGTGTTGTTACATCCAATGCAATCTGCGCCACGGGCAATCCGGCAGCATCTAATACTATTGTAATGGATGTAGCTCCGCTGCAACCGGTTAGCATTAGCATTGCAGCTTCGCCTGCAGGCACTGTTTGCGAAGGCACTCCGGTGACCTTCACGGCTACAGCCGTAAACGGAGGCACAACCCCGGTTTATGCATGGTATGTCAATGGTGTTTCTGTTGGAGCCAACAGTTCGACCTTTACAAGCAGCACTCTGAATAATGGCGATGCCGTTACCTGTGAGTTGACATCAAATATCAGTTGTGTATCGGGAAGTCCGGCAACTTCGAATTCGCTCACCATGTCGATCAGCGATAATTTGGCTGTCAGTGTAAGTATTGCAGCTTCTGCTACAACTATTTGTGCTGGCACTCCGGTAACTTTTACCGCTACGCCAACCAATGGCGGCACTGCTCCTGATTATGCATGGTTTGTCAATGGTACACCAGCCGGATTCAACAGTGCAACATTTACAACCGGTGCGTTGAACAATACCGATGTTGTAACCTGTACAATGACTTCGGATATCGTTTGTGTAAGCGGCAATCCTGCCACATCGAATGCAATCACCATGACGGTGAATCCTGATAAACCGGTTAGCGTTACAATCGCGGCCTCACCTGCCGGAACGATTTGCGCCGGAACTTCAGTGACGTTTACAGCAACTGCTGTCAATGGCGGAACAACTCCGGTTTATCAGTGGTATGTAAGCGGAGCTCCGGTTGGTTCAAACAGTCCGACTTTCTCCAGCAATATGCTGCAGGATAATCAGATTGTTACCTGTGTTGTTACATCTACAGCCATTTGTGCAACTGGTAATCCGGCTGTTTCAAATGCTGTTCTTATGGATGTCAATCCGTTGATGCCGGCTAGTGTTGCAATTGCTGCATCACCTGTTGGTGCTGTTTGCGAAAACACTCCGGTAACATTTACTGCAACTCCGGTTAATGGTGGAACTTCACCTGTTTATGCATGGTATGTCAACAGTGTTGCCGTTGGTGTTAATACTCCGACATTTACAACTTCTACGCTGTCGAACAGTGATGTTGTATCGTGTGTAATGACTTCAAATGCAACCTGTGTTTCAGGAAGTCCTGCCACATCGAATGAACTTACAATGATTGTGAATCCAAGTGACCCTGTTAGTGTCAGTATTGCAGGTGTTCCTCCGGGAGCTATTTGTGCCGGAGCTGAAGTTACATTTGTTGCAACACCGGTCAATGGTGGTAACAATCCGGTGTATGCATGGTATGTAAACAGCAACCCGGTTGGTTCAAACGCTTCGACATATACAAGTTCTACACTTGCCAACAATGATGTTGTAACCTGTGTTCTTACATCAAATGCAACCTGTGCAACAGGAAGCCCTGCAACGTCTAATGCTGTTACCATGGCTGTTAATCCGGTACTCACTCCTTCAGTTTCAATCGTTGCATCTGCAACCGAAGTATGCGAAGGTGTACCTGTTACCTTTACAGCAACAGCAACAGATGCTGGTTCGGCTCCGGTGTATGCATGGTATGTCAATGGTACTTTGATTGGACCAAACAGCGCAACTTATTCCAGCAGTTTATTGGCTGATGGAGACGTGGTTTCGTGCGTTGTTATGTCAAATTCAACCTGTGCCATGGGGGCCACTGCTGCTTCCAACGATGTTACAATGATTGTTCATGAAAACCTGCCGGCCAGTGTTAGTATTGTTGCCCTTCCTGGCGCCAACATCTGTGCAGGAACCAATGTTACATTTATGGCAACCGCTGTAAATGGTGGCAACAATCCGACCTATGCATGGTATGCCAATGGCATTCCTGTTGGAAATACGGCAATGTTCTCCAGCAGCACCCTTGCTGATGGAAACACTGTTAATTGTGTAATGACTTCCAATGCGTTGTGTGTAACGGGTAATCCTGCTACATCTAACGATATTGTAATGACTGTTGGAGATGTACTTCCTGTCAGTGTAAGTGTTACTGCAAATCCGGTTGGTGCTGTTTGTTCAGGCGAGCCGGTAACTTTCACTGCTGCAGCTGTTAATGGTGGTGTCAACCCGGTATATGAATGGTTTGTTAATGGACTTTCAACAGGAGTCAACAGTGATACCTACACCAGCAGCTCGCTGAATAATGGGGCTGTTGTATATTGCAGCGTAATCTCTGACCTGGCCTGTGCTTCTAACAATCCTGCTACATCTGCTCCGATAATCATGTCGGTCAATA
>Ga0116152_10001838_pt1 | contig 17347 bp, 14 predicted proteins | sample AD_UKC119_MetaG_FD_89894 | JGI IMG/M metagenome (GOLD analysis project Ga0116152, IMG submission 89894) | Active sludge microbial communities of municipal wastewater-treating anaerobic digesters from Hong Kong - AD_UKC119_MetaG | ecosystem: Engineered > Bioreactor > Anaerobic > Digestate... | reverse complement strand
GTCATAAACCGCAATTGTTTTACCGTCACTTTTATCCAGACCATAGGCAAGAGCAGCTGCTGTCGGCTCGTTGATGATCCGCAACACTTCAAGACCGGCAATTTTACCGGCATCCTTTGTTGCCTGACGCTGGGCATCATTAAAGTAAGCAGGAACTGTGATGACGGCCTGGGTTACAGGTTCGCCAAGATAATGTTCTGCAGTTTCTTTCATTTTTTGCAGGATTAATGCTGAGACCTGACTTGGGCTCATTTTTTCGCCGCGTGTTTCAACCCAAGCATCATTGGTATCTGATTTGATGATTTTATAAGGCACCATTTCAATATCTTTTTTGGTAGCAGGATCATCAAATGAGCGACCGATCAGACGCTTAATAGCGAAAAGGGTGTTTTCTGCGTTGGTAACTGCCTGGCGCTTTGCAGCCTGTCCAACCAGTTTTTCGCCATCCTCAAGAAAGGCGACCATTGAAGGTGTCGTACGACCCCCTTCTGAATTTTCAATAACTTTTGGTTTTGAACCATCCATGATTGCAACACATGAATTGGTTGTTCCTAAATCTATGCCAATTACTTTTGCCATACTGTCCTCGTTTCCTAATCACCGAAGCCAGGTCAATTATGCCCCTGATCTCGGCATTGTCATTAAAATTAATAAAATATCATGCGCGTTTTTTGCGCTTAACTCATGGAGCTTATATAGGGGTGTTTTTTATGACTGCAAGGGTTTTCTTGTAAGTTTTTTTATTTTTTAAAAATTGCTACATTGTAGTTGTTTAAGAATGTGTGGCAAACTATAACAATTGTTGAAAAGTCTTATATTATGAGGTTCTGAAATGAAAAAAATCCTTATGTTGATTTTTGCTCTGACAGCAATGCCTTTATGCAGTTTTGCGCAATCGGATGATGTTGTGGTATCAGATGGCTGGGCACGGCCGATTTTGATAGCCGGTCGTCCGGGAAGTGCCTATTTTCATATTGAAAATCATGGGAGTATGGCTGATAAGTTGCTCGGTGTTTCGTCATCATTGGCCCCCAGACTTGAACTTCATGAACATACCATGAAAGACGGTATTATGAAAATGGGGCAGGTTATGTCAATTGATGTCCCCGGAAATGGCAGTGTTGATTTAAAACCAGGTGGATATCACATCATGATTTTTGACAGTACCAAACAATTTGCACCGGGTGATGAAATTGATATTACACTTAAATTTGAAAAAGCGGGTGAGATTAAAAAGACCGTAAAAGTACTGGCCCAGCCGCCAAAGTAAAACATCTTTAAAATAATAAAAAAGGGATGAGCTATATAGATCATCCCTTTTATTTATTCACTTTATAGGCATGTTTATGCGGTGGTATCAACACCTTCTACAGGTTTGGCAGAACCGCCTTTCGATACACCAACCATCGCGGGTCTGAGCAGTCGGTTTTTGATTTTATAGCCAACCTGCATCACCTGAATAACCGTGCCGTCAGGATCATTCGTTTCACTTTCATACATCGCCTGATGGTGATTATGGTCAAATGCTTCACCTTTTGGGTCAATTTTATGAATGCCGTGTCTTTCAAAAATATTATGAAGTTCGCGGTCAGTCATTCTGACACCTTCAATAAGATTTTTTATATTTTCCGGCAGTTCGACATTTTCAGGAATTGATTCCAAAGCCCGGTGAAGGTTGTCACCAATTGCCAGCATATCCCGGGCAAAGCTGGTGACAGCGTAATTTGCGGCATCGGCTTTTTCTTTTTCAGCACGACGGCGCACATTTTCCGCTTCAGCGACAGCACGGAGCAGTTTGTCACGAAGATCATTGATTTCTGCTTCGGCGACACTAAGTGGGGTTACTTCTTCTTCCTTTATGGAAGACTCAGGCTGATCAACCAGTTCTTCTTCTGGTGTGTCAGCATCCTGTTTTTTATTTTCGTCAGTCATTAGAGTATTTTTCCAATTATTTTTGCCGTGTAATCAACCATGGGAATGATACGCGCATAATTAAGTCTTGTTGGACCTATCACGCCGATCACCCCGAGTAAATTATTATTTTCATCCATATATGGGGCAGCGATAACAGAAGAACCCGAAAGAGAAAAGAGGTTATTTTCGGAACCGATAAAAATTCTTACCCCTTCTGCGTCTTTTGCCAGCGCCAATAATTCTATCAAATCTTTTTTCCGTTCAAGATCACTAAACAGTAACCGGATCCTTTCCAGATCCTCCTTTGCCTGCAAATCTTCGAGCAGATTTGCCTGTCCTCTCACAATTAAAGATTCTCTTGATATTTTGTCCTTGTCACCGAAACCACCACTCCAGACGGCCAGGCCCTGTCTAACAAGATCCTTGGTCAGGTTATCAAGATCTGTCTGGTGAATGAGGATTTCCCGTTCAATTTGTTCTTTTGCCTGATCAAAACTTTTGCCGATAAGCTTTGAATTGATATAGTTTGCGGCCTGAACCAGTGCAGAAGTGGTGATGCCCGGCGGGACATCAATGATACGGTTTTCCACATCGTCGCCTTCGCTGACCATCACAACCAGCGCCCGACCGGGACTAATGGCTACAAATTCCACATGTTTTAAGGGCTTTTCCTTTTTTGGTGCGACGACGACGCTGGCACATTTTGAAAGTCCAGAAAGCATGCTTGTTGCCTGAACAAGCAGGTCTTCCATCCTTTCCCCATTATTTTTGCAATGAATTTCAATTTCGTTTCGTTCTTTTTTGCTTAGGTTGCCGATTTCTAGCAGCCCGTCGACAAATAGCCTTAATCCGATTTGGGTTGGTATCCGACCGGCTGAAGTATAAGGAGAATAAATCAAACCACTTTCTTCAAGATCGGCCATAACATTTCTAATTGACGCAGGCGAGAGCGGCATCTGGATTTTTTTTGAAAGCGTGCGTGATCCAACTGGCTCGCCTGTCATAATATAGGCGTCCACTATCTGGCGGAATATCTCCCGTGATCTGTCATTCAATATATTCATCATAATTCTCTGACATAATGTAGGTATGCTCATTCATCAGGTCAACGGTTTGGGCTAAAAAATAAAATTCCTTATATTTTGTGGAAAAGAAATCAATTAGCATGTAAAACCGTTGAAATCATTTTAATCATATGGAGAAAATATATGCGTCCCTCTGGCCGAAGTGCGGATCAAATGCGTGACATTTCAATGGAGCCTGGCTTCTCAAAATATGCCGAAGGGTCATGTCTGATAAAATTTGGTGATACCCATGTATTATGCACAGCCACATTGGAGGATAAAGCACCACCCTTTTTAAGGGGGTCCGGAAAAGGATGGGTTACCGGGGAATATGGCATGCTGCCGCGTTCAACCCATGGACGTATGGGACGAGAAGCGGCCCGGGGCAAACAGTCAGGACGCACTCAGGAAATTCAGCGTCTCGTCGGTCGATCATTAAGGGCGGCGGTTGATATGGATGCGCTTGGTGAATGTCAGATTAAAATAGATTGTGATGTCATTCAGGCGGACGGCGGCACCAGAACCGCATCTATTTCAGGTGGTTATGTGGCCCTTTACCAGTGTTTACAGAAAATGGTGGCGGATGGTATGCTTAAATCCATTCCCATAAAGCATGAGATTGCGGCTGTATCCTGCGGTGTATATAACGGGCAGCCGATCCTTGATCTTGATTATGATGAAGACAGCAGTGCAGAAACTGATGCCAATTTCGTTATGACAGGTTCGGGTCAGATTATTGAAATTCAGGGAACTGCAGAAGAAAAACCCTTTAGCGAAGAAGAATTGTTGCGAATGATGCGCCTAGCCAGAATGGGGATTGATCAAATAACAAAAATGCAGCGAAAAACGCTTGGGATTTAACGTTTTATGGCCCGAAAATTTACAGAAAGTAAACTGGTTGTCGCCAGTCATAATAAAGGGAAAGTCCGCGAAATACGTGATCTTCTTGCTCCATTTGGGGTAGAGGTTTTATCTTCCAACGACCTTAAGCTTTCGGAACCTGTGGAGGACGGAGACAGTTTTATTGCCAATGCCGAGATAAAATCAAAAACGGCTAGTCACGAGTCAGCGCTGGTTGCCCTTGCTGATGACAGTGGGCTGGTTGTGCCGTCGCTTGATGGTGCGCCGGGTATTCATTCTGCCCGATATGCCTATAACCCGTGGAAAGAAGAACGGGATTTTAATTATGCAATGGGCAAGTTAAATCTTGAACTTGGAAAAAAAGACAGAAGTGCCTATTTTGCCTGTGCGCTTTCACTGGCCTGGCCCGATGGGCATGTTGAAACATTTGAAGGACAGGTTCATGGAAAACTGGTCTGGCCAATCAGGGGCGAGAACGGATTTGGCTATGATCCGATGTTTGTTGCAGATGGATATGAGCAGACATTTGGAGAAATGAATGCTGATGAAAAACATGCCATCAGCCACAGGGCCAATGCCTTTAAGAAATTGATCGATGCCTGTTTTAAGTCCTGAGACAATATCTGTTTACGTCCACTGGCCATTTTGCCTGTCCAAATGCCCCTACTGCGACTTTAACAGTCATGTCCGGGAAAAAATCGATGAAACAGCAATGGCAGATGCCTTGCTAAGTGAAATAGACCATTTTTCCCAGCTGATTGGAAAGAGACGATTAACCAGTATTTTTTTCGGTGGCGGCACGCCATCATTGATGTCGGCGGGGACAGTGGAAGCTGTAATTAACCGGCTTATAAAAAATTTCACAGTCAGTGACGATATTGAAATCACACTTGAGGCTAACCCGACCAGTGTTGAGGCCGCAAAATTTTCTGATTTCTCTAAAGCCGGGATCAACAGGGTATCATTAGGCATACAGGCCCTTAATGATCAGGATTTAAAAGCACTTGGTCGGGAGCATTCTGCGGCTGAGGCCATAGCAGCAATTGAGATTTCACAGAAATATTTTAAAAGATCAAATTTTGATCTGATTTATGCCCGCATGGGACAAACCACTGCAGAGTGGGAAAAAGAACTGATGAAAGCCATTAAAATGGCAAATGGTCATTTGTCCCTTTACCAGCTGACCATTGAAAAAGGGACGCCCTTTTATGGCCGTTGGCGTCAGGGTGAACTTGTCATCCCGGACGAGGATCTTTCAGCAGAAATGTACGCACTTACCAATCATATCTGCGCCGAGAATAATTATCCGGCATATGAAATTTCCAATTATGCAAGGCCGGGCGAAGAAAGCAGACATAATCTTTGTTACTGGACGTATCAGGATTATATTGGCGTGGGGGCGGGAGCCCACGGTCGCATTACGGTAAAAGGTGAGACATACGCCACTGAACAGAATAAAAAACCGGAAACCTGGTTAAAGTCAGTTTTATCACGCGGTCATGCAACAAAAATATCAGACCCATTGAGCCGAACTATGATGGCAGAAGAAATGATTATGATGGGACTGCGGTTAACAAAAGGAATAGATACCAAAGTTTTTGAAAAACGTATTGGTTTAGCGTTGGATACGTTTATTCAAAAGGAGAGGGCGGAACTGCTGAAAGCTCAGGGTTTCCTGTCGGCAGAGAATTCAGATCTGTTTCAATTGACAGAGAAGGGCCGTCCCCTGTTAAACCAAATACTGGGTCAAATTTTGGTTTAAAATCAATTGGCAGTTCGACATATAGTGGTCTGTCCTTTTCAACAAAGCTGACAGGGGCCGGGTCAATTTTCAAAAATTCGTTCGTTGTGATTTCATAGACCGCAAGGCCGCGCTCGACCAGACCGGAACGGTGAAAACGGAAAATACCATCAAGTCCGGCAAAACCATCCGGATTAGTCAGGATTCTGTCAGAGAATGTCGGGGCTTTCTGGCTACGGACAATATTGGCAACCAACGCCATTGCGTCATATCCCAGCGTGACAATACGCGGCGGTGTTCTTGTGAAGGTATTTTTATAGCGTTCAATGAATTTATTGGCCAGCTCATCTTCAGGGGAGGCAAACCAGCCACCCTGAAGCTGGGGTTCATTAAAGAGCATCGGGTCATGCCAAAGTCCGGTTCCAAGGACTTTAACCTTGTCCAGATCAATTTCATAATAAGAAAGCAGTGGTGCAATTGAGCCCAGCATTGAGCCACCTTCCGGCACCAGTATGGCATCAAAATCAACATCGCCCAAGGTTTCCATGTTTCTTATTTTATTAATATATTCCTGCCCCATAGCATCATTCTGACCTAAAGAACGCAGGAACCTCATTTCATCTATGAATTCCTTCCGTCTGTAATCATAATTGGCGATGCGCTTTACGGGTTCGTCAAGCATGGATGAATCAGACGGGTAAATTTCCAGTTCGGTCAGTTCATTAAACTGGCTTGCAACAAGGGGTTCCAGAACGCTCATAATGCGTTTTCCATAAAGCGTGTCCGGAATCAGGGCAGCAAATTTTTTGTGATGCTGCTTAGAGGCATATTTGATGATCCTGCCAACCTGTTCTTCAGGTCTGAAGCTGAAAAGGTAGACACCATCACCGGCAACTTCCTCGTCCGTCGAGAAGCCGATCATTTTTATGCCTGCTTCCTTCGCTATGGGGTGGGCGGCTTTAATATTTTCCGAAAATAGTGGGCCGATGATAACATCCACATTTTTTGCAATAAGCTGGTTGACCGCTTCAATAGCGCCCTCCGGTGTCCCGTGGGTGTCGGTCGGGATCATCACCAGGCGTTTATCTTTTGCATCAAACAGTGCCAGTGTTGCTGCATTCAGCAGGGCCTGTCCAACCTCTGCTGTATCACCGGTTAGTGGCAGCATAATACCAATGTTGATTTTCAGACGTGCCGGCCGATTATCCTCTTCAGCGAAATAGTCATCATCATCTGCAACAATGATACTTTGCGGTGGCGCATGTTCGATATCCCCATCAGGCGCAGGTGGCGCACTAAGGGAAACCGGGGAGGACCCTTCATCAGGGCCACAGGCAGTAATAATCACAGAAGTTATAATTATAATAACAAAATTTGCGAGTTTTCTAAGTGACAATTGCCAACCTTCTAATTTCATTGCAATTTCAATAATTCATTAGTTATACCAAAGGAATTCAGTTAGGCTAGTGTTGAATTATGGCAATGGTGTGGAATTCACATAAAAATGGATAAAAAAAGAAAAAATACATTTAGTGGCGGCCTTTATATTACAGCGACACCCATTGGAAATCTTGGTGATATTACCAACCGGGCACTTGATCTTATGAATGCGGCAGATATTATTGCCTGCGAAGATAAAAGAGTAAGCGGAAAACTTTTATCCTATTATGATATTAAAAAACCATTGGTATCCTATCACGATCATAATGCCACGAGCGTACTGCCACGACTGATCGAGGACTTAAAATCCGGTAAGATTGTCGCCCTGATCAGTGATGCAGGAACGCCGCTGATATCCGATCCCGGTTATAAGCTGGTGAATGAGTGCCGCAAAGAAGGCATTATGGTGACTAGCCTTCCAGGTGCGAGTGCAGTTTTATGTGCGCTGACCATTTCCGGAATGGCAAGCGACAATTTTCTTTTTTGCGGCTTTCTTCCTTCAAAAACAGTGGCAAGGCAAAAGGAAATTGAGAAATTTTCATCCGTTCCAACCACGCTTGTTTATTATGAATCGCCCAAAAGGCTTCTGGATTCACTCAAAGATTTAAGAACCGTTCTTGGTAATCGCCCGGCAGCCGTATGCCGGGAACTGACAAAATTATATGAAGAAGTTCAAAAAGGCGATCTTGATCATCTTATTGAACATTTTGAAGCACGGCAGACGCCAAAGGGGGAAATTGTCATTATTATCGGACAGCCCGCAAAAAATGATCAGCCGGTTGATGATCTTGATGCCGCTCTTAGAAGTGCCCTGAAAACACTTTCTGTGAAAGAAGCGGTGGCAGCGGTTACTTATATGAGTGGAAGAAAACGTAAAGAGGTCTATAAACGTGCGTTAGAGCTATCAGATAATGGCTAAGCAGTCGAAAAAGAAAGCATACAAGTTGGGGCATTATGCTGAGTTTTTTGCGACCCTGATATTAAGATTAAAAGGCTATTCTATAGTTGCCCGGCGTTATAAAACAAAGGTCGGTGAAATTGATATTATTGCGCGAAAAGGCGCACTGACAATATTCTGTGAAGTTAAAGCGCGGGATGATTATTCAAAAGCAGCATACTCCCTTTCACAAAAACAAATAAATCGTATCAACAGGGCAGCAGAATACTATATGGCGCACTTGAAAAGTGGACCTGATCACAATAATTTTGAGAATAACTTATACAGATGTGATATGATTCTGATCATCCCCTGGAGGTGGCCTGTTCATATTAAAAATGCGTGGTAGGAATGATCCCGACTTTAGATAAGCAAATTGAATTTTTACGAAATGTCGGGAACATCCCGGAAGATGAAATTGAGCTGGCGGAAACGGCACTGATGCTTGCCAGTCTCGACCGTCCGGGTGTTTCTTTACAAAAATACCGGCACCATCTTGAGATATTAAAACTTGATATGGAAAATGAAGGCCATGCTGCCAAAACGGCAGAGGAGAGAGCAGCGGCCCTCAGTCAGGTGATGTGGGGACGCCATGAATATAAGGGGGATGATGAATTTTATGATGATTTGCAGAATGCGAACCTTATGTCGGTTATTGACAGACGCAGGGGATTACCAATCAGTCTGGGGATTTTATATATTCATGCGGCGCACTCGCAAGGCTGGAATGCCGAAGGTGTCAATTTTCCTGCACATTTTCTTATTCGTATTTATGGTGAAAATGATCAGGTTATTATTGATCCGTTTCATAAAGGAAAAATACTGGATGCCAAGGATTTAAGGGAACTTGTCGACACAATTTCCGGTGGAAGTCAGCAGCTGGAACATTGGCATCATGCGCGCCTTGGCAAAAGGGCAATTCTGGTCAGGCTCCTTAATAATATTAAAATCCGTTGCCTTAATGTCAGTGATTTTGATCTGGCAATGAATGCATTAAAAAGGATCGCTTATATTGATCCCGGGAAAATCATACATAAATATGAACTTGGCATGCTTCAGATCCATACCAGAAGCGTTGAGGAAGGAAAGAAAAACTTACTTGATTGTTTGGATTTTATGGACGAAAACATGGATAGCAATGATGAGGAAATGAGAAAACAGATTCTCAGAACATTAAAAGAAATGCGGGCCTATAATAAACCGAACGTCTTCGAACTTATTAAAGGTGATATAGATAAAGGTGAATAATAAATGAGCTTAAATGTGGCACTGCAGATGGACCCTGTGGAAACAATTAATATAAACGGGGATAGTACATTTGCGCTGGGGCTTGAGGCACAAAAGCGTGGTCATAAGCTCTTCCATTATCTTGTAGAGGATATGTCCTATATTAAGGACAGAGTGAAGGCACACGCCAAACCGCTCACTTTCAGGCGGGAGCTAGGACATCACTATACTGTCGGTGAGAAAGAACAAATTGATCTTGGTTCTGATATTGATGTGATTTTAATGAGGCAGGATCCGCCCTTTGATATGGGCTATATCACAGCAACACATATTTTAGAACATATTCATCCAAAAACGCTGGTTGTAAATGATCCGGCGTCGGTTAGAAATGCCCCTGAAAAAATATTTTTAACCCGTTATCCGGGACTGATGCCACCAACGCTGATTACCAGAAATAAGGACGATGTTAAGGCTTTTAGGAAAGAATTTGGCGATATTATTATAAAGCCGTTATATGGCAATGGCGGCGCCGGAGTATTCCGGATTGCAGCAGGTGATCAGAATATGGGCAGCCTTATTGAAATGTTTCAGGAATTTTATGTCGAACCTTTTATCGTACAGAAATATTTACCTGAGGTCAGAAAAGGCGATAAAAGGATTATCCTTGTTGACGGCGTTGCTGTTGGTGCCATTAACAGGGTGCCCAGCGATGATGAGGTCAGATCAAACATGCATGTGGGTGGGGATGCGCGAAAAACGGAGCTCACCGCCCGTGAAAATGAAATTTGCGAAGCCATTGGTCCGGAACTTAAAAGGCAGGGACAGATTTTTGTTGGTATAGATGTTATTGGCGACTATTTAACGGAAATCAATGTAACATCCCCAACCGGCATTCAGGAAATTCAACGTTTTGACGGCACTGATATAGCCGCATTAATCTGGGATGCGATTGAGCAGAAAATTTGATTTTCTTTTGAAGCAGGAATAAAAAAAGCCCCATCAGAAATGACGGGGCTTTTTTTTTATATTGAAATAATCAACGTTCCCGGAATGAGGTGCTGACGGCATTTCTGATTGGTCTCATCAGATAGGCCAGAAGCGATTTTTCACCGGTTTTGATATCGGCAACGAGTGTCATACCAGGGGTTAGACGATTGGCAGACGGATCAGAACCAACATAATTCTGCGGCAGGTCAATATAACCTTTGAAATAGGCATTGCCATTTTCATCGACAAAGGATGAGGCAGACACATTTGTCAGCTTTGTTGAAAGACCGCCATAAAGAGAATAATTATAGGTATCGACTTTGAGAAGGACTTCACTGCCAATTTTCACATGACCGACATCACGCGGTGAAATGCGAACCTCAGCGGTAAGATTATCCCCATTCGGGACGATCTGGGCAACCATATCCCCAGGGGGAATAACACTGGCATAGGCACGGTATTTTAAACCCTTAACAACACCATCAACGGGGGAGGTGATGGCAAGTCGGGCCACTTTATCATTTAGTCTTTTTAGTTCAGATTGCAGCTGTGTGCTTTCTTCAACCATCTGGCCAAGCTGATCAAGTGCATCCGAATTCAGTCTTTCGCGAAGCTGAACAAGATTTCCTTCGGCTTCGTTAATATTAGCGATAAGACCTGTTTTTTGTTCAACGGTTGTATCGTAAATGCTTTTGGCGCCATTATATTCCCGCTGAATTTCAAGCAGGCGAATTTTTGATCCCAGTCCTTTTTCAGTCAGTTCTTCACGAATTTTGAGCTGTTCACCGACAATATTCATGGCTTCAAGCTGGGATTTTTCCTGTTGCTCAAGAACAGAAAGCTGGTTTCTGGAATTGTCAATTTTGGACAAATAAACACTTTCCTGCGCTTTTCTTGTCTGTTTCTGCTGATTTAGGATTTTTTCCTGGTCCAGCGCGATGACAGGATATTCATCTTCATAATCGGAAAAGTCGGCCTTTTCCCCAAGAGCAAAATCACGCAGGCGGCGCATCTGCATATCCAAAGACACATAACGGGCTCTTACCCTGTCCAGCTCGGAAAGTGTTGAGGTCGCTTCAAGCTGAATTAGCGGCTGTCCTTTTTTAACAACATCACCGTCTTTGACAAGAACAGCTTCGACAATCCCGCCTTCAAGATGCTGGACAGGCTGTACGGATGTGGAAGGAACAATTTCCCCCTGAGCGACACTGGTTTCGTTCAATGTTGCAAATATAGATCCGACAATCAGCAATAGAATAATTGACGCAATAATTCTTATGGTGCTGATGGATGATTTTGGTGGTCCGGATTCCTCAAGCAAAGTCGCGCGCGAAAGAAACTTGGCATAATATTGGGTCGGTTTCTTTGTGTCGACAAGTAATGAAGCCAGTTTTTTCCTTTCAGAACTAACGGCCAGGGCTTTTGCATTTTTTCCATCAATTGTTGGATTTACATTTTCGTCAGTCATTATGCTCTATTTCCGTTTTCAACTTGCTTTGTTTTTGGGGCCTGCTCTGGATATAAATCTTCAGGCGTGCCTAAATTGACAACCATGCCATTTTCCAGCGAAAGGACCTTGTCACAAAGTTTAATATGGCTGGGACGGTGCGAGATCATAATAATGGTACACGTCCCCTTTAATTTTTTCAGTGAATCGATAAATGCTTTATCTGCTTCAAAATCAAGCGTTTGTCCTGGTTCATCCAGTAATATAATTGGTGCTTTTTTAAGAAATGCCCTGGCCAGTGATAATCGTTGTTTAAAACCGGACGGCATGCTGTAAATGGATTGATCACCAATTCTGGTTTCAAATCTTTCCGGGAGCAGTTCAATATCCGGCATCAGGTTCGCCAGTTCACAGGCTTCAAAAAGTTCTTCATCCGAAGCCGTTGGGTTTGAAAGGCGAAGATTCTGAGCAATCGTACCATGGAAGAAGCGTGACTCCTGTGGCACATAGGCAATATTTTGCCTTAATGTAATTGGGTTAATCTGCCGGATATCCATACCATCAATAATAACTTGGCCGGCCTGGTTCTGATACATGGCGAGAATAATTTTCAGGATCGTTGATTTACCGGAGGCATTGGGGCCAACAATTGCCAGCATATCATGCGGAAGCACTTCGAAACTGGTGCCAAGAAGCGCAGGTTCGCTGCCCTGACGATAACGGAAGCTGACGCGGTCAAAAAGAATGTGACCGGAAAATTCGCGTTGGCTGATATTATCCGGGCTTGGGTTGGCCTCAGTTTTAAGCTTCATCAGCGCGTTAATCTGTTTAACGCTGTTCAGTGTATATTCAAGTCTTGTGAGCGTCAGAAACAGATTTTGAAGTGGTGAAAGAACACGCCAGATCAAAGCCATTGTCGCGATCATAGCACCGACCGACATCTCACCATCAATTACTTTGATGACACCAAAGCCAATGGTTGCCACCCCTGAGCCAAGCATGATTGCCTGGGCAAGATTTTGCAGCAAGAATGACAGCTGGGATGACTGAAACTGGGCATATGCAGTATCTGCGGAAAGGTTTCTGTAACGCTCAATCCATGCGTCTTCTGATGCAGTTTGTTTTATTGTGCGAAGATTTGTCAAAGTTTCAACGAGAAAACCATGCCTGTGAGCACGTGCCCTTGTTGATTTGCTAACCCTTCTTTTTGTTGCGGGGATCATGATTGCAGCAATTATAAAGAATAAAAGCATCATCACGACAGGGATCAGGGCCAGCCATCCGGCAAGAGCGGCAATGACAGCAATAAACATAAAGACAAATGGCAGTTCAAGCACCACATTTATGAGTGTGCTTGAAAATAGTCCTTTTATGACATCAAATTCTTTCAGTCGGGAGACCTGGGTGCCAATAGGCGCAGATTCAGTCATAATTGATGGAAGACCAAGCAGTTTCTCAAACGTCGCGGTGGCCACAATATTTTCAACCCTTGCCCCGATATAGGCGACAAATTTAGACCTGTGCAGACGAATAACAATTTCACATAAAATGGCGAAACTGATGCCAAGGACAAGATAAAACAGGGTTTTTCCTGATTGAGACGGGATAACCTGATCATAAACGGCCATAATAAATAGCGGGACGAGCAGGGCAAAAACATTCAGAAGAAACGTCATCCACAGAAGTTCTTTTATCTCTTTCTTAAATCTTAAGAACAGATCGCCAATCCAATTTTCCGGCGGGATTTCTTCTTTTTCCTTGTTGGTTTGACTTGCATATTTGGTGGAAAGGAAATAGGCATTGCCTGTCATTTCCCCTTCATCGAGATAGACTTCCGACTTGAGCTCACTGTCAAAAACCTTTATTCCATTATCATCTTTTGATAAGAGTACATATGGCTTGCCATCCATGTTAGTGAAAAGGCAGGGAAAAAGCCTTGGATCAACTGTATCAAGATCAACATCTTCAACGGGCTCTGTTTTATAATGCAGATTTGCCAGCGTGTTTCTGAATTCTGTTAAGGTTAGTGTGTCGGCAAAATGCGGAAGTGCTTCAAACAGGTAGCGTATCTGTCCACGCCAGCCGAGGGCTTGTAGAAGCGGAAGCATACAGGCAGCAAATGATGATGTTGCAGTGAATGACCCTATCTTTCCGCTGTTTAATGCCTGCTCGAACTGATCAGCTTTGGCAATTATCAATCGATTTCCGGATTTAGCCATTTGTCAGCTCCCCCACAGATTTCGGTGATTTGATTTCGGTCAGCTCGCCATTTTTCAAATCATAATGTCTGTCTGCCAGTTTAAGCAATGACGGACGGAAACTGACAAGAACTATGGTGCATTTTCCTTTTAATTTTTCCAGTAATTCCTTCAAGTCTTCATCAGAACTACTATCAAGGCCGGAGTTTGCCTCATCAAACAGAATAACGTCAGGATTTGAAGCCAGTGCCCTGACAATAGCAATTCTTTGCACTATACCAGCGGGCAATTCATTTTGGGACGCGTCGCCCACCATCGTTTCAAAACCTTCGGGCATGCGCACCAGAATTTGGCCAAGGTCCATTTGTTCAGCGGCTTTCATGACGGCATCAATTTTATCGTCTCCCTGAAACATTGTCAGATTGTCAAGTATGGTGCCCTGAAATAAGACCGGTTGGCTTGGCAGGTATGCCATTCTTTTCCTTAGACTGTTTGTGCTGTATTTTTCCGGGTTTTCACCGTTGATCAGCAATTCACCACTGGTTGGTTCAAGGCCGCCCATAAGTGACCAAAGTAATGTTGATTTACCGCTACTATTGCCGCCACGAATACCAATAATATCGCCATGATCAAGTTTCAGATTTATATTCTTAAGTGCAAATTCATTATTATTATTATATTTGAAGCAGAAATTTTTGAGTTCAACTGTCCTGACAGCTCCCAGTTCTTTGGTCTCTTTAGTGCGTTCCTGACCAATATTATTAACAAGAGTGAGCTTTTCATGCGCAATCTGAATGTGTTGATATCTGGTCCAGATGCCCAGCGCCCGAAGCAACGGCTGAACGGTACGACCGGATAGCAAAATACTTGCGGCCAGAATACCTAAGGTGATTTGATTATCTATCACAAGAAGACTGCCGATTGCGGCAACAGCCACCATTGTTATCTGTGAGAAAATAGTGCCGATACCCTGGGCAAGACTGTTAAGATAAATTACATTATAGCTGGATTTGGAACAGTTCTCCATCAGCTTCTCATAACGACGACCCATGAGATTTTCCATGGCCATGCTTTTGACGGAGTGAACACCCCGCAAAACTTCAATGATAAAGCTGTATTTACGATCTTCCCAAAGGGCATCTTCTTCAATCGCTTCGCGCAGTTCTACGCCGAGCTTGAAAGCAACCGATCCCAAAATGGCAAGGAGTAAAACGGGAACAACAAGCAGCCATCCTCCTATATATCCTAAAATTGCCAGGAAAAGGACCACAAAAGGTAGGTCCATAATGGCAAGACTGGCCTGGGTTCCGTAAAAGTCCCGAATAGAGTCAATAGCGCTTAGTCTGTCCAGCTGTTCGCCTGATGGCACGGATTCGAGTTCAACCAAATTACCGCGCAGGATGCTTTTCATAGCTCCCAGACCGGTTTCATGCTCATATTGAGCGCCGATCCACCCTACAAGATAGGACCTCGCTGAGCGAAGCAACACATCGAGAATAAGTATAACAACAAGACCAATAATCAGCATGCTGAGTGTGTTTAATGCCTTATTCGGTATAAGGCGGTCATAAACCTGTAAAAGCACCATTGGTAGAGCCAGCGACATAATATTAATCACAGCTGATGCCAGTATGATATCTTTTCGAAATACTGGTTTAAGGCCTTCTTTTATCTGCTCAACATTATCTTTTGAGAATTTATTATTACTCTGAATCATAAAGCATTTCTTTTATTTGTTTTCTCAATTATATTAACCATAAAAATTAACCATAACCAGTTATATATTGTTCCGTTGACGTTTGTAACTGTTTATTTGAATTGATTATTAAATTTATTTGGTTTGAAATTTTAATAAGCGAATATTTATTATTCGTTAAAAAATGAATTTTATCTAAAAATCATAATAATTAAAGGGTTAAGCTAATCTTAATCTTTTATTTAATTTTATTTTTTATGCTTATTTAAGACATATTTATAATTATTATTTACGAAGTATTTACCATCGCTGGAAACCAAATATTCACCATTGATTGGTATGCTATCTGTGAATTGTTATATATATAGTATATTAACAGATACTAATTTAGAATTCTGATATAAATTATTTTATATCTAATAAGGTAAGTTGGAGTATTTTTATGGCTGATCAAAGCTCAAAAACGAACATCGCAAATTCAGGGCAACAGGACCCGAATGATCCTATTCTGCAGGGGATAGACAGGGTTCAGAGCAAAGAGCAGATTGATAGCCGTCTCTCTTCGGAAGCGCCGATACAGACTGATGATACTCATACAAAATCCAACATCCATTTGGGCAGCGGTGATGATGGCGGAAAAGCCTCCGGACCCGAAGACAAAGTAGGAGGATATGAAAATCAATCCCCCCAGTCACCTGATCTGGCTGCGCGTGCTTATAAAATTCCTGACGGTGGATTTATTGAAGGGCCTGGCAATCAGTATGTCCCTGAAACACCGCCTGAGCAGGAAATTACGGAATATCAATCATCAGGTCGGGCCACTCCGCAGATTGAGTTGGAAGACGATCAGAATGCAAGTCAGCCTGACCAAATTAATGGCATTGGTGGATCGCCACTTATTCAGAATGCATTTGTAATAAATCCGCTTTTTAATGAAGTTAATCCTGATTTGCCTGTTGATAATGGCAATCAGAATGAAAATTCTCCACCAACTACGTCTCTTATTGATTTGGGGGCGACGAACGAAGATAACTCAGTCACATTTTCAGACGAGGATCTTCTGGCCAATGCCAGTGACCCTGATGATGATCCGCTGACAGTGGGCGATGTAACTATTGACCCGGAATATGGCGAAATCATTGATAATGGTGATGGGACATACACATTTGTGCCATCTCCCGATTTTAACGGCGATGATTTGCCGATCACCTATACTATTTCTGATGGAACTTCCACCATACCAGGAAGTGCCATAATTGATGTGCTGCCCGTTAATGATCCCCCTGCATCTGCAGATAATGATGCCGTAATTGAAGAAGACCATATTCATACTTTCAGCCTTGATGATTTTGCCTTCAGTGATGTTGACGGGGACAGTTTTGACCATATTACCATTATTAATCTGCCGGTGCAGGGGTCACTGACTTTTAATGGCAATCCTGTAACAGCGGGTGATGAGATTGCGGCGGCTGATCTGGGACTTCTTGTATTTACTCCAGATGCCGATGAAAATGGAAATGATTATGCCACATTTGACTTTACCGTCAATGAAGGCACGGATGATAGTGAGCAATATACGTTCAGCATTGATGTGACGCCTGTGAATGACGCACCAACATCTGCTGATGGTGATGCCATCACCAATGAAGATACCTTATATACCTTCCAGCCTGCGGATTTTACTTTTGATGATATCGATGGCGATAGTCTTGATCATATCACCATTGTTGATCTGCCGGCAAACGGCACGCTTTATTATGACGGCAATCCGGTTAATCCGGGCGATAATATTGCAGCGGGCAATATCGGTCTCTTAAGCTTTATGCCGGATGCGG